>Ga0233450_10000165_pt1 | contig 75823 bp, 75 predicted proteins | sample 011ome_30_FD_189956 | JGI IMG/M metagenome (GOLD analysis project Ga0233450, IMG submission 189956) | Coastal salt marsh microbial communities from the Groves Creek Marsh, Skidaway Island, Georgia - 011501CT (spades assembly) | ecosystem: Environmental > Aquatic > Marine > Intertidal zone >... | reverse complement strand
TACAGGGGTATAAATATTTTGTTATTAATAGATGTTCATTTAGTGGCGCTACACTTTCGGGTGGATTTTCGTTAGAATCTTCTAAAAAAAGGTTTACGGAAAGTTCAATACAGCGCATAAAAGATCTCAATTTAACCGATATAGAATTTCATAATTTAGATTTTGAAACTTTTTTAAAGGGTAAGAAAACTGGTCTTATATTTTTAGATCCACCGTATTATCTCAATGAAAATTCAAAATTGTATGGAAAAAATGGCGACATGCATGAAAATTTCGACCACGAAAAACTTTTTCGGGTTTTAAACAAAAGAAAAAACTGGATAATGACATATAATAATTGTGAGTACATCAAGGATTTGTATAAAAATTACGAAATCCGTGAAGTAAAATGGTCTTATGGGATGAACGCAAGTAAAGATTCATCTGAAATCGTCATCATAGGTTAGGTGGTAGACGTGTTCTATCATCGAGAGAGTATTCACTCGGTTTGAGTGTTCTAATATCTAAAGGTTGAAAGGCGGCTGTTACAGAAAATTGTGATTTAGTCTTGGAATGAATCTTCGCCCTTATGCGTATCTCTTGATCTATCTTAAACTCTGGAACTCCCAACTCGAGTGTATCTTCTCCTAAATGATACAACCCGAACCCTTTTATTTGTATGTACGCACAACCCTTATTCCTATAGAAATTTTGAATTTCGTGATCATCTACACACAGATATACATCTTTATAGTCGTGTTTAATTTCCAACCATTCTGTGTGTGTCATATCCTTATTGGTTAAAAACGGTGGTGGTTTAAATATCACTTTATCCATATACTTTTGAAAAAGTTCATTCGTCGGTACCCATAACCCTTCTTCCCATTTAAGTGTAGATTGTCCCCAATCTGGAGAATTTCCCGGTTTACACTCAATATGTCCATTTTGCGTATATATATCTGGATTATGTGAAGATCCACCACCTTGTTTTACAATTTTAGAGCTATGTTTTATATTTTCATAACATAGATTCTCATATTGTTGACCATTTACGGAACAGATGGATCCTTTACGTTCTTTCACCACTTCTTGACACACATAGTTTTCATTAAAGAGTTTATGTAATTTACCAATATCACATCTCATACGTCTCAATTCTTCTACTATACTATCCATAATTCTTTTATAATATTCGTTTCATATCTCTAAACTATTAACAAAAAAATGATAGATTCAGGGTTTGTGAACGCGTACGATGATGGGACTAAAAAGGAATTTGATTTGTAAATAATATTTTTATTAAAAGTAAAAGTTATATGTTCTATACACTCGGGTAAAATTTAGTCAACCACCAAACGACCCATTTCCCATCTGTTCCCAACGCCAATCTTTTAGGATTTTTATTCGATAAACCCCAATGACGCGCAATAAGATCACGCGAAGTATGTTTCCTGAGTTCATTTATATTTTTACCCGAATGTGGCCTTGGTACCCACCCATCGAGGTGTGATCTCGTAAAAACTTCGAGTTCGAAATATCTTTGGTCGTTTTCGAAAACTTTATAGCCATACTCTTTTTCACCATTATCTGATCCAGATTCGGATTCAGAATTCTCGGACGCATACGTTCCGTTCTTAGTATTACAATTCCACGGTAAATCAGTTCGTGTAAAACTGGATTCGTAGTGTTGACGATACAGTTTTAAACTGTCTATGTTTGCAAAAATAACCGTTTCACCCGTGTCATCGTACCCACACGCGCGACCCGGTAAACCCTGAGTTTGTGCTGAATCGTTGAAACGTTTTACATTTCGTTCGTATAAAACACCCACGTATTTCTTGTTAATCGTGTCGGCACATCTACAGAGTTCCATTATGAAAATACACGTATGTTTTTTTGGTGCAGTATCCAAAAACTCGTTGATATCTTCTTCTTCCGACACACCATTATACGTTTTATACCTGAAATGTTCACCGTATATTTCCTTGACGTTACTCATCATAACACGACCAGCTTCTCCCGTAGGAGTTCGAATTATATGGTACTTCGCATTATCAGAACCATACCTTCTGAAGATAAAGTTTCCGAGCTCCGCAATATTTTTCTTAGCCGCGTCTTGTGTATCTTCTTCCTCATTCTTACTGTATCCCGATAATTCATCGCATTGAAATACACGCCCTTCATCGAGGAAATCAAAAACACCTTTGTATCCAACGCCCGGTTTTCCAATAACCATTTCCGCCGCAACGTCCCAATTTTGCCTATCTTTCAAAACACCATCAGGGGTAGCTGAAAATTCAACGACCTTTATATTCTTCTCGTACATGTTTTGTCTGTTTGCAAAACACAACTCATCGAAGGTTGTATGCATAGTTTGCTTCTTTTGAGCTGCGATCTGAACCTCGTCGATAATCACAAGGGAGTCATTTTTTGACAGAATGTCCAATGTAAATTTTTCCGCTAAGTCGTTACGATGGTAAATTTGGGTTTCCAAAATACCTGGAAAACGTTTTTTGACCTGTTTTATCCACGACTTCGAACTCAGACCGGTGATAATATATATGTTCGGGATGGGTATTTCGTATCGATCGATATACTGTTCGATAAATGAAATCATTGCACCAGTTTTCCCGACCTGCATTTGGGCGATGCACATAACGAACAAAGTAGTTGGGTCATCGAACAAATCGACGATGGTTTTTGCAAACTCATTGTGATTAGCAAAAAGAGGGGAAATCCCATTACGCGCTTTTTTTCTGATTTGTGACTTAATAACATTACGATCGTCTATGAAGTCTAACTTTTCTGTATCTAAAAGTGGGAAATTTTGTCGTCTTGTAAGTGTAAGCATTTTGTGTTTATTGATCTTAGATCTATTTCTTTAATAAATGATCTATTTAGATCTAACTTAGGTTTAAATTGATAATATTTTAAAGACAAGTTAAATAAACTAGTTAAAGATTAATTCATTAAACTATATACATAATGACTACCTACGACCAAAAACCCTGTGAATTCAAATACAAAATCGACTCGTGTTCGAAAGTCGTTGATGGTGATACTGTCGACGTTCTTATTGATTTGGGGTTCGATGTACTCATTCGCCAACGCGTACGATTGCTCGGTATCGATACCGAAGAATCGCGAACGCGTGATTTGACCGAAAAGGTTTACGGGAAACACGCCAAGAAGAAACTTGCCGGGTGGGTGACGAAAGCTGTTGAATCCGATAAGGACGATATCGAGATCGAATTACGGTGCCAGGAACGCGACTCGGTCGGTAAATACGGACGCGCACTTGGTGAACTTTGGGTTCACGAAGATGGGATTTGGACGAACGTAAACAAATGGATGTGCGAACAAGGCTACGCCGTACCATACGTCGGACAAAACAAGGACGATGTTAAGGAACAACACATGGTGAATAGACGTATGTTATCCGATAGGGGTGAACTTGTCATTGACGAAAATGGGACGTTTTTGTCGTCTTACTAAATTATTTTCTTATAAGTTATTATAAATGGTAAATAATTCAGAATACGAGAAAATGTTAAAGGAATTGAAAAAACGTTTTAAAGCTGCTAAAACAGTTGCTGAAAAGAATAAATATAAAAATTTAATAAATATGGCAGAAAGATTAAAAAAAACTAATTAATTAAATTTCCAAATTTTTTAAATCTTTTTTAGCATTATTAATCTTCAATCGATATGATTGTTTATTTTTATTAAAAAGTTCTTTTCTATTTTTAATTTTTGCATTTGATTCCCCATTTTTTTTCATTGCATTGATAGCCGTTTTCTCCTTACTGTCTAGAATCCTTATATCCTCTTCATACCTGAATATCTTGCGTTTTAAATGATCAATTTTCCACTTGTTTATTTGGTTTAAATTTCTTGGTTTATTTTCTACAGTTTTAAAATTCTTTAAAAGTCTTTTTGGTTTAACACGCTTTTTGCGTTCGTTAAGATTCCACGAATTGGTATTACTCATTTATATTAATGAATATTTTAATTATATTTCACATACGGAACATGTTCTATATAATTAAAGTGTCTCGATATAAACCGGTCGTTCGGTTCTTAGTATAGATAAACCTACACGTAATATATTTTTAACTAAACGCGATTTTACTAGTATCGTTGTATGATCTATATATTTTTTTGAATTGTTTCTGTGTTTGTTTAGAACATTTTTAATTGAAAGTATTCGCGTTAACGATACTTTTTTACACGATGTTGTATCTAATAAAATATAAACGTTTTTGTTTCGGGACCATACGTCATAAAAAAAGGAATCCATGTCATTTGGTGTTGTGGTATCCGTTATTTTGAATTTATGGGTTTCTTTCATAGTTTACTATATACTATAATCATTAAGTATTATAATTCGCGAGTAATAAATATTGAGGTACGACGAGTAGTAAGTTTACAACACTATCCGATAATCCGCCATACAACTTATCTTCATTGATTACAAACGCCATAATATAGAAGTATGTAGATAACATGAAATACATTTTACTTTCGTGGTATATGTATATTATTGAATTGAAAATACCTATAACCGAAAATGAGTTTATATATTTCATATCGCGGATATCGGTTAGAGGATTGGAAATACGTATTACCGAAATAGCGAGTAAATTAAAAAGTGTGTATAAGAATCTAATCCTATCATTCCACGCGTAATGGAATACTAAAAACCCAACGTGTACGAACGATCTGTACCTTTTGTATACTAATTGGCTTCTATACTTATTCGCATTAAATGCGTTGTATATATGGTACCTACACTTAAACGGGCAGTGTAATATACACGCCATAGACGCGTAATTTAACGGGAAAAAGTACGAAACGAGCATGGGTATGAGTGACGTTGCAGCCGAAAGGAGTTCTATATTTCGCGTATACGTCATTTATAGTTAAGTGTTTCACATCTTTAAATAATTAATATCCTCATTCAACCGTGTCTCCTACGTATATATCAGCTCGCATGGACATGTGACCGTTCCATGTTTCTGGGTATATTCTAATATATCTGGCCTCCACGGGGGTATCAAAAAACACGTTAACCTGTGTATCTCTATCGGTATTTCCAGTGAATTCCTTACCATCATCAACATCTACCCATGTTCCAGACACACCTTTGACCTTGACTTTGAACGTCTTAACCCATTGGCTATAATCTTTTCTCCCTTTAATAGCGATACCCGAAATTATAGCAACCCTAATATTGTCGATCTGGTACCATTCACCAACTGTGTTCTTGCCTGACCAAGACTGTTCAGAATCTAGACGCCCCCGACCAAGTGCTTCACCAATAGCAGCATCGTTCCATATATCAGAGGCACTACGCGAAGTTTCCGGTGTATCTTTTAATATTCTAGTTGTATTCGCACCTTCAACTTCATATTTAAAATTAGTACACTGGGTTAAGTGTTTTCCTAAATAATCTATAGCGTTTCCGTCTGTATCCTTATTTGGAATAGGTGCATTTGGGTGAGTCGCAACATCCTTGATCCAAGTATTGTAAAAAGTTTCGAAATCTGGAGTATTGCTCCATACACAATAATCGTCCAATTTATAACTCGCACCACCATCACCAAGTGTAAAAGTTTCGGTTGCGTTCATACAATCGGATTTCGTACAATGTTTACCACACACCTCTGCCTGTACCAGATCTATATCCGAACTATCGTTTACTTTCTTTTTAGCTTTACAATACGCCCCGGATGCGTTTGCAGCTACACCACCCACTGGTTCACCCGAACCCGAACCCGAACCGGCTTCACACATAAGTTTTGGGTCTCTATATGGTTTGGTACACCCGAAAGTCATATCGTCTACACCCGTTTCTCCATCATCTTTCAACTGATCTGCTACTTTAATTTCAACTATTTCTGGACCGTAGAAGAAACACGTATTCCTTTTTGCTTCATCTTCGTGTTTTTCGTTATAGTGTCCCCACTGAGGGTACCCTAGTTCTTGTGCGTACCGTCTACAATCTTCTTGGGTCCCGAACCTTTGTTTTCCACCGTACCAAGGTTCGGATTTATCTTCATCGACACTTAGTTTTACGGTATCTGTATTGGGTCTACCACCAGCGATTTCAACCCCGGATTTCAAACTCCCGAGTATATACTTTTCTTTCAAATACTTATCGACCTTCTCGCGGTCTACAACATCTAAAGTTACATCGTAAACGAGTATTTCGTAAACGTTCCAATCACTTGCCTGTTCTTCTGCATACATTCCTACATTTATACCTATACTCTTTGGGTTATTAAAAGGTTTTTGGTCATCTGTATCGAAAGAAAAACCGGTGGACCTTGATTTACCATTGGACTCAAAATTATTATGTTGGGCGGTTATTCTAATCCATGGGCGTGTACCGTGTACATTTGTTTCTGGAGTTACCCACTTATTATAGTATGCCACACCCGTCTCACCCTCCTCGTGTCCTATTAACCAATCTTTTTCTGTTTCACCACTTACGAATATACGTTTTTGGTTTGCGGCAATGTCACTCCCGTACCGTGCGACTGCAAAAAACGACCAGTTTTTGTTATCGAACACTTGTGGTAACGTGAACCCATCACTCGTCGTCCCTTTAACAAATTCACCTTTGAACCCTTCACCTTTCGATAGTGTACCTTTAATTTTATCGGCTGATATATGATTTGCTTTACCCGATAAATCTTCCCACTTATTGTTCTTTAGTGAAGCTGCGTTATACCTACCAACGATATTAGCCGGACGTGGTAAAACGGCTATATTTGTTGCTTCGCTTCGTATTTCTAGGGTAGTTCCATCAACTTTTTCCTTGGAAGTTACGTATAAACCTCCAGCCGCTACTATAGATGATAGACACATCATGAACATTATGAAAACAATAAATGTTGTTTTCCCTGAATCTTTAGCCATGGCTGATTCTTATTTATACTATATAAAAAAATTATGTTGTATATGGGTATTTATGTACCCATAAATTACATATCCATTTCTCACCGGACTCAACTGGTAAACCCCCATGTAATGCTCTTTTTGATATACACTCGTAATTATTGAGTGTATTGAAAAATAAGGAATCACCCTTTTTCAATTTATACGTCTTATTCAAGTTTGGAAAATTTGTACCACCTCCTTCATAATCATCATTGAGTGCTATTATGAACGTATACATCCGTTTATTCTTATCATTTTGAAATGCATCTTGGTGTGGGTTATAAAATCCACCTTTTTTATACTTGAGAATTTGTAAATCTTCACAATTTTTTGATGATCTATCTATTCTAGTTAAACACTTATCAATTAATTTTTTAACGACCTTATCTTCGCCTGGTTTAATCCACGCTGTTTCACTTTGTCGTACTTTCGTGTCTATATCTCTTTTCATTGATACGGTCGATGTCGATAACCTTTTACTTGCTACGTTCTTAATGTGATCACACTCTTCATGTGTTATCATATTTTCTATTATTATAGGTTTATGGTATATGGGTATGATATACCATAATAAAAACAATAGAGCAAATAATATCAAAAATTTATTTGATTTATTCATTATTATTATTATTAGTATATACTGATACTTTTTATTCTATTAAATGGATATATTTTGGCAAAGTACAGTTATACCTGTTTCGTATTTGTGTGACAACTGAGTTCGAATACTTTACTAATTCCCTGACATCCTCGGAAATTTCAATGGATTTATCAATGACCCATTGGCGCATTAAATCACTACACGCATTCGTGAACATTTCGTATATATCGCGTATATCATTTAATTTTTCAACCTGTTTATCTCGTCTTTGTAGTTCTATTTTAAAATTGGTCTCGTCTATACTGTTCAACATATAAGCAATTCGTAAATGGTGATTATCTGCATCATATATATCGGCGTATCTATACATTATATCTCTATCTATTCGGTGTAATACAACACACAAGTCTAGTATATTTACAGGTGCATTTTCGTGTCTCAATTCATTGAACGTGGGTCTTCCACCGCATGGTATATCTGCATGTTCCCGTGATCTTTTCTGAAACTCGAAAAAGTGTGGATTATGTATTCTTCCCTTTTCTATATTTCCGGTTCTCCAATTAAACGCCGTATTACAACTCGTACACCACATTTGTAAACACCCGTCTATTTTGTGTATCATTGTTCCACATTTAGGACACGGTTTGGTATCTTTGTTTATTAGTTTTATAGTTTTAACTGTTTCCGGATTACACTTATGATTTTCTTCTATTTTTTCGTTACATTTTTTACAGAAAACTTGTTTACATAAGCCACATTTATAATCTTCATCTATAAATCCTCTACACTCTTCACTTGGACACATCCGAATGAAATTTCGAGGTGAATCTTCGGTTATATCACCGTATCTTAAAAGGTTCATTTCTTCTACTATTATATCGGTTTGGTTTATGGTATTTTGTATAATAATTTCGTATTGGCTATTTTCCGTCCCTTCACGAATTGCTTCCATAGATAAAACTCGATTGTTTCTTATAATAGCTACCAATTCGTGATATTTTTGCCTGAGTGTACGCATTTTATGAATTCTTTCAACGTGTGGTTGTGTTTCTGGCATACGTGCTTTTTCGCGTTCAAATAAAACACATTCACGATGTTTTTTGTATACCGTGTTTCTAAACTTTTTAGTACAGAATGAGTCAACGAACCCTCGATTAATTTCGTTTTTACAATTCATACAGTGTGGGTTTTCATAACTCGATAATAAATATGTCTGAACACAATTTTTACATGATTCAAAATCACAAAAAGGACATGTTACTTTTTTGTGATTTGTTTTATTATATTTTTCACAACACACGGTACACTCCATACTTAATAAAACAGTGGTTTTTTTCTTTAACTTTTATATTAAAATGTATATTTATTATATATGATTTTAATTATACTTTTAATTTTAATTATACTTTTAATTTTAATAAATACTAAAAAACCGGTTCGGGAATTAAAATTGAAAAATCTATACGATAAAGAATATCATAGGTATAGAATGGGTGATGTATATATATGGGGTAAAGGTCCGAAGTATGATAGAGTAAAATACCACGAAGAAAATTTTCCAAACAGTATAGCTACAAAATACCTTAATTTATTGAAAAAGGGTGAAAGTAGTAACAAGGATAAACTTATGCGTGTTATAAACAATGAACCACAATTAGATAGCATGCCTGAAGATAACAGTTTTGTTTTACACATGCGTGTCGGTGACGTTTTTTGTAGACACAACGGAAATTGGATGAGTAGTAAATTAGGTGTAAAGGGTATGATTAACCATTATACAAAAAAAGATAACCCTGAATGGTGGCACGATATATTGAAATTCATGAACGAGAAGAACCTTGATAAAGTGTATATAATTGTAGGATCACATACACCGTATTGTTTGTTAGAATCAGAAGATTTCATAATGGATCGAGTTAACATGTTTAAAAAAAATGGCAAAGATGTTGTTTTAAGAATTGGTAATAGTCCTGACGAGGACATTTTATGGGTAAGACACGCAAAATATTTCAAATCGACAGGCGGTGGATACGGTAAAGTTTTAGGTATAGTTTCACAAGAAAATGGTGATTCTAAACCTTAAGCATCAACTACATCTGTTTGCATATTAGTTCTTATTTCATCTTCAGTAAGAGTCTGGAATTTTGTTGGTATACCAGTATCTGGCATGTCAATATCATTGTCCACCATTGTAATAACAGTACCCAATAACATAAATGTCACGGGGTAATTATACCCTGGTTTTATTAGCATTTTTTGTGCTGGTATGTCATCGTACCCACCTTTATGTAATTCTAGTTTGCCGTCATCGTTTATTAAATACTTCGTGGAAGTACCAAGTCCTTTTTCTTCCATGTACGCCTGCAATTTACCCGATTTATAATCGTTATAGAATTTTACTTCCAATTTCTCACCCTTGTTATTTTCAACTCCTATAACATCGTCGTCGGCATCTTTAATTTCTTTATATAAACACGCGTACGGTGTATCGTCACCGGAAAATACACATTTTTTAGCATCAAAATCCCAAACAGGTTCGTTATAATCCCCATCGTGGTAATTATATGCCGTCATAAATCCTTCCGCGTTTTCTTCGTCAACACCGGCTAATTTACACCATCCGTTTTCACCCCACTTTTCATCTAGAGTTTTGAGACGATCAGCTTCATAACTATCGTAATCAGAAAACCCATTAATTATTGAATTATCAAATTCAGATGCGTCTACAACGCGTGGTTTTTTACACGATATATTACCATTAGGTATATACCCTTCTGTACTCGAAGGTTTTGGAAATTGTATACCATCACTAGTTATTGTAACTGGTGAGACACTTGGAGATGGGGCTGGGGCTGGGGCTGGGGCTGGGGCTGGGGATGGAGATCTAGTAATCGTAATGCTATTCAAAAGATTTTTAATACCATTTATTACAAGGTAAAGAAATAAAGAAAATAGTAAAAGACTAACAGTAATCGCGGCGAGTCCTGCGTTCATGTTTTATAGTATATACATTTATTATTTTTTAAAAAACGGGTTCTTATCGAGTTTCCCATCGTGAAACAAAACTGGGTTATAACCCGAACCATCCACGTAATAGACTTTCGTGTACCAAGATTTTGAATTTGTATCCCATACTTCACGTCTTTTTAACCCGCATTTATATATGAGTTTTTCGTGCATGTCATCACGACTCCCCTCAATTTTACCTGATTTGTTCCCCTTAACGATAGTTTTTGCTTTCTTCTCATCACTAATAGAACGCGCGTAGTTCATCATAACGGATGATAAACCTCTGTGCATGTTTTATTATTGATTAGACTATTTCTTTTATACTAATTTATGTATTTAATGGTGGTGGTGGTGGTTTTCTAACTTTTGCATTTAAAGCGGTAATAGTATATTTTGGATCATGAATTTGGTTTAATAAGTCTTTTTTATTCGATCTAACCGATTTATTAATTTGTTTTTTGAGTCGTAAACGCGCATTTAAGTTCGCGTGTACGGACATAACACCCATTCTTTTTGCCCGATTCATAAATTCTCGACGTCTTCCACCGGCCCATCCCGATGGTACGAATTTATCTACACGTTTTTGTAATCTTTGTGTAGCTTCGTTAACAACTTTATTACCACCCGATATTTCTCTCGTTCTAATATTATTCAGCCTTTTTTGTCTAACGCGTGCATTACTTTCTGCCCTATTTTTTTTCGCCTTGGCTATTGCTGCAGCTTTATTTTCTGCGGCTTTTTTCTCTAGTGCAATTCTTCTATTTGCAGCTGCCTTTTCGGCTTTTGCTTTCTTTTCAGCTTGTATTTTTTGCGCTTTTGCACGCATTTCTTCCATTTTTCTTTTCTTTTCATCTGCTGTCGCTTTATTGGCTACCGCTTTATTTGCTGCGGCTTTATTTGATGCAGCTTTATTCGCCGCGGCTTTTTTATTCGCTGCAGCCTTGTTTTCTGCAGCTTTTTTATTCGCTGCAGCCTTGTTTTCTGCAGCTTTTTTATTCGCTGCAGCCTTGTTTTCTGCAGCTTTTTTATTCATTGCCGCTTTTCTCTCGAGTGCATTTTTCTTATTCTTCTCTCGTTTTCTTGCTGCATCTCTTTGACCCTGCATTTCAATTTCCATCTCTTTTCTAATTTTTTCTGCCTTTTCAAGATTTAAAGCTTTTTTCTCTGCTTTTTCCCTTAACGCTTTTTGTTTCATTTCCATTAATCGTGCGTGTTGTGTATTAGCATTCCTTTTCTTTTGAGCCGCCGCTTCTTCCATAGCAATTTTTTTCTTAGTCGCCTCTTCTTCGTTAGCTATTCTTTTCTTTTCGATTTGAGCTTTCTTTTGAGCTGCCGCTTCTTCCATAGCAATTTTTTGTTTTTGATTTTTTTCCTGTCTCTTTCTCTTTCTTTCTTCTTCAATTTCTTTCTTTTTATTTGCTGCTGCACTTGCATTTGCCGCCGCTTTATTTGATTGTTGTTGTTTAAGTTCTTTTTGTTTTTCGATGTTTCTTTCTTTCTTTTCTTTAGCACTTTGATTCATTTGTTCTTTTTTCTTTCTCTCTGCTTCCCTTTTCGCATTAAACGCAGCTTTTTGTTTATTTCTAGAAAATTGATTAGCGTACCTTTCAGCTGTGAGTGTGAAGTTCGTGAGAGGTTTTTGTGAACCTATTGTTTCTCTTCTCACGTTATTTAACAAATTTCGTTTTTTGTTTTCATTAAACGTTAAACTAGAAATTTTATTAAGTGCTTTTTGTTTTTTATTCGCGTAATTTTGTTCCGATTTTTGTTTTTTATTCTGTTCTTCTTTTTGTTTAGCTTGTAAAAGGAGTTGTTTACGTTGATTCTCTTGTTCCTTGAGCTTTTCCCTCTCTTTTCGCGTTTCCGCGGTTTTGTTGAGTCCTCTTTTTGTTTTTATCGCGGTTATGACATTAGTTTTAAATTTATTTAAACTTTCCGTTTGTATCCTATTTCTAAACTTTTGTTGAGCGTTAATGGGTAATGTCGATGTACTCAACATTTTTTCCAGTATTTTCAAGTTTTGAACTTTCTTATTCGCGGCTTCTTTTTTCGCCTTTGCTTCTTCGTTACGCTTGATCGCATTTTTAGCGTTTTGGTTTATTTTTTCCTTTTCCTTTTTCGCATTTTCATTCGCTTTCTTTTTTTCTTCGAGTTTCCTTTGTTTTTCTTGTAATTCTAAGTTCCGACGTTTTTGAATTGCATTTGCTCTAGATTTCAAGCTATTCGCAGTTTTTTGTTTATTTATCGCATTTTGTCTAGCCGCAGCAGCTTTTTTAGCCTGTTCGTTTCTTTTATTAATTGCGTTAGTCGCATTCGTTACCACGTTTGCGACTTTTTGTTTATTTATCGCATTTTGTTTGGACGCATCAGCTTTTTTATTTTGTTCGTTCTTTTTCTTGAGTGCTTCGTTAGCATTCTTTTTAGTTTGATTTGCTTTTTCTTGAGCCTTTTCTTCCTGTGCTTTTAAAAATGCCTTTTTACTATTTCCACCACCAGTCTTTGCGTTTGCTGCTGCTTGTTTTCCATTTAGAATAGCTTTTTTCCTTCCCTTGATTGCCGTCTCTGCTCGTGTTTTTGCATTTTTTAATTCATAGCGACCTTTCTTTATTTTTCCAACGAGACGAGGGATTGGAGAAAGTGATTTAATTTGTTGTTCAGATAGTGTGTCATCAACAAACGTTTTTAAGAACTCATCAAATGCGGCTGAATTTCGTTCTGCATTTTCCAGTAATTTTTGTTGAGCTATATCCTTAACCTTTCTGTCTTCCATTTTTTTATTTATAATTTTGATTGCATTTTCCTTTGTTTTTGGTGCAAGAAGACCACCTTTTGCGAACTTGTTTATAACTGTTTTTGCATTCGCGTTATTACCATACTTATTTCTTAATTCCACGACATTTGCATTTTTCTGTTTTTTCACATTAAGTTTACCTTTTCGTTTTGTAACGATAGCATTGACTTCCTTTTTAGCCAATGAAATATTTGTTATACCACCCGATATAACACGCGTAACAACCCCATTTGTTCTAAAATCTTGAGCCTTGAAATTATTTCCATTCAAACTCGTAATGTATGTTTTTAATTCTTCCGCACGAGCGAGTCTCTCTTCTTTCATTTTTTCGTTTTGTAACCTTTTTTCCTCCATTTTTTGTTTCAATTCTTGACTGGATAGTTTCTTAGCGTTAATCTGAGCCTGTTTAACCTGGTTATTACTTATTTTCTTGTTTAATGTAGTTCTAACACTTTGTTTATTTGGGTATATTGGTTTACTACTAAACATACGTGTTTTTTGATTTACATAATTTTGTATAATTTTTTGATATTTTTCATTTTGGTAACGAGCATTTGTTTTTAACTCGTTTATGTTAGCTTCTCTCATTTCCTTATTAGCCGCCTTTTTTGAGTTATTTTCCTCCTTTTTCTTAATTTCGGTAGCCTTATTAATGGCGTTTTTGTTACTCTTATTTTTCTTATTCTTTTTATTTTGTTCGATCGCGTTAATAACAGATTGTTTCGTTGGATACTTTATTTCACCCTTACTAAAAATACCTCTTCCGATACGTTTTCGAGATTCAAAATTGTTTATAACTGTTTTTGCATTCGCGTTATCCGTATAGTTAGCTCGTAAAGCATTTGCATTTGCTTTTATACCTTGATTTTGGGAACCTTTTATATCCTTTTTTATATCGGAAATAATGTCTTTTATGGATGTTTTGGGTTCTGCTAAAACACGTCTCTTAATACCATCACTGTTTTTTATAAACTGTTTTGCGTTACTATTTTCGTTTAAGAACTTGCTTATTTCCTCTATTCTCTTAGCATTTCTAGCATTTGCCAATTTTTGTATCATTCTATGTGCGGTTGTAATTTCTTTACCTGCAAATTTATTACTGTTCCCATTTTGAATGTTTCTTTTCGTATTTCTTTGTGTTTTTATAATTTGTTGTACATCTCTACTCGTTTTGTTAAGGGATCTACTTGATGCAAACTGTTCGAGTTCCGCTATGAACTGTTTACGCGCTTCCGTATTTGCATTTTCCTTATTTCGAAATTTTTGTTCGATTTTTTGTTTTGCGTTTTTGACTGTATTACTGAGTGACCGTGGTTCATTGAGTATATTATGTAATTCCTTTATTGAATTTTCATTCAGTTTTAACGTCCCGTTATTGGACTTTAAAAAGGTATTGAGTTTATTATGGTTCTTTTTTTTATAATTTTTGAATTTGTTTGATGCGTTATTTAAAGTTACATTTGGGCTATTTATGAGACTTTTAATATTCTGGTTATTCAAATTAAGTCTTAAACCACTTGCATTATTATATTTAGCTTTTTTGAGTTTTTGTTTTCGGTTATTTTCGTTTTTTGCACTGTTTATCTCTTTCTGTTTGTTTATTTTAGCCTGTCTTCTGGCTTCAGCTGCTGCTTCTTTTGTCCGTCTTCTTTCTTCTGCTCTTTGCTTTTTTTCTTCTGATTTTTCTCTCATTTTATTGAGTATTGATTGCTTTTTTATATTATTATTACCGGAAGTACCACCAGAAAACAGTGTTCTCCTAACCGATGGTTGTGTTACCGATGGCTGTGTTGGCGTTGGTGTAGGAGCAACGGGTTGAGTTACTGATGGTGGTGATGGACCTTGTACCGAAGAAGCGGGTGTTGTTGGTGATAATGTACTACCACTTACGTTATTAGATCTACTTTGTTGTTGCGATGCGAGTGGTCCGGGTGATTTTTTAAACTTGATAACTTGATTAATTAAATCTTTATAATCACCTCTATTAATTTGACCAACATGTTCTTTAGCAGCTTTTTTGAAACGTTTGTGCCAGTCCTTAAACGATTCGTTCCCTATATACCCTTCGTTTCTCAATTGTGTGTATAACTTTTCGGGTTTTTGGAGATAAAACTTTCTTTGGTTTGCGGACATGGAATTAACTTCATTTTGTGATTTTAATTTGAACCCACTCGAGAAAAGACTCGAGAACATGTTTTTTAGACGCCCTCTTTCTATACCCTTAACTTCTCTATAAGGTGATATCGTGTTCGAATTATTTTTTAAGAAATTTGGTTTGTTCGCTTTTCTAAACATATTTCCTCCTCTATTATTGTTTTTATTGTTCTCATTTCTCGTATAGTTATTATTAGTTCGGTTAGAGTTAGAGTTATTGATTCCATTTTCACGCGTTATGTTTCTATTAGAGTTAGAGTTAGAGTTATTGTTTCCATTTTCACGTTTTATGTTAGTCATTAAATTATTGGAATTGGAATTAATGTTAAATGATTTTACATTAATTTTCTTTTTATGAACGGTTCTAAGACGAATTGGTTCCTGTATGTTTAATGAGTGAAGTTTTCTTCCAATTATATCAATTAATTGTGCTTTAGTAAGACTTTTATCCGCGTGACGCACAAGACCGACTTTTTTTGCAATTCTTCTAATACTTGCAACTTTTGTCGATGAACTAAACAGTTTTTCAAATTCCAGTATTGTTAAAGGTGATTTTCGATCTAACAAATGTGATTTATCCCTACTTAATATAAGCGGTGGTAATGGTAGTTTACCATCCTGAATAGTTGCATAAACATCACATATCTGACTCCTCGACAATTTGATATCGTCTCCTGTGGTTTGCTTAATAAGAGTTTTTAGATTTTTTATATCTATTCCTGGATCGCATGCATCCATTATTGTTATAAACCAACAAAAAAGTTTATAACAATAATTAAGTATCTATACCTTTCATATATAAGTGCATTTTTTCTTCGTACGTCATACCAAAATTAAACACATCTACCTGCCCTATATCAATATCAATAACCTTACTATTTTTTATTATGTTTTGTTGCCTGTTATTTAATGTTGATGTCATTAATGCCTCTGCAAATTGTTTTGGGCTTTTTATATCTTCTATAAATTCTGATTCCATTTTCATTCGAACACAGAGTATTTTATTACCTTTTTTATCCATAAAAGGTGAGGTCGGTAAAGTTTCTAAAGTTCCTCCGTCTACATATACCATACCATCATACCTATACGACGAGAATATGAATGGTACAGCTATACTCATACACAGTGCATCTATTACTTTCATGTTTGGGTGTGTATCTTTAGAAAAATAAACTGTTTTTGAGGTGTTTACACAAAACGCTGATATGTATATTTTTTTTTCTATATCTAAAAATGTTAGATCTGATTCTAAAATATCTACAAATTTTTCTCTTATTGGTTTTAAATCAACTAACCCATATTTATTCATAAAACATTTCAAATTAAGTTTAACTAATTTATTACCATCTATTAATGCAAATTTATAAAGTATGTCGTCTATACCAAACCCTAATGCTAACATTAAACATATTATTGCACCCGCTGATGCACCTGAATATTCTTTTATATTATGAAGTTTGTGTTCTATAGTTTTTAAGTATCCTAGCATTGAAAAAATTCCCATTGCACCTGGTCCTATAACAAGGTATTCCATATCCTCGTTTAATAATACTGAGGAAATTGCTTTCTCAAAATAGCGAAGACTGTCGCGAAGACTACTGCGTGAACCACTGCCGACGAAATACTGGTTTGACCCGACATGAACAAGCCCTTCGATCCTGGTGGAATGCTTAAGAGCATACCTGGACTGAGAATGATAAAGAGAGTTGTAGTGACGATTAAATCGGTCTTTGTGAGAACCAAACCCATTGATTTGGCAATGAGTGAGAATGCGAGGAAGAAAACGAGAGCGTGAAATAAAACGGCGGTTCGTCCCGTAAGACCATCTCTGAACGCAATTTTGGAACCATTTGTCCTGAGAAGTATTCCTGGACTGAGTGCTAAAAAAAGAGCGGCTGGTAAGGCGACTTTATTGGATGTAATATCTGGGATCATGTTTGTATATATATTCATTACATATTAATCTAGGAACCGTATTCGGAGTTATAAAAGCAAAATTCGACAAAATCGTCATAATTTGCAAATTTTAAAATTATATGTGACATAATAGCGTCATCTAAATACTGTTGCAGTATTCCCCACATATAACGAAGATGTTCATGATGTACTTCTTCCCAATCGTTTATATGTAGAGGTTCGTTCGTGTGAAAATCGTCTTCCATGTCGCTGTGTTCTGCTTCGTTACCATTCATGGCTTCATAGACGTATTGGTTCCAAACCATTTTTATTTTTCTTATTGTTTTTTATCTTTGAGACCCGTGAGAGAGAGCGAAGTTGATTCCTTTGTTGGTAAGCTATCGAGTATAAACTTTAATACACTTTCGGCTCTTTCTTCGTTTCCTTCAAAATATGTTACGAGACCTTCTTTAACTGAGGTCTTGTTTAAACCTTGTTTTCTGCTATTTGTCTTAACTGAAATCTTCCCTTTTTTAAGATTTATAACATCTAAACCATTATCTGTCATGGTTTTCTTAATCTGTAATTTTAAAGATTTTTCCGCCTGAACTAAAATCTTTATATCTTCTCGGGCTTCTGTAATCTGCTTGTTGAGTTCAACCAATTTAGAGACGCTGTTAGAAAGTTCGTCTGACGTTGACGACGACATTGTTTTTATTTATAAATAATACCTGTATTCTTTAATTGACTATTTTAACACAGTGGTCTGCGCATAGTATCTGGGGAAATTGTGGAGTTATTCCACACGAATGGTTCTTTACCGTTTGGTGGGTCCGCTCTGACTTGTTGGTTAGCATTTCTCAATGCACCACCGACAGTTTCTGGGAAACCGATTTGGGCGCGTGGTTCAAGAAAGTTTTGTCCCGCGAGAATGTCTTCTGGTGCAAATTCACCGAATTCTTCCTGGGAAGCGACTTCTCTTGGGAGAAGGGATGAAGCGAGACCGCTACCCGACTTCATTTCGCAAGAAGCCGAAGTATCCGCAACAGCGCTCGCGGTTGGGGATGGTCCGTCGCCCAATGGTGCGTACATACGCTCCTCGACCGAGTAAGTGGATCCGGAACTCATGTTAGTGAAAATAAGGTAGATGACAACTGCGACAGCAAGTGTAATTCCTATTTGTCTTGGGGTAATTTTTTTGCTCATCTTCATAATGTCTTTTATATATAGTAAATACTTTTTTTTATTTCGAATCTGAGTTTTCAAACATACACCCGTCTGGGTATGCTTCAATTTCCTGAGTTTCTTCTACCCCCTTTTTTTCCTCTTCGTTAATTTTTACCTGAACAATATTCCATGATGGTCCAAATGCTTTTCTAGCAAACCAGAGCCCTGAGAATTCAACAAAAATTGAACATGTCGTACCTGGAGAAAGTGTTTCAAAATCAACTTGTTCGTTTTTAGAGTTAAAAACTCGAGTCGCTTCGATTTTGTCCGTTGATAAACATTCTTCTTTGGTGTAAGCATTGGTAACCGTTTTTTCTGATAATTCTTTACCAAACCATTCCACCGCATTTTCAACTGCGGATTCAATACTAGATTCATGAACAGATTCGATCTTCGCCTGATTTTCTTCCCCTGTAATTTCGAATGATACTTCTCCCATTTCGGAATCGGTATCCAAAACCTTTACACATGGTAATTGGATAAAACACCTCTTTTTTTCGTCTGTGAATGCTGCGACGTGTCGCATACCATCATCTGCTTTTGTTGGTTTATTGTAAATCATTTTTATATATTACATTGGGTTCATTTCTTTAAACCAATAAAAGGTATCATTGCTGATTTTTCCAAAACTGGTTTTGGAACCCATTGGTCTCTAACTGGTTTGAATCCGTATAGGGTTTCTTCCATATTTACATTACGTATTTTAGATGGTAATGGTCTAGGTTTGGTTGGTCTAAAATCCATTTCATTTCGTACATAGTTTTGATTGGGATTTGATTTCCAATTCATTTTTTCAAGATTGAATATTTGATTTGATTGCGTTCTTAAATAATTCGGGGGTGTTTGTATAGTGTTATGGTTTGATTTTAAGCCGTAAAATATATCTTTACTCAATTTTTGTTTAGAAGGTGCTGTTGTTGAAAGTTTATATTTTTGTGGGTTGATCTTTGCAGCTTTTTTCATAACACTTGGTCCCACCTTTGTATACGTTCGGAACGTGTGTGCAGGTTTACCGAGTTTAATACCAACTTTTTTTGCAATTGTATCTATAGAATCTGTACTTAAAATCCTCTTTTTAGACATTAGTCTACCTAAAGCGATCATACGTTTCCTATCCTTTTCGGCTTTACCCATTCTGAGACCCATTTTTTGCATCATGAATATGTCTTTTATAAGGTATGATTTTGTAGGTATGGTTAAGTACTTATATTTTATCGTGTATATTTTACCCCTGTTCATGTTTGTGTAATTCATTTCAGTTGAAAAGGTATTTGTTTTGGCAACGTCGTATCCGAGTTGTTTTGGGCGCATAAATGCGATGTCTAGAATACCGCCAAAGTTCATATCTTCATTTTTACCTGTTTTTATATTGAACAAACGAAACTTCATATCCAGTGTAAATAATTCAACATCTATGAGTACATTAGACGCATTTTTTATGTTTTTACGTTTAGGTATTAACGAGTATCTACGTGTAACGTGATACCCTTTTGATTTTTTAGTTGTAGCCGAGGTTAATCCTATATATCTTGCAACTTTATAAGCCCAATTGGTTCTGTATGCCGCATTGTTTAAGTTATATTTATTAATATCTTTATTCGTAAAGTATTGGTTAGTTTCTTTAAGAACCGTATCTATAATTTTATAATTATCACGTTGTGCGATTTCTCCAAGTTTATTCCATAATAAAAGTTTAACGGCTTGTAATTTACCAAAATATTTATCATCCGCTTTCATTTTGGGTACAAATTTAGTATCTATATCCGATGTTATAACTTTATCTTCTGCTTGTAAATAGAAATTAACAGCTTCACCACCACTCAAAACTAAATCACCCATTGGTTTTAAGAATTTTGTTATATCATCTATTATATCAAGTAATAAAGGACGTATCGATTCTGTTACGAGTACTTTAGCAGCTTCTTCAAAAGATTCTTTCTTATGAAGCCTGTTTACTCTAGATCTAAATTTTTTTATATTATCCTGACTATACACTGAAATATATTTGTATAAAACCTTATCACCAAAACATACTTTCTTTTTTACCCATTCTTCTATATTCTTATCCGTATAATCGTTAAACAATAAATAAAAATTTTTGGGTAATTTTTTTACTGTTTTTATGTTGGTATTTACCATTATTATATTGTCTATATAATAATATGGATTGTCAGAGTGACGAAAATACATGTGACGAAATATTCGGTGAATGTAGATGTTATGCGAGTACAGAAGAATCAAACCCATACACAAACCAGGTTTGTGGTATTAGAAAAAATGGTATACTATTACCATGTAAAGCTGGCTGCTGTGCAGGTGGGTGCCCTGGTCAATGTAAAAATGTTAGACCTAGACAACCATATGCATTTGCTTATATAAAACCGAATATTAGACTTGATAATATTTTTAAATATATCATCTTATTGGCTATAATTTTAACAATTGTAAGTACAATTTTAGTTATCAAAAAAAGTACTTAAAGGTTTTGGTTTAAATTCATATATAAAATGTCTATCGAATCTGTCCTTACCGAAATTGCCGCTCTCCGAAGTGAAGTTAAATCTCTCTCTAAAATATGTAGAAAAATCAAATCTAAACAAGATGACCCGACGGGTGAAAAAGCAGCTTCTCGTGCCAAGAATAACGGTTTCAATCGCGAACAAGCTGTTTCTGAGAAACTTAGAAAGTTCCTTGATTTGAAAGAAGGTGAACTTGTTTCTAGAAGTACCGTTACTCGAGCTATTAATAAGTACGTCACCGCCAATGGATTGAAACACCCAGATAATGGTCGAGTTCTTGTATTGGATGAAAAATTGAAGGACCTTCTTCAACCACCGGACGATGTTCAAATTACATTTTTGAATTTACAAAAATATTTGAGTCCACATTACACAAAAGTCGAACAAAAGTAAACTAAGTTAAATAAATTGACTTAAAAAAATATATATACAATATAACAAAGAAACATGATTATCGATAGAACTTCTATCGAAAACCTTGTTGGTACAAAAATATCTAAGATAGATTTGTACCAAAAAGCATTTACACACAAATCTGCATTAAAAGAGAATGATTCTTTGGAGGGGTCCTTTGAAACACTTGAGTTTATAGGAGATTCTGTGTTAGGTTTTGTCATAACAAAATTTTTATTTGATCAATACGAGAACAAACAGGAAGGTTTTCTCACAAAAGCTCGTACAAAACTTGTCCGTGGTGAAACCTTGGCTAATATAGCTAATAAACTTGAACTTTATAAATGGGTTCAAATGGATGAAAAGGGTATGCGTAACCAATGGTATAAAAATCCAAAGATACTCGAAGACGTATTTGAGTCACTCGTCGGTGCTATATACATGGACCTCGGTTTACTTCATGCTAAGCAGTTTATACTAAAAATATATAACAATCCACAGATGGTTGATATGAATTGTATAATGATAGACGATAACTTTAAAGATCATCTTATGAGATATTGTCAAACAAACAATCTCAGTTTACCCGATTATAGGGTTGTACATCACGATAACGGTATATTTTTCATAGATGTTTATGTTAATAACGCATTTTTAGGAAGAGGTTGTGCAAAAAACAAAAAACAAGCGGAACAATTAGCCGCTAGATACTTTTTTTATCCTCCTCATCTTGCTACGCATTAAAAATACTTAAACAATAAGATACATAACTATTTATAAATTATAAAATGATAAAACCTTGTTTAGCTATTGTTGGTGGTATAATTGGTATTTATATTGGCGTTAAATTATTATTATCATTTGATAAACCCGTACAACCTACATGTGATAAAAACGAAGAAGATGATACAGAATCTTCTTCATCTGAAGAAAATATAATTATAAAAAGAACATTAACATCTCGTATGGGTGCGTTTGAAAAAAAAGAATTGGTGAAGCGTACCAAGCCTTTTTCTCACATGAAAAAAGAAGAACTTGTGGAAGCGTGTAAAGATAGAAATATAGATTCTGATGGTACAGTTAGAATTTTAAAAACCAGGCTTAAAAATTACGAGACTAAGTAATTTAGTATGCATCCCAATGTCAAAAAATGGTTAGAATTTGAATATGCACCACAGAAATCACAGGAATGGTTAGATCTTAGAATGGGTATGCTTACAGCCAGTGATGCTGCATCGGCTATAGGTGTTAATAAATACGAAACACCATACCAACTTTTATTGAAAAAGTGTGGTAAAGGTCCAGTTTTTACAGGTAATGAAGCAACACGACACGGTGAAAAGTATGAAGATGAGGCGCGTATAATTTATGAAGGAAAATACAACGAAGTTGTCCACGAATTGGGTTTATGTCCTCATCCAAACTATTCATTTTTAGGTGGGAGTCCAGATGGCGTGAGTGAATCAGGTAAGTTAATAGAGATTAAATGTCCTATGATGAGATCTATTGATGGTACTGTACCTGAACATTACATGCCACAATTACAGTTGTGTATGGATATATTAGATTTAGAAGAGGCTGATTTTATACAATACAAACCAGAGGAACTAACATGGCCTAAACCAAGTGAGTTTATAGTTACAAATGTAAAACGAGATCGAGAATGGTTTGCTAAATATATGCCGATTATGCGTGATTTTTGGGATAAAGTTGTTTATCACAGAGAACATGGTATAGAAGATCCACCACCAAAAAAAATCAGAAAGAAAAAAGAAATTATCAGACCAGAATGTCCTATAGTTACAGATTCAGACGAGGATTATTATGATGAGTATTAATAAATGAACAGGACTGTGTTATATAGTACAGTAACTATAACTCTTACAATAACTCTATTATATGGGTATCTTTACTCACAAATGAAAGAGGATTTTGGGTTTACAGAAGATCCTCTCGATCCGTATTACTTTTCACTTATGACAATGAGTACGGTTGGGTACGGTGATTTTTCGCCTAAAACTCAACGCGCAAAAGCTCTTGTTATGTCTCATCATACCATTATCTTAGCTGAAATTGCAACTCTCATAAGTAAAGTAGTTTCGAAATAATAAATATATCAAAAATTTCATGTTCAAATTTTTTAGAATTCGAAGATGAAACTTAAAATGTAAAAGTATAATATACCATAATGAAAGGTTGTACCACAGATATTAGTGATATCACAGATATAAAACCACAGGCATGTGAACCCGTCAGTAAGGATAAATGTAAATCAGGGTACATGGCAAAAACTGAAAATATTAATGCACCAGAAGATTCAATGGATTTATGTTGTAAATGTAATAGAAACATTGATACTCCATGTGAAGTATGCTTAGATCCAAATATGTGCACAGAAGAAGAGGCAGATTTATATTACACAGACAATGAGGAATGTTTTAAACCACAACTTGGTCCTTCGCCATCGGGTTCTCCCTTACCAGGTGTTGTTACATCTAAAAAGGAAAGTGGTTCCAGAATGACTTATATTTATGCACTCATATGTATTATAATTTTGGTGGTAGGATTTTATTTTTATTCGAATCGCCAAAATAAATATTAGCATAATATAAATGCAAACATTCGGATCAAGAGCTGAAGTATTCCACGGAACTGCTTTAAAAACGACAGGCGGACTCGCGAAATCTGACCTCATGCAAGATAAATATGGACGAATCGTCAGTAAAGCTGCGCGTAAATCTGCAATCGAACGCATGAAAAGAGAAGGTAAAAAAGCACTCGTCAAAGTATTCAAGCCAAAAAAGAAAGGATTTGGGCTTCAACCAAAGGAAGGTACAAAAAAATATAAAACACTGATTAAGAAAATGTTGTAATAAAGTAAGTAATAATGACGCTTAGTAAATGGAACGAGTCTGTTCGTGTTGCTAAAATTAAACTAGGATTAAACCCAAAGTCTTTTATAACATTAAAAGGTAAATTGCTGAAAGAATCACAGGCTATTTATCAAATACTTATTTTAAATGATAAAACTATAAAATAAATTGGAACCCCTTAAGTCTCTGTGGCTCATATACCACAAGCGAGTTAAGTTTCCATGAAACCCCAAATTTTCTATTGAGAAAATACACACTATTCATTTCCACTATAGAAGTTCCAGAGTTTCTTGCGTATAGTCCATTTTTAATGTCATCAATTAACGGTTTCTTTTCTTCATCGTAAACGTTTGGTTTAACTTTATCATCGATAGTGGAATCAACTTTAACGCGAAATTTTGGTTCACGATCGGGTGATTCCTTGATATTGGAAAAAAACATCGGTTTTAGTTCTTCAAAACTCATGTGTTTACTAAAAATATCTTCACTCTGTTCCGATACCGCGTGTATAATTTTATTTTCAACTTCGCGCATACACTCGTAAAATTTCTTTACGAAATTACCTTCTTCATCCCACCCTTTCATAGCAAAGTCGATATTATATTTAGTAGGACCGATTTCAGGTGTGAACCCAGAAATACCAAAAGGCATATACATACGCGGAAAATTAATTTTCATAACCTTATCATCCGTCGTACATAACGAGATCTTTCGTCCATCATAGTTGGCAATTTTCAGTGTATCTTTAGCATTTATAAATTTTGCCATTGTTTTTATAATTGTATATACACTTTAAGCTTTAAGCGTTTCCTTTAAATTTTTAATAGCTTTTTTCTTATTTTCAATTTTCTTTTCGAGTTTTATTGATTCTTTCACTGCATCATTATATTTTTTGGTTCTTTTTTGTGGTGTATCCGTTTTTAAAATTTTTGGTCGAGTACTAGTTTTTCGTAACGCGTTTAATTCCTTTTCGAGTTGTTTTATAGCTGATTTTATACCCAGTACTTTACTCGGTTCCGTGAATTTAACAAACCTAATATTTTTTCGTTTTAATTTTTCGCGTGTAAATAAATTGTCTACCTCCATATTGCTATTTGAATTTGGGGGTGTATTATATATAGTTCTAATACGACTGACTGTTGATTTACGTAGTTCTGTACCATTTGGTAATGTACGCGGTTTAATATAATTTTTGAATGAGTTTAACGTCATATACCTTTTTTTTCGTATACCATATTCAACTGCTTCATTACCAATCTTGAATTTATTATGTGTTATGGGATCTACGTTATTATTACTATTACTAGGTAACGGAACTTCAATAAAATTCATATTTGACCTTGTTAGCATTCCAGGTTCAAATAAATCGTGTCTTGGACCTAATCTACTTCGACCCCGTGTTACTACGCTTCTTAAACGACGCTGTAAATTTTCAGGTGTTGGTGTTGTCATTTATATAGTCTGGTATTTTATATACCATAAAGTAATGAACTGGTTAAGACTCAAAATCATAGAGATACATGTTTCGTATATGATGATGAGGTACAATTTTAAAATGTTGTTATATACAAATGTCAGACGATAAAACTAAAAAATCCATTAAGAAAAAGATCACAAATACGGTTAAGAAAGCTGTCAAGAAAGTGAAAGGTGCGCCTAAACGAGCAACATGGAAATTGAAAAAGGCGCTTGCAAATAAACAAGCGATAAATTATGAAACGAAGTCAGGAAAACCTTTACATTTAGTAAGAGCGAGCCTTGGTTATAGAAATAATACTACTGCAAAAAACCAAAAAACTGAAATGTTATACCGTCTCGCTAAAATGAACTTAAACAATTTAAATCGAGGTGGTCTTCAAAATTTTAGACGTAAACCTAAAGAAAAAAATATGGAATTAACGGGGTATAATTATTATAATTTGTCTAGATACAGAGATAGTCACGACAAAATAAATACTGTAAGTATACCTAAAAAGAAACGAGATGCGTTGAGAAAAAAACTCGAAACAAAAATAAAAACGAGAGAAAAAGAACTCGATAAAATAAATGTTAATGCTTGGGTAAAAGCTGCTCGAAATAGAGCGAATATCGAGAAAAGAAAAGTTTCAGCTATCAAATCTATTAATTCTTTACCGACAAACATGCAAGAAATAATTAAACAAAAATACAAAGAAGGTGAATTTAAAAAAATAAATAATATATTAGCTAAAAAAAATACAAACAAATTATTTATATATGGACACCCTAACGCATCTAAAAAATTAAAATCTCTTATGTTTAAAGAAATTCAAGCTAAAAGACCGAATTTACCAAATTTACCATCTAATATTAAAAAAGAAATATTTAAACGTTCTCTTACTAATAATGAAAAAAATATATATAATAGTAACAAAAAAAGGAAAAACTCACCTAAATATATGTATAATCACACAACTGCCAAGACACCGTTCCAACGGAGTATTATTAAGCGGAACACATAGAACACTCTGCTTCTAAACTAAACTGAATCGGGCGCGATTTTGCTTTACTTCTAAGGTAATACATACCTGTTTTCAAACCAGTTTTCCACGCGTACATGTGCATAGACGAAAGTTTTGAAACCGTCGGACTCTCGACGAATAAGTTCATACTCTGACTTTGGTCTATATATACACCTCTATCAGCAGCCATATCTATGATTGTTTTCTGACTCATTTCCCATACCGTTTTATACAGTTCCTTGAGATCATCCGGAATATCAATAATATTTTGAACGGAACCATTTGCCTTAACCATAAGATCCTTCATTTCTTTTGACCAGAGACCGATTTTCTTTAAATCGTTAACTAAATGCTTGTTTACGACGACGAACTCACCCGCAAGGGTTCTTCTCAAATATATATTTGTTGTATATGGTTCAAAACACTCGTTGTTGCCTAAAATCTGAGACGTCGAGGCTGTAGGCATAGGTGCGAGTAAGAGACTGTTTCTCGTACCTTTTTTAACAAGTTTACGCATAGCATTCCAATCGTATCGACCACTGAACTGCGGATCGCGATCCCACATATCGAATTGGAGAATACCTTTACTGAACGGTGACCCATTAAACGTCTCGTATGTCCCATACATTTCGGCGAGTTCACAAGACGACTCGAGAGATGCGTGGTAAATAGTTTCGAAAATGTCACGATTAAGTTTTTTAGATTCATCTGATCCAAACGTCATATGGAGCATGATAAAAACGTCGGCGAGACCTTGAACACCAATACCAATTGGACGATGGCGCATATTCGATCGTTCTCCGTTTTCTGTCGGATAAAAGTTTTTATCGATAACCTTATTCAAGTTTCGTGTAACCATTTTTGTAACACGGTGTAACTCTTCGTGGTTAAACTCATTTTTTTCGGTGTTGACGTATTTTGGTAAGGCTATGGATGCAAGATTACACACAGCGGTTTCGTCTTTATCAGTGTACTCTAAAATTTCTGTACAGTTACCAGTTAAAATACCGTTAAATATTCCACGATGTTTAAGAGGTTCATTAAAACAAAACGTATCCGAGGTTTCACCTAAATCTTCCACGGAGACAATTTTATCGAAATGTGTATCGTTATCATCTGGTAGCGAATAACGTATTGTTTCCATACCCTTTTCTAAATTTTGAGCTTCAATAGGTTCATTGTGTCCGACGATCCAAAACTTATGATATGGTGTACACCTTAATTCCAAACCTTTACTCGTTTTAACCGTAAGTAATTTTTGGTTTTTACCAGTTTGTCGAATGGTTACGTTTGAAAATTCGTCACCATTCCAAGCTTCAACGTCCTGGTCCACGAGTTCCGAAATAATTTGTTGTCCTTTACTCGTTAGAATTTTTGTTTCTGGAGCAACACACAAGTTAGACGATTTAATCGTACCAAGATGTTTATGGTTCGACTTTTCATTACACGCATCTTTATAAAGCATATAAGGTGTGCCCGTTTCACTTTGTGATTTAATAATCGCTTTCCAAATTTCAACTGCAGGTAATGTTTTTATCGAAAGTCCTTCACTTTCATACTTTTCATAAAGGTCTTCAAATTCTTTACCGTAAACATCCGATAAACCTTTCGCCGTATCTGGACAAAACAATGACCAGTTACCGTTAGATTCGACTCGTTTCATAAATAGATCAGGAATCCACATTGCAGAAAAAAGATCACGGCATCGAGCTTCTTCGTCACCTTGATTTAGGCGAATCTCGAGAAAATCCATTATATCAGCGTGCCATGGTTCTAGATACACCGCGATAGACCCTTTTCTCCTACCTGCCTGATTAACATACCTCGCAGTTGAATTATAAACTCGTAACATTGGAATAATCCCGTCCGATGTCCCGTTCGTACCGCGAATGTGTGATTTATTTGAACGAACATCGTGTATATGTAATCCTATACCACCCGCCCACTTACTGATACGTGCACACTCTTTTACAGTGTCATAAATACCGTCAATGCTATCTTCCTTGTTCGCGATTAAGAAACACGATGACATTTGTGGTCTATGTGTGCCTGCATTAAATAGAGTAGGTGTCGCGTGAATGAATAAACCGCGAGATAATGCATCGTATGTTTCCAGGACGTGATCAATATCGTGTCCATGAATACCAATAGCGACACGCATGTATAAGTATTGTGGTGTTTCGATAATATCACCGTCAATTTTCTGAAGATACCCTCTTTCCAAAGTTTTTAAACCAAAATATCCAAATTCGAAGTCACGTTCATGTTTAATGTCTTCCTTGACCTTAGAAGAAACTTCGAGCACTTCGTGCGTGATGATTCCAGCTTTATGGAGTTTGCGCATGGCGATATTAAAGTTATTTGCGGCGCGTTTTTGAATATTACTAGCAACAATACGAGTTGCTAAAACTTCGTAATCGGGGTCTTTGGTTATTAAACCAATGCATACTTCAGAAGAAAGGGTATCTATTTCATGAGTTTTAATTTCGTCATACATAGACGAGAAAACTTGTTGTGCTACCATTGACACATCTACACTTTCTGAAAGTTTATTTGTAAGTTTTGAAATCCTGTTGGTGACCTTGTTAAACTTTACGTCTTCAACACGACCGGAACGTTTTATTACCCTCATTATATAATTCTAATTATACTAAATTTTTTAAATTGTTTATTTTACTTGCATGTGAAATCTTCACTTCTAACAGTTGTTGGTCCTTTAGTTTCAGCCAAACGATTGGGCTGAAGAAGTGACGAGTTTACATAAAATTTACCATTTGGGTCACCTACCTTTGCGACTGGTGCATACGAGCCAACGAAACAGGCTGGTGGTTGACATATTGGTTTTTCATAATTGCATGGTTTTGTGCTGTACGCTATTTCAAAATCGGCTGATGCTATCATTTATATTTACCAATACTTTTTTTCCAGGCCTATATTAAATGTGTGACGCTATTCACATAAATTCCTTGAAACAATGTCCAACTCCATTGAACACCCTGTTCTTTTCTGAGTTTAACATGAATACTCTTCAGCGTGCAATTCGAAGTGAATTTAGAAACAAAACTGGTGTAGCTATCGATTATCAAAATAAAAACGATTTATACGCTATCATGCGCGTTGCTTTTATTAACAACTCGGGTGATCACAATACAAATGTTCAGGAACAGGTTCGGTTTATAAACGGTATTGTTATAAAAACTGCACTTGGTCAAATTCAATCCGGTGTTTCTCAGTATATGGGATATATACACGATATAGATACACCAACACGAGTAAATGATTTGCCCGTGAATACAACTACATACGGTAAAAAGTTTGGTAAAAATGAAAAAATTGGTTTTTAATTAACTTAACTTTATGCTTTACTAAAAATTAACTATAATAACAGTTTTTTTATTGTTATTATAATTGATATAAATTATATTATGAGTACGTTTATTTGTACAGTGAGTAAGGTTCTGGTTCGATTCTGTAACCAAGTGTCGCACCACCATCGTCGTCATCATCGTTACCTTCTGGTTCCGCTGGTGCAGGCGCAGGCGCAGGCGCTGGTGCAGGCGCAGGCGCTGGTGTTGGTGCAGGTGCAGGCGCAGGTGCAGGTGTATTAAGTGACTCATAATAATAGTAACCACCACCAACCATAAGAGATATTACAAATACAAGTGCGAGTAAAGCACCTATCATATTTTAACATGTACTGAGATTATAATTTAATTACTGAGCATCTTTCATGTCTTTCCATTCCTGTGGAATTGTATAACTGTACCTTACATCTGGGTCACCCCCTGGACATGATTTTTTCCAAGCTTCATCAGTTGTATGAGTTACTTCACTATATTTACACTTGAGATCATTGGTCCAACCACCTGGGAAAGACGCCTTGAATTGGTCTTCTGTTTGCCACTGTTGGTACTCGTAATAGTCGTTATCAACTTTTATTGGTATACCTCTTGCTAAATAATTAATACACGCTGTATCGCTACCATATATATCATCACCCGCGTCTCTATAAGCTCTCTCTGCCCCTGCTCCTATGTTACACGAAACGCAACTTTCTCCTAATACTCTGTGATCCTTAGCACACTTACTACATTTCGTATCCCCATCGGTAACGACATCGCCCGCTGGGTGTGTGTATTTACTTCCACATTTAACACACTTTCTATTAGATACGTGGTAATTTTCAGCGCACTGTTTACAGAATGTGTCCGTAAATTCCGCAGGGTCGTCACCTGCTGGATTAATGTATCCTTCCCCACACGCAACACACACACCACCTTTAATGCGTTGATTCACATCACATGGTGCAGGCGCGGGACCCGAAGGTGTAGGCGCTGATGGTGTCGACGGTGTTGGACATCCATATCCCCAATCACACGAATTCCATTCCTTGAAATAAAATTGGTAAGACCCCAAACCTATTAAAATTGAAAGTACAACACCAATTAAAATTAATACTGGTAATGGTAACATGATAGTATTTTATAATACAATTATATTTTTTTATCTCGAGTAGTATTAATAAACATGAGTCAATTAATGCTTGACGATGAAAAAGCCATGAGTGATATAAACCCATTTGCTGATACGAAAAATTTTTTCCCACCTGGTACGAGTCGACAATATAATGATTATAAAAAACACAAACCACCAGTAGAGGAACCAGAGGAAGAATATGTGAGTCCTGCATGTGGTGTTCTGACAAAGGGGGTTGGTCGACTGGGGTATCGTGAAGATAAGTGTTCGTTATCTAGACCTCTCATTCCAGGAAGAAATATAGATCACGGATTCACACCTCGTGAACGAATGGATTTTGATAAAAGTTATGTAACTAAAAAGGAAGTAAAATCACACGAAGTTTCACCAACAACTACATTGATCAGTATAACGTGTCTGATTCTATTAATTGCAGTACTCTAAACATTTTTTCGAGTCTATAATCGCTAGTACACGTTCCAATAACTTTCGGTAAAGTTGTTAAACAGAATTCACGCATCATACGTTTTTGCCATCCACACGAAACGTTAATTAAAGGTGGTATGAAAGTTGGATCTAAAATCTTAACGCAATTCATAATGCGTATAAGTGAATATGGGTTATTATTTTCTAACATGACATTTTCCAATTGTACAGAAACCATTTTACGTCTCGTTTCTGTAGTTTTGTCTATACACGTATCTAGAAATTTTTCGTACCGTATTGATGTATTTGCGTGAGGTTCGAATTTTGTAATGTGCATTGGTGTTTTCATGCACGTATGAAAATAATCTGTAAACGTTTCGTAACCGAAACCTTCCATGTACTTACTATACTTGATTTCAACCATGTATGAATTACCGTAATCTAAGTTTATGATTTCTTTAGCTATTTTTACAAAATGTGTCATAAAATTATTTAGTTTAAACTCTTTAAACTAATCCAAATTTCTTATCTGGAATAAACTCAAGTTTATTATTTAATTCTTTTAATTCTTTTTCTTTTTTGTGTTTAATACCTTCACAGTTGTGTATTTCTAAAACAATACACCTAGAACAAAAATCACAATTACAATATTTACAATTTATAGGTATTCCTTTTTTTTTACACTTAAAACAAGGCATATTCTAATAACCTAAGTTAACTTTATATTATATTTTTTTTAAGTATTAAAAATGAGTACCATTTCATGTTTAAATCACATAAATGATACTACTTTTAGGGGTATTGTAAATAACACCTTTTCGTATATACTAACACTAAACGAGTTCCGTGATAATATACAGAAAGAAATACGACCTTCGTGGATTAAGCTTACAACTATAACCATGATATCAAAATTTGAAAAGAAAATCGATTTAGAAAAATTCAGACGTGCTTTTCGTTTATTAAATACACTCGATCTCGCTAAGATTACCAATTCTAAGTGTCATTTTGTATGGGAACAGAAACATACGACTTTTTATAATCAAATAACCATGGTTTATCGTGACGTGTACAGTACAAAATCTATTAAACTGTTTCCAAATGGGAGTATACAAGTTGCCGGGTGTTCTGATCTGATAGATTGTAAAAGAATCATAAATCAACTTTCTTATATATTCAAATTGATAATGGGTGATACATCTTTCATTGCACCTATAGAAAGCTTTAAAGTTGTTATGATAAATTCGAATTTCAGTTTGAATTATAAAATAAATCTTTTGAAAGTTTCTCGACACTTTTCTAAATACGACAATGTTTTCAAAGTTTCGTTTGAACCCGATAAGTACTCGGCGGTAAAAGTTAAATTTAAACCAGCAAATGATATGAAAGAAATAACAACGAGTATTTTTGGTACCGGTAAGATTATAATAACGGGTGCAGAAACACTAAAAGAAGTTGCTTATGGGTACAATATTATAAATACCACTATCAATGATATTGAAGATGTACGAGTTTCCCCGTGCGAAGAATCCAAGAAGGAATTATTCGATCAGATTTCAGGACACAAAATTGAAAGTGTTATAAAACACGCAAAAAAATTAGGGTTCAATTCGTGGAAATTGACAACCGAGAATAGACAAATTAATTTCTAATGTAATACTAATATATACAAAATGTCTCAAAGATTAGGAATGGCTGACGGTCGGTGTTATACTATGAACACATCTAATCAACTCTACAATAACTATATCATGAAAGAGAATGGTATCAAATATGAAGATAACTATTCTTTTCGCAAACTTCTTCAAGAAAAAGGTCCAGAACTTTTGAAACCATCCCAGGCGCAACAAAAAGATCAATGTGGTTCTTGTGATAAAGCCCTTCTCAAAATGCCAAACATCTACTAATTTTTTAAATACACTCTTTTTTTTTAAATCTAGATAAACTATATAATGGCCGCTATAGCAGCCGGTTTATGTTTTTTATCTACATTATCATCTTCTTTGTGTGTACAATTTACATCTCTTATACCAGGAACCAAAAACCATGTCATTAAAAAATATAAATTAGGTGATTTAAAATCGATTTTTGATGATATCGATAAAACGAAGAACATGGAGAGTGATTGTAAATCATTTGTAGACCGCATAGAAAAATTTGAAGAAGAAATGATAAAACTACAACCACCATTTGGACAAGTAAAAAATGTATGGGATTTACGTGGAACTTATGATACCGATACCTTATTTGAAGAAGCTACAAATATGAATTATGTGGAAACCAGTGATTTCATGAGAACACTCGAAGAATCATGTATAGGCAAAGAAAAGCAAGAAAAAATCAAAGAAATAAAATCACGATCGGAGGTTATATTGTCTTTAGAGGAAGGTAGCGATGAACTCCCGGGTGAATGTGCTAATTTTACTTCATTTCGAGATGAAATTCGAGAAGAATTTGGTAGTATTGACTTTCCATCACACGAATGGGACTCCAAAGATAAAAAGTTTGTAGAAAAAAATTACGATTTTATCGAACAAATACAGACACTTTGTGAAAGTGCAGAAGAAAGAACGAATACGAATAATACACAGGACGGTGATAATGAGTAATAATACGATTAAAAAATTCTTTAAGTCTTCTAGATAATGACTCAATGTGCCATATGTTTGAACGAAGTTCGACAGACCAGAAATAGTAAAGCTATTCGGTGCGGACACATTTTTCATTCACATTGTTTAGAAAAATGGAAAAATAAAGGCAACGTGACGTGTCCAATATGTCGAAAAGTGTTCGATGGTTCTAATTTTAGGGTACAGATTACTGTATTCAATGATTACGAATTGACTTCAAATACAGTATCTGTGAGTAATGAATTCATTTTTGATGCATTAGATATTTTATTAGCTGTCGAACACGAAGATGATTTAACGAGTATTCTTGACGACTTTGGGGTGAGTATGACCGACTTTGATCCCTCTATTTTTAACGCAGAATGAGCTACAGTATTTCTTATAAGATAATCCAGTGTATGCTCTAGACGCTTTCCGTGGGTCTATTATTGCTTTACCTTTAGCGTCGACTAAAAGTGGTCCAGTTGCCCAACCACGTTTATGACTAAAAACGTTAGCCTTAAACTTTAATATTCTACCGGGAATACACTTACCACCACATTTTTTAACACGACTCAATGGGACTTGGAAAAATCTGGCTATACTTTCATACGTGTTCCCCTTTTTCACCTTATATTCAACAAAACCATGTTGTTTATAAAAATGAAAATCCCCTTGTCTAAAGTAATTTTTAGTTTCTCCAGGAGCAACAAACATCATGATTTTAAAATGATTTGGTTTACATTTAGTTTCTGCATCAACTTTATAAATTTTTTTAGGGTTATCTGCAATAACTCTTTGGGGTAAACCTTTACAATGTGTGTAAGTATGTTTTAAATTTCTAATACCAGCCCGTTCACCTGGTATACTTTTTTGAAGACGAGATTTTTCGTAATCTCCAACTGCATAAGCATAACAATTGTTATTGTCTATACCAATTGCACGACCCCAAAGTCTTTGAGTATATATTGGTTCAGAACCACTCAGGGGAAGCCCTTTGCTAGATCTGTTTCTCATTAATAATATCACAGAAAAAAAATATTATTAATTAGTAAATGATTAGAGACCTTGCCAACGCCAAAAAAATGAACCAAGTTTTGACTGAAATTCTTGTATTTGCTATCACGATTCTTATCAGTACATTTGTACTTAGATTCGCGTGGAACAAATCCCTTGTTAAGCACGTTACTGTACTTAAGCCAATCAGTACGTTCCTTGATGCGTTTATTCTTTCGCTCTCGATAGCTGTTGTTCGTGGTATTTAAATTTCTTTATAACCTACAACTTCTTCTCCATCAGAACTTTTCATAACTGGAAAAGCTTCAATTCCATCGCAATTGCCTTTTTCGCAATCGATGAATTTGTGAGGTATCCCTTTCTTTTCTAAATAAGCCAATTGTTTTTTAGTCCATCCACACCAATTTGTACCATAAACAGTCCACTCCGTTTTAGTCCCAGTCACCGCTGCCACTGCCGCTGCTGGTGTATCAATTTTAGTTTCTTTTTTCGTAGTCATGTTTACAAGAATATACACATCTATTAATAGAAGTAATAAAGCAGCGATCATGTTAATATACTTATTTAATATATTTTAATTTTATAGACTCGCATATTTTATTTATGGTCTTACCGTCTGTGTTTATACCCATACTTTTAGCTATTTTTATAAGCTCTGGTTTTCTATAAGATTGACATTTACGCGTACCTACTTTTATATACCCTTTATTTGACATAATAACTTTCTGTATTGGTTTAGGAGCTGATTTTGGACGAATTCGAATACCGGGTCTTTTTAACGCGACCTTTTTAACATTTTTACTTGCTAAATTTCTTTTTATTTCATTCATGGTTTTCTTCGCAGCTACTACGCTTTTTTGTGGTATTTTAACATTCACTTTTCTTCTTATAATTGTACTAATATCAATAGGTACTACCGCTTTTTTATAAGGTGAGAAATACCTATCATTAAATATTTGTTTAAACGTTGGCAATTTCGAATGATCCTTGTCACGAAGTCGGAAATCAAGTATTTTATCGGATCTTAGACCTAAATATTCCGACGGTAATATTCTTTCTATAAACTGAACTACTTCCATACCATTTTCGATTTTAAATGCTTTTATTTCATGTCTTAAAACATTCAAAAAGTAATGTGCATCATACATAGAATGTGACCCCCTGAATATACCCGATTTCGTTTTATAGAATAGTGTTGAATCGTTGTCTATTTCAGGGTTTTTAATATCATTTATGGTGGATAACCCATAATCTGATATCAATGCATGTATACCAATGTCATGAACTTTTAATGTTGAGTTATTTATTTTTAATAGTTTAACACGAGATGGATTTGTATAATTTATAAGTATATTATCCGTGTGTAAATCATGATGTCTAAAAGTAGGGTATTTTATTTGTATTCTATACAAATTGTATAAAACCTGTGTAACTATAGTTCTAAAATGTATGGGTAATATATTATCTTTATTATTTTTCAAAAATGATTTTAAAGTGCCATTATTTGCGTATTCAGAATACATAAACGTGACGTTGTTACATTTTTCTATAGCGTAAGCTTTTATACCACCGTAAGGAGAAATGCGTTTACTTATTTTATATTCATGTGATATATCTTCACCCGTAACAATTTTTATAGCAATTTTCTTTTTACATTCTTTATCTATACATCCCATATAGACATCACCAAATGCACCTTGACCAATTTTCTTAGTACCCAAGGAGTAAGAGTCTTCTATAGAAAGTGAGATGGATTTATTAGTTGGTAAATATAAAAATTTTGCGGGGTTACACCCCATACCCTGCATACTTTTAATTAGATTTTTACCTAAATTTTTTTTCTGGATTGAATTTTTATTTTTATTTTTTGCAAGTTTAGATAATTTTTTTAAATTTTTTAAATGTTGTTCGCGTTCCATGACTAATGTAATAAAATATTTTATTCGTCAATAAGATCATTCATGATTTCTTCTACGTAATCTTCGTCGTTACCCAAACCTTGGAAAGCAAACTTGGGAAGTTTATTAGATTCGCCACATAACACTTGAGATAACCGAACACTAACACCAAATTTATTATCAATGAACCAAACCTGACCAATTTCAACAATACACATACACCTTTGACCTCTTTCAATCTCATCCATACTAATTTGATCACGATCAGAATTATAGACTTCTGATACAAATTCCCCAGAAGAATTTGTTTGAACTTTTAGCTTAAGTGTATCTGCGTACCCTTCCTTACCCGGTCTAACCAATGGTTTATAAAGGGCTTCTCGAATGACATTAATATCATATTTTTTACCCAACCATTCTTTAGAATTAGTTGCAACTGTATTAAGAATGATTTCATCCAATTCTCTCAGTTTATTTGCTAATTCTTGCGCTTCTTCATTGTCATTATCAAATGATAAATCGAGTGAATATGAAGTTTTGTTAGTAGATTCATCCGTGAATGCGCTCAAACCAAAGGGTGAACGCATGAAAGGGAGTTGTAAGTAGAGTTTCTTTTTGTCACTGCGCGTAAGAACGACTGATTTACCACCATTTTTATTTTTCTTCAGAGCACTAAAAATAACACCGGATGGTTCGAATTGATTGGAAACTTGAATATTATTAGACATTTTTTTGTATATTATATATGTTCAAAAACTTTAAGTGTATTTTTTTCTAATAGTATATTAATAAAAATGACGAGTTGTACAGGTCACAAAAAAAGTTGGTTATTTAATGATTGTGGGTGTGGATGTAAAGGTAAAAAACAAGAACAAAAGTTTTTGATTTCTATTATGTCAGCCTTAGTTTTCTTTATAATCGCAAACCCCGATACATTTAGAATAACGCGTAGACTATTTGGTAAATGGATTTCCAGTCCAACTGGGTGCCCAACAGGTAAAGGTTTAATGTTTCATACATTAGTGTTTCTTCTAGTTACGTGGGGTATGATGAATATAAGAAGAGAAGGCTTTGAAATGATAGAATCCGAACCATCACCCAGTCCAGTGCAAATCATACCAGAAGATGCTATTTTAGTTGAAGAAAAGCCTATTAAACCATCTCCATCTCCATCTCCATCTCCATCTCCATCTCCATCTCCATCTCCATCTATAGCTCCATCTCCAATGATGGGAATTGTACCACCACCAATGGTTGATATGCCTCTCCCATTACCAGATATGTCAGAAATGCAATTTTCACCAATGGATTCGGGATTATCGTTGGGTGCTTTCGATATAACAAGTGTTCCAGACTCGGCATTACCAGGCGAATTTAATAATGCGGAAACCGTGACGTGTCAGTGTAGTAACGGTAAAAGTATAACCATGAATTAAAATTCTTCGTTAAACTCAATTGAAGATGAATCTTCATCAATCTTACCATAATCACCAACTCTCTTTTCAAAAAAATTAGTTTTACCATCAAGTGATATATTCTCCATAAAATCGAACGGATTTTTAGTTCCCCAGATTTTATCGTGACCACTTTGTTTTAATAATCTATCGGCGACATATTCAATATATTCCGACATCTTTTCAGAATTCATACCAATAAGACTACATGGTAATGCATCGATTATAAAGTCTTTTTCGATAGAAACTGCATCTTTAACAATTTCTTCTATTATAGATTTATCAGGTTTATGTTTTAACATTTTGAATAGTTCAATTGCAAATTCTAAATGTAATCCTTCGTCTCGACTTATAAGTTCATTACTAAAACAAAGTCCAGGTAATAAACCCCTTTTTTTCAACCAAAAAATAGCACAAAAGCTACCGGAGAAAAATATACCTTCGACACACGCAAATGCAAATAATCTTTCGGCGAAAGATTTATCCTTACTAAACCATTTCATAGCCCACTTAGCTTTATTTTCTATACACGGTATAGTCTGTATAGCTTCAAAAAGTTGTTTTTTTTCAGAAGAATTTTTTATATATTTATCAATAAGTTTACTATATGTTTCTCCATGAACCATTTCATTATGTTCTTGGTAAGCATAAAATGATCTAGCTTCAGTATACTGAACTTCGCTTGCAAAATTATTATTTAAATTTTCAAATACTATACCATCTGAACCTGCAAAAAAAGCAAGAATATATTTAATAAAATGTTTTTCGTTGTCACTTAAATTAACCCAATCATCCATGTCTTTAGAAAAGTCAATTTCTTCAGCTGTCCAATTTGACATCTGTGCCTTTTTATACATCGCCCATAAATTTTCGTGTTCTATGGGAAATACAGTGAAACGGTCTAATGTTGGTAACAACATTGGTTCTGCTTCTTCGAGATAGTCTTGAAAGTCATAATAAGTTCCAATGATTTTATTATTGATAAAAATTTGTGGGTATACAGACGCTTGAGCACCACAACGTTTTTTTAGTTCATCTTTATCTACCATAATTTTTTTGTTTTCTAATTTGTATTCTTTACATAAGTCAACTGCTAAATCGCAGTATTGACATCCTTCTTTTGATAAAATTTCGACTCCCATGTGTGCTAATACTTATAAATATTTTTGTATGAAAACTTTAAGAATGATTAAAATTTCAGAAATTCAGCCTGGAGAATTAATAAAAGTTTTAGTCAACTTAGAGGACGATATAGAAGACGAAGTTTACGCCAAAGTAAACGAGGTTCATGATGAGTATTTAGTAGTATCTTATTATTCAGAAACTTCTTTCCTGTATAAAGGAGCTAGACTTTATGAACTCGAAGAAAATGACGAGCTTGTTCAGGAAGTAAATTTATCAGAACACCACGATTCTATAGAGTATTTTGTAAATGTAAAGGATCGATTGTATGCAATGATACATGAAATAGATTCAGACGAAGAGAGTGACATAATAAATGAATCAGATGACGATGGTAGTGATCTAAACGACTTTATAGTTTCGGATAATGAAATAGACGGTATTATTATACCCCCGTCTAATCACACTGTTATAGATAAAGAATGGAAAGAATGGGAACCAAAGAGTCCAGGGTCTTTGTTATATAAACAAGCGGTGGATAATATAGAAACCTTTGCTAAAATACAAGCAGATGAAAATAACTTTTAAAACCTAAGTTAGCGTGATAAATATTAAAATTTATAAAATACTTCAATACCATGGAAGAACTGGCTGCTATTTGGTCCGATGTGGAACAATTACTAAAAAAACCAATATTAATAAAGTCAGTAGATAATAATTTATGTAAAGAATGTAAATGTGCTAAAATAATAACTAAAGAAGGTTTACCAACATGTCCCAAATGTGGATTAGTTGATAATACATGTATAGATGAACGTCCAGAATGGACAAGTGGAATTTCAGAAGATGGAAAAGTTAACGATCCTTCGCGGTGTAGTGCTCCTAATGTAAACCCTGAATTATTTTCAAGTGCTTGGGGTAAAGGTACTATTATTTCAACGAACCGAAGTTCGAGTTATGCAAATAAAAGAATGGCGAAGATTAATTTTCATCATTCAATGAATCACAAAGATAGGTCATTATTTCATGCATACAAAGATATAGAAGAAGCATGTTTTAGATTACCAGACACTGTTGTCAAAGATGCAAAAATGATGTATAAAAAATTTAATGATAAAAAATTAACAAGGGGTGCCGTTAGAACTGGTATAAAAGCAAACTGTGTATTATTTGCTTGTAGAATGTCTAAAATTCCAAGAACTACTAAAGAAATTTCCGATATGTTCTCTGTTCAACCAAAGGATTTAAGTAGAACTTCACAGATGTTTAAGGAGGTAATGTTGGGTAAAACAACTAGTACGTACACTACTTTACCACACGATGTGATGCAAAGGTTATTAAATTCATTTGACGTTTCCAGAGAAGAGAGATTAAAATGTAACAAAATGTGTTCTACATTGGAAACGTGTTCTGATCTTATGAGTAAAACACCAAACAGTGTTGCATCTGTTATAATATACATAACACTGAAACATCGCGTGACTAAAAACGAAATCAATGAAAAGTGTACTGTATCTATACCCACTATTAATAAAATTGAAAGTATTATAAAAAATTACTTAGAGGATAAAAGCGTTTAAATTTAATAAAATGACTGTACAACCTAAAGTATTTATAAGTACACCGTGTTATGGTGGTGTTTGTTTAGAAAAATACATGATAAGTATAGTAAAACTTCAACTAGAATTTATAAGGGAAGGTATTCAAATGGTTTTGGATACAACGGAAAACGAAAGTCTGGTTCATCGCGCAAGAAATGTAGCGGTAGGTAGATTTATGCAGAAATCGGATGCTTCACATTTTGTATTTATTGACGCTGATATTGATTTTGATCCGAAATCTGTAGTTCGTCTAGTTCGCTCTGACCATGACATTTCTGTATCTTTATACCCTAAAAAAGTTGTAATGTGGAATCAAGCAAAAGAAGCAGTTGAAAATGGAGATACTAGGGATATGGCAATGCTTTCTTCATGTCTCGTTGCAAATATAGGAGCTACACAAAGAAGTGTGGAGAATGGTTTTGTGGAAGTGCTCGATGGACCAACTGGTTTCATGGTTATAAAAAGAAAAGCTTTTGAAAAAATGCACGAACATTATACCGATTTAAATTGTAAGAATGATCACCAAAATCGCGATTTTGATGATTATTGTGCCATATTTGATTGTATGATAGACCCGGATACTAAAAGATATCTTTCAGAGGATTATGCATTTTGTAGAAGGTGGCAACAAATAGGGGGTAAAATTTATGCGGATGTTCATACAAGTCTGGGTCACATTGGTAATTTACCATTTTCGGGTTGTTTAGAAGAAAGGCTTAAGGTTTAGAGTTTTAATATATAAAATGAAATTTGCTTCTATAATAGTTACACGTAATAAATCATGTCACGTAAAAACTTTACACACTATTCTTAGATTTAATTTAATGTGTTTACAAAGGGGTAACATTGAAAATGAAGTTGTTTTTGTAAACGATGACCCTTTTCAAGTATCAGAAATAATTCACAGGTACATGAAAACGCATGAGAGATTGTTTTTTATTGATTATGGTATTCATGTAGATGATGGTTCACTAAACATGTTATTCGAAAACCACGAGGGTATTGGTTGTTTGGTTTTACCGGGTGTAGAAGAGGGTATAGATTGGGAAATGTTTAAAAATAAAGTAAACACTAAATCGAATGAACCAATTGAACAATTAGGATTATCGTTTGACACTACGGTCGATCGGAATAAAAAAATTTCTGATGGTATATATTCAGTATATACTACACGTGCAAAATCCTGGCTTATATTATCAAAAAATGTAATTAAACACATAAAAGATAAAAAAACATCTAATTTTAAAATTTTTCCTAAAATGGAAACGATGTTTTCTAAATTTAAGGAATCGGGTGTTAAAATTCATGCGTATACAAAAGCTAAGTTGGTCATGACATATAATCATGAATGTATAAGTAATATTTTAAACGCATACGGTGTTAAAAGTAATTAAAGAATATAATTAAAATATAAAACATATGGTACGTATTTTTGTAAAGAAAGAAGATCATCTTTACAAATATGCGATTCGATTCATGGAAGAATCATGGGGTACTTTGGGTAAGGGTATATTTCCGGGGTGTCAACCAATATCCATCGAAAGAAAACATTTCAACATTTTATCAAAAAATGATTACGTTGTTTGCGAAAAGACAGACGGTGTAAGATATATGATGTTATTAATTCAATATGGAAATCAAAGAATATGTGTATTTATAAATCGTGCATTGGAAATATTCACTGTTAAATTGAACTTTAGACTTGCAGCTTATCAAGGTACAATATTTGAAGGTGAATTATACGATAACGTGTTTATGATTTATGATTGCCTGATGTCTTGTGGTGAAATTGTGGGAAACAAAAATTTCCTCGAACGTTTAGAGTATTGTGAAAATACGTGTAAAAAGGCAATCGTTTTACCAACGGATACACTTAAACTGAAAGTCAAAACGTTTCATTTACATGACGATTTTAATAATTTTATGGATAAGTATCTTCCAACCGTAAAACAGGAAATGGACGGTCTTATTTTTACACCTATAAATGAGAGTATTCGAATAGGAACCCACGAAACAATGTTTAAATGGAAACCGAGAAACAAAAATACTATTGATTTTCTCTTCAAGAAACAACCAACCAATGAAACACCTGGGTGTGAACCTGGTGCTTATACATGGAAAATGTATATACAAGATCGGGGAAAACACGTTTTTGAATCTTCTATACCCATTGATAGAATGAAAGAATATAAATGGATAAAATCAGGTGATATTATAGAATGCATGTATGTCACTTGGGAAAATGGTCCTTTTTGGTGGAAACCAATAAAAAGAAGGGATGACAAAACGTTTCCTAATAGTAGAAGAACATTTTACAGAACTCTGGTTAATATTAAAGAAGACATTCAGATGAAAGAGTTTTTAGACTGTAGACCAGGACGAAATGATTATCTTCTTTAGGAAAACTAATTAATTTTCCTAAAGTATCATCGTCTTGTATTATCCAATCATCACCATGATTTACAATAGACATGTAATGACCACCGTATTGAATACCTTTATGAATTATAGTAGATTTTAAATTATATACATTATTCCCTAATATTAATTCTTCTTCTATTTCCACAAAACTTTTTTTATCGAACGAAATAAATAGTATTTTTGGGTATTTAGAAAATACATTTCTCGTAGTAGCAACATTATGTTTTTTTCCATCTTTATCGATATAATCTTCAAGTGTATTCCATTTATAACTTTTATTTAGCATTTTTTTTAAACACTTGACATCTTTTTCCACATTTAATATATGAATACAGAACGGATTTTCTATTATGCTTTTACCGACGGGTGATATAGTCATTTGGTTAACTTGACCGTATACTATTTTTTTTATAAAAGGGTAACTTTTTTCAAGTATGTCTATTATACAAAAAATTGCGTCTTGTGCGTCATGTGGCTCTCCTATTTTAAATCTTGGAAATATTCTAACAAACTCATCTAAAACGGGTCCTATTGTAAAAACTTTTGTTTCTTTCGTTTTGAAATAAATATGAATAAGTTTTTCATATTCCTTAGTAAATGTACATTCACCACTATATTTATTATCTAATATATGTGCTGATATTTCATGTATATGTAATAAAACCTGAATAACTGAATTAAAATAACACGTATTTCCCAAATTTAAAAAACCGTGCATCTAAAAAAAGGTAACAAAAAAGGCTTAAGAAGAAGACGCGTTTTATAAAATGTAAAAACAAAATGGACGTTCATAAACTTTGTGACGAGATTAAACCACATTTAGATAAATATAAAAATGACAAATACGTCGAAATGGAATTCAGATTAGGTAAATTTAACGGCACATTTTTCGATACAAATGTCGGTAAAGATGCTTTTTATAAGTTCAAAGAAGGTTTGGATATATACACCGGGTGGGAAAAAAATGTTCATTCATCATCCGTAGTTTATTATCGAGAAACGGATACCAATAGATTAACTATTGATCAAAATGCAGATGAAGATACACTCATTAGAAAGGAAAAAATCTTTACAAAGGATTTCAAACACTTGAATAACTCACCCTATGATGTAAGATTTAGTGTGTCAAAAGAAATACCGATTGAAGACACCGGTAATAATGAATGGCCGAAACTAAAAAATAAAGAACGATTTTCTTACGTTAGAAAGAATTTATCGATTGATATGACTATATGTTCGGGAATGGTTCAAGACATGGATGCAGAAGATTCTCATACTTATCAGGTCGAGTTTGAAATAATTGATTCTAAAAAAGTTGAGGATATAGATACATTATTTAAAATTATTCATAAAATTAAGGATTTTTTTAATATGAGTAATTATATATGCTAATCTGGTTATTAATTTCATGTTTAGTTTTATTCATATACTATGATAATCAAGATATAACATCCCGTGATTATGTTAATATTCTAGGTTATACATCTAAATATTTTTATATGAGCCACGGTGAATCTAAGAAAATATTTGAAAAAATGGAAAATGATAATATAGCATACGAATCTTTAAAAAGTTTTGTAATAATGGAAGATGATTTTTTAAATTTAGAAAGAAAATCAGTTTGTTCAGGAGTTTCACAAAAAGTTGAAGCTTTTGCACTTTCGGATGAAATAAAAAATAGATTCAAGGGATACGATTTTTCATATCACACGAAACACCTTAAACAGATATCTGAACCAGATAAAGTTATAAATCGAAATATAACATGTTCATCAAGTAAAACATAATACGTCTATGTTTAGTAGATTCCATTCTTTGGAAGTTGTCATATATATACATAATTAACCCCGTATCATCAATTTCCCGTGTCTCCTCAAAATATAATTCTGGATCTACAGATTCGTGAAATTCATCCGTATAGTTATAATTTATTTCTAAACGACCCATATATCTATTACTTTCTTTCCTAGACGTTTTTATGTAATCGCATATAGTGTAATACATAGTATCGATAATGTTTGATATTATAAGTTTATCAATTTTTTCCATATCATCTATTACGTTATTATATTTATTGGTATTAAGTTTATAAAGTAAAAAGTTTCTTGGATTTTCCATTATACTATTTACCTTTTGTCTTTATTCTTTAATGTAAATTTATTAAAGTTATTGTATAAGTTTTTTAATTTATTTTGGTTAGTTTTACTTTTAGAGTTTGAGTTCGAGTTCGAGTTCGAGTTCGAATTAAAGTTTAACCGCTTAACAACTTTATTTTTAGGCGGTGTAACTTTCTTCTTAATAGGTGGACGTTTAATATTTTTTTTTGTACTTTTAACAACTTTGGGCTTAGGTCTAGGTGGTGTAGGTCTCTTTTTATTTAATTTGATGACTGGTGCACCGTTAAATTCTCTACGCATCTTAATATAATTAATCACTTTATTACTGTTTAACGAAGGTGTTTTTGGTAAAGATATAGCATAATTAACAACCTTGTTTACGGTGTTTTTACCAAATTTACCATATAGTTTATTAGCTTCTTTTTCTAATAACAATCGTTTAAAATATTGTTTTTTATCAATTTTAAATCGGTAAACCATATCTTTCTTTACTTTATTAGCTTCACTCTTTTTTAAAACGCCGTTTTTAGAGACTAAATTCTTTTTTAATTCCATACGATCCAATTCTTTTTTTACTTCATTGACATTTTCATTAATGTTCATTACGTTACCATACTTTTTCATCCAATATTTACCATAAAGTTTAACTAAATCATTTTTAATACCCGTTTTATTAAGTTTTCGTTTTAAATTTACAGGTACTCTTTTATTTCTTTTCATTTTATTTAACATTTCTTTTTCAATTTCGTTAGCGAGAGCATTGGGAGAATTTGGTGTGTTTGGTCTATTTTTAAGTTTTTGACATAAAATTTTAACGGTATCTTTATCGTTTATGGATATACCTCTAGAAATAGCAAGTGCAATCAATTGTTCTTTTTTCATATCTTTACACAACTTATCATTTATTTTATAATCAGAGTTACCTTTTTCTAATTTATCCAATGCTTTACAAATATCTTCTTTTTTGTTTCTATTTTTTACCCCAACAACACCCAATTTTTTGGCAACATCGAGTAAAACTGGTTTTGTAAGACGTTCACATTTCCGACCACCAATTTTCATTATACCATCTTTATCGTACGTTATCTTCATATTTTTTGATTTCGAATTTGTTTTTTTCTTAACCGGTTTTCTTTTTGGTATTTTAAAACAACATTCGTAGCCTTGTGGATTTTTTCTAGTTTCATAACCTTCTTTACACGGTGGTCTTCTAGGTTTTGGGCACGTAGAAACTCCTATTTTAGATTTCTTTTTAATCAATGGTATAGATACATTAACGTTTTTATTTACCAATCCCATTGTATATCCCATTTCGTGTAATTTTTTAATCATTTCCACACCAAAAACGTAAGCATTTTCGAGATTATCTGGATTATTTTCACCTTGTATCTGTACTATACCTGCACCGAGCTGACCAGATTTAGATGAAAGAATATAATTATGTTCATTATATTCAACGTATAGAAAAGGTGATCTTTCTGGTTCGTAAGAAATAAATGATTTCAGTGGGTTTTCTTGCGCTATTCTACTTAAATCAAAATTTGCGTTTGTTGAAAACTGACCACCGATATTATTGTATTTGATATCATTGTATAAAAATCCTTGTTTTTGTGTGTATGTGTCTATTAAATATTTTCGTAGTGCCTCTGGTTGTTTTTTTAGGTTTTTTGAACCCAAAAATCCTCCCGAAAAACGTATTTTACCGTTTCTATATATATTAAAACTAAAATTTTTCTTGTTCATACCATCTGTCGTGTATCCAGAAAGTTGTACAGAAAAGAAATTTTTATCTAAATCACCTCTCATACCAAAATTACTCGTGTGTATAGCACCTGTTTGAAAACGACCGTATATACCCTTGATTTCATTAAGATCTATTGATAAACCTGGTGCAATAGATGCGTGTCCTTTTGGTTTGCGTTTCAATATATATAGTAAATCTACACGACTCTCTTGTGAAAAGTCTTTGTTTACTAATATATTGTATATACCCGGTTTTAAACTTCCAGTTCTTAACTCTGAAAATACACTACCTTGTGTCTGTGAATTAGATCCAGGGACTAATCGTACAGGAGTTGTCATTTGTCCAGGGTTTGTACGCTGTATTTGTATGTTTGAATTCTTCACGAATTGACGCGGGTCCATACTTACACTAGGCTGAGAATTTTAATATTCTTCCTCCGCCACCATGTCAACTCCTACTATGATATCCTTGTTTTTATACTGTCTGAAATTATATTCAATATCCAATTTTTCAATGGTTATACCCCGACTACTAAATGGACCAAGGTAAAAATCTGAATTAAACCTCGGTTTTGGTAAGTTATTAAGCATACAGTAAGTAAAGAACCTTTCCTTGAATACATCAATTGGACACATGTATTTTAAACCACCAGTGTTAAACTGAACTTTATCAGACTGAAGGTAGTGTTCAAGTGCGTTTGTAACTGTTGCTACAGATTTTCGAACTTCCTTGAAGTATTCCGGTATTACGTTCCATATATCTTGATCCTGATATTTTTGAGCATAATCCAAATAACCTCTTACACACTTTTGTAAAATAATAGGCATTTCTTTTTCAAGTTTTAATTCGAGTAACGGATCTGTATCTTCATCTCTAATCTGCTTCTTAAAATGCCATGTCATCAATCTTCTCAAAATACTACCCGAATTATCTTTCCAATTTGGACATTCATTACCACCGAGTATACCCGGTACGTCCCACGTTATATTTTTTGCAGTTTCAAATTTAACGGCGATTGCGAGCTCTTCACCAGAAACTATTGATTGGAATTCAGCTTGTTCTAGATTCAAGTCACCTTTGATTTCAGGTGCAATAAACATCAACCCGTCATAAATACCCGATAAACCAAATCTTTTCTCGACGTTGTTTGAAAGTTTCTTCACATCCGTTGGTTCATAAAACTTTTGAAAAACTTTAGTTATGAGTGTCGATTTACCTGAACGTGCAATACCTTTTAAAAATGGTATAATTTGCCATTTATCAATATCGTTCAAACAAAATGTTAAACGACCACCCATAACGTACATCCAATTGCATGCTTCATTCGGAAATTCTTGTGAATTGAGTACTTTATCAAAATATGGAGTTGGTATTTTTTTCCAATCTTTCACGTGACTATAGTCTACAAAATCACTATCGAAGTACTTACAACTTACTATCGAAGGATCAAGCGTTGAAGCTTCCTTTGAATCATATGGATAAAAAGAGGTTTTATATGTTTCTGTTATACCAGACCATTCTTTACCAATAAAAATACCATTTCTGAAAGACCAAACGTGTCTGTCTTTTACAATTTCGGGAAATTGCATATCACAACAGTTACCGAGATGTTTTATGACCTGGTCGATTATACCAGTTCCGTTATGGGTTAACTCCTGCCATAATTCAAAACGAGACTCTTTGGGTGCAATACGATTAACATATTCTTTTATAGTTTCTTTCTGATTCCATGCACGTGTATCGAACCCATTATACTTTATTTGTGTACAACAATATCCTCGGTACCTTTTGATATTACTTTCATATAGTTCTTTTAGGACGGTAGTAAGAGCTTTTTGAAAAGTATTTAATTTTTCGACGTCAAATATAGACGTTCTAAAAATGGTAGGGTCAGATTTAACAGTAGCTTCAGCCCATGTTGGAAATTCAACTCTCTGTACTGTTCTGTTATACCGATATATGATCTGCCAGGCATCATCAAGCTGATCAATTATACGGTTAATTCGGCGAGATATGGTAAAATCTTCGTCTTCCATCGTTAATATTCCAAGTGCATCAGCTCTATTGAAGAGTGTACCAAGTCTTTGAATAGAAGTTGTATATTTTTCATTTGTTTTTTCATAAGAAAATTCTTTGCATAGACCGTTTTCATCAAGTTCTTCACTATCACAAAAAAACATATATCCAAGCTTGAAAGGGTTTGTATGTTCTAACGATTTTAGACGAAAGTACTTTTCAAGTTTGCATAAGAAATTCAATAATTCTTCCGAATTAAATCTTTCGATAGATGTATTAATAAGAATATTAGATGATAGTACAATATCCGGATTTTTTTGGGGGTAATAAATCTCGGACATGTTTTATAAATACAGGTCTTTATTTTCTAAGTCTATTTTTTTTGAAGTTGAGATAACATTTTAATTAATATTTTGTTTTGCATTTCAATTTGTCTTGAAATGTTTACAAGTGCAGAACAGACCGTTTCCCCTTCTTCTGTGGAGAGAACAGAACTCAATAACATATTTGTATCAGATAATGGATTCTCTGACATATCAAAATCATCTAATTCGATATCAGAATCTTCAACGAACGATCCAGAATCTTCAATTTCTTCTTCTGAAGAAATTTCTTCTTCCTCAATAATTTCGGGGTGGTCATCGACACTTTCAAGTTCGGGTGGGGTATCAATTTCGTTTTGGCTGGACATTTATATAACACAGGAAAAATCAAATCGTGTTTTTTCGCGAAATCATCTGAAATAAAAATCTCAGTGTATAGTACAAACAAACTAAAAATGGCCGGTGGTCTCATGCAACTCGTCGCCTATGGCGCCCAAGATGTCTACCTTACAGGTAACCCAAAAGTAACTTTTTTCCAGGCTGTCTACAAACGCCACACTAACTTTGCGATGGAAAACATCGAACAAACTGTCAACGGTACTGCCGCGAACTCTGGTCGCGTTTCCGTGACTGTCGCCAGAAACGGTGATTTGGTCGGTGACATGTACGTCGAACTCAAGACTAAGGCGGCTCTCGCCAACACAAGCGGTGCCGATGGTTCCGCTTGGGTCGCTGAGCGTGCGATCAAGAACTGCGAATTGTCGATCGGTGGTCAAAGAATCGACAAACACTACCAAAGATGGTGGAGATTGTACGCAGAGTTGTACTTGTCCGATGCGGCTAAGTCCAACTGGGGTAAAATGACCTCCGCGGTTACTCCAGGTGCGTCGCAAGTCTTCTTGCCACTTATCTTTTTCTTCAACCGTAACCCAGGATTGGCGTTGCCATTGATTGCCTTGCAATACCACGAAGTCAGAATTGACTTTGACTTGACTTCGGAATTTGATTCTTTCTTGGACACGTCGGTTTTCAAGGTGTGGGCCAACTACATCTACCTCGACACTGAAGAGCGTAGACGATTCGCCCAAAAGGGTCATGAATACTTGATCGAGCAAGTGCAACACACTGGCTCCGATTCGGTCACGTCTAACGCGACCAAGCAAGTTAGATTGTCCTACAACCACCCAGTCAAGGAATTGGTCTGGTGTGTTAACGCCGGCTCCGCGGCGAGCACCGGTTTGTGGAACTTCTGCTCCAACACGGCTGCCGCCGATGTTGTTATCGATTGCTCCCCAGAAAAGTCTACTGAAGGTCAAGTTACCCCAGCTCAAGTTGGTCAACCACTTCTTGTTGTCGGTACCAACGGTGGTACTGAGTCGTGGCAAGAAGACGGTGCCGCTTCGGCGACTGCCTCCGTCGGTCCAGTTGACACCTTCAAGTTGGTCCTCAACGGTCAAGACAGATTCAAGGAACAATCCGGTAAGTACTTTAACCAAGTGCAACCATACCAACATCACTCTGGCTCCCCATGCCCAGGTGTCTACTCGTACTCCTTTGCGCTTAAGCCAGAAGAGCATCAACCAACGGGTACTTGCAACTTCTCCAGAATCGACAACGCGCAAGTTGCGATCAAGCTCAAGGATCTTACGAACACCTCTTTGGCTACTCCATCCCTCGACATGTTCGCGGTTAACTACAACGTTCTCCGTGTGCAATCCGGTATGGGCGGTCTCGCGTTCTCCAACTAAGCGTTTCTTAGTTTATTGATTATAGTAAAAAAATAAAATTTAAAAAATAAATAAAATTTAGATTTTAAAATTTAGAACAAATTTTAAAGTTTAATCTTAAAATACTTTTGTATTTTTTCAAGTATGTAACAATTCGGTTCAAGTTTACCCGTTTCAATTTTGTTTATCGTATCTAAAGTTTCTCGTATTCTATGACCAAGTTCAACCTGTGTATGACTTCTTTCTATACGTATACGTTGAATTCTTTTACCTATTGTATTATCCATATTGATAGTGATTAGAGTTTAACACCCAAAACTCGACGCAGTTTTTGCATTATTTTATGGTCCGGGATTGATTTACCTAATTCATATGAAGAGATGATATCTGTTGATACGTGTATAAGACCTGCGAGATCCTTTTGTGTATATTGTTTTGCAACACGTGTCCGTTGGATCGTTAATCCTGTTTCTTTACTGACTTTCTTGTGTGTTCCAGCTAATTCGGCTTCATCTAGTTTTTGTTCCGGTGATTTACCTGAATACTGACCCCGTTTCGGTAACCTAATTTCCTGACCCATGAACTTGACGTATTTTTCTTTTTCTCGTGTTTTATCAATTTTGCCACGAATAACGACTGGATCCCAATCTTGATAATTATTCATTTGGGTTAATATAGACTTAAAATTTTAAGTCTTTTTTGTATAAATGGATTCTACATATATATTTTTATTAATTTTTGGAACTGTGACTGGTTCTTGTGCACTGTTTAATCCAGTGATTAAATGTTATTATTATTGGTTCCCTTATAAACGAGAAGACATTGTTGAAGTATAAAGTTTAAACCTGTGTATACTATAAATGATTGAAGCATACACAGATGGAAGTTGTTTAGGAAACCCCGGTCCCGGTGGTTGGGCATATCTTATAAATACAAAACCTAAAATCGAAAAGAAAGGTGGTAAAGATATTACCACAAATAATGTTATGGAAATGACTGCGATTATAAAAGTTTTAGAAAAGTTTTTGGAACTCGAACATAAAACCGTGCGTATTTTTACGGATAGTAATTATGTAAAAATGGGTCTAACAGAATGGTCTAAAAATTGGGAACGTAATGGTTGGAAAACAACTAAAGGTGATGATGTAAAAAACAAATGTGAATGGGTACAAATGATTGATTTGATGCGTAAATTTGATATAGTTGATATTAAATGGGTTAAGGCACATAATGGAAATGTAAATAATGAACGTGTTGATACAATGGCACGGGAATATGCATACTTATTTTCTAAGAAATAGTAATGGGAGACGATACCCCAGAACAACATCACTGGTGTCCGAAACAAGAACAACTCCTAATCAGGTGGGCTGAAAAAGCTGCCGGATACCGATGGTTACATAATCACGCACGTATGTTTTATAAGAAACAAAACGATTGGTTATCGTACCCGTGTATAGTTATATCGAGTATTACGGGTGTTGGTGGGTTTGCAGTACTAAGTCCTAATGATCAAAACATGTCGACCGAACAAAAACAAAAAATTGTTATTTTTCAATATTTTTTCGCGTTTATGAATGTTATTGCGGGTATACTTACATCGATATCAAAGTTTAACAATTCTTCACGTATGATGGAAGCACACTCGGTCATGTCCATCCAATACTCAAAATTCTATAGAAACATTGATATGGAATTATCACTCGAAACGAAATACCGCGAAGACGTTTTAGATTTTGTGAATAAAGTGCGTTTAGAATACGATCGATTACTTGATGAAGCACCCGATATACCCGGGCACACGATAGAGGCGTTTAACGAAACGTTCCCCGGTAAAGAAAACAAACCTGACGTGTGTAACGGTTTAAGTATAATTTCAAATAATGAACTAATTAAACAAGACGATTCGCGCGTATCAAAAGTTATAAAAAAATGGATAATACGTCCAAAAACACCAGATAAAGACTTACCAACACCGAGACAATCAATGGATTTAGAGTCTCATCCTTCGTGTGGGGTATAAATATATTATATCATTATAAAGTAATATGGGTATAATATACATGTTAACATCACCAGATAATAAGAAGTATATAGGACAAACTATACAGGGATTTACCAAGAGGATGTATGGACATAAACATGGAAAATCATATTGCAGAGCATTAAGAAATGCGATCAATCATTTCGGTTTTGATACTTTTAAAAAGGAGATAATTTGGGAAGGTGATAACTGTAGTCTTTGTGATATGGAAAAATATTATATCAATACATACGACACATTATACCCAAATGGTTACAATCTATCTTCTGGAGGTGGGAGAGGAGAACATAGAAGTAAAGATACCATACAGTTAATGGTGAATAATCAGAGAGAAATGGCTAAACAAAGAAACAAAGGGCTTCTTGGATTTATAATAGAAAATCGTTCAAAAAAAGATGGACATATAACTTCTTGGAGTTTTGGAACCTATAAACTTAGATGGGGTGGATTTAAAACAAAAGAAGATGTATTAAATTTTCAAAATATATATACAGAAAATCCAGAAAATATTAAGAAAACATATTTACAAAAAAGAACAAAAAATGGTAATGGATGTGTGTATTACAGACAAGATAGAAAAAAGTGGTGTTTGTCTAAAAATAATAAATATATGGGTTCATATGAAACAAAAGAAGAAGCCGAAAAGGCAAGAATTTTATTATTATTATAAATCAATTTTTACATATGTGTCCCATATGTAAAAAGCGATATTCCCGCCGGGTATCGATCCCGGGATGCAGTCTTAACTCCGAACTTATGAATTAAATCATAAACTGACATACTTTAAAAGTATAAGGACTATGTGATGACCATTTCACTACGGGAACGTGTATAGTATACGCATCTACTCTTTAAACTATCATATGTGTTAAAGATATACCCCGTTAAAAAGTAAATGATTCGTGTTTCTTCAATCCCCCCGTCCCCTGAAAACAAACGTAACCAAATACGTAAGAACATTCTCGAAGGTACGTATTCTAAAAAAATAAATATTGCGTTTCAAACGTTCGAGAACCCACGCCTTCAGTTTAGGTTCGCGGAAGCACTCGACGAGGCGGATGAAAAGTGTTACGTTTCGGGAACATCAGAAGAGTGTTTTGCGGCATGGCAAGAAGTTGATGAATTGGAAGATTCAATGATGCGTCTCGGTGTAGAAGTATTTCAAAACTATAGTATGCGATACGGCTCATTACTCAGACGAACATTCAAACTTAGATGGAATGTTCGTAACGTCGAGGACCATCACGTCATACCAAAAGAGTTCAAGAGTCACCCAATTATTGAAAAGGTAAACTATGATATCCACGCGAGTGAGAATATAATCATGATGCCGCGTGAAATTGGTAATTTACGTGAGAATAGACTTACACACAGAGGTAATCATAAAAAGTATAACGAATATGTCGGTAACGTTCTCAATTCGATGGAAAATACCGATATATCTGAACCAGAATTTAAAAAGTTTGTTGACTTTTTAAAAGATGGGTGTCGGTTTCGTCCACAGGACATACCATGGAGTTAAATTCGTTTGTGCAAATTGCACGTAGTTGGATCTTTAGTTGAATTTTCATTATTACTACCAAGTTCGGATCGATTTTGTGATATATAAGCCGGTGATGTTACACACTTATTTACTTTATTAAATTGTATGTAATCCGAAAGTGTGTGATCATTTCTATGTCTCCAAAAAGTAACTTCATCTCTTTCCATAAATCTTTTAAGGAAACTTTCTTTCATAACAAGTGCGTGATTGCATAACATTTGTGTATCTACAGGTGCCCTATACAAATGTTCTGTTATACTTGGGTATGTCATACCACAATTTGCCCAACAATACCCTAAAAACAAAACTTCACAATCAGTCGATTTTAAATCTTTTACGGCGGCGTAAATTTTATCTAAACTTACCATGTATTTTATATCATCTTCCAAAAACATAACTGTTTCGTACCCGTTCAAATACGCGTCGTAATAACACATGAAAAACGATAAAGATACGGGTAATTTTGTCCATCGTTTGTATAAATGTAAATTTGTTGGTGAATATGTCTGACTTAAACGCGTATAGTCTTCGACGGATAGATCGGAAGGTTTTATTGCATCGAACATTTTATAAGGGGTCTGTAATTGTTCGAGCATTTGTGTTATGTATTTTTTCCTTTGTGGCATAGATATACAATATATCATATCAACATCCAAATTATGGTTTTCGTGTTTCACAGTTTTAAACCTATTTTTAAATCGGTTATATACATTATTTGGTAAATAATCTTCATTCGATGACGTTACAGGAATAATATCAGGACTACACTGTTGTCTCGTTTGATTATATAATTTAACTAAATTTTCCGTATACGTTATGTTTTGACATATTTTAATAGGATCCCATCCGTTTTGTATCGTATCTTTATACGGACCCTTTTCTGCACTTTCGGTAACTAGATTCTCATAATTATTTAAAATGAGTTTCATACTTGATACGTACGGTACGAGATAATCGCCATTTTTACCTATTATATCACGAAATTCCTTGTTTTTTGTTTTATACTGATCATCTGAAAAATCATTTATACACATATTTAACCAATCTTTTATGAGTTTATCACCCGGTTTTGCTTTTATAAAAAAGTTTTCTAAACACGTTACATTCTTTTTTGAGAACCTATCCGCTTTGAAACAAAATACTTTATCACCTTTTGGTACCCAGGAACTTAATTTTCTATTTGTAAAGACAGATGCATCCATCCAAATACCACCATACTTATGAATTAAGTATAGGCGAATTAAATCTGATTTGTTTGCTTCGTTCTTTGTTATAGATGAAAACTTAGCCATGGTTTTTTCGGGTATCCATTTAAAAATGGTTTTCTTATTTAGAACTCTTATATCTTTACACGAACCTACGGTTTTCCAGTTTTTAATACACCGTTTTACGATTTTTGGTTGGTAAGGTGAGTGCCAATACGTCCAAACGGTTTCTTCGGTTATTGGTTTATCCTCCTGGTATTTCGTATTTTTACAAATTAAGACAAATATAATGAATATTATAATCGATAAAAAAATTATTTTAATTTTTCTATCGTACTTCATACTTAAAGAATACAGACAAAATAAATATGGGGAGCTATTGTCATATAGTGGTTAGTATCTTGGACTTTGAATCCAATCACCTAGGTTCAAATCCTAGCAGTAGCTGGTAACGATGCCGTGGCCGAGTGGTCTAAGGCGCCAGATTAAGGCTCTGGTTCGAAAGAGCGTGTGTTCAAATCACACCGGTATCATACGTGCGATAGCTCAGTTGGTAGAGCATTGGATTGTAATTGTAATGAATTATTATAACTATTCGTTTAGTTGCTAAACTCCAATTGTCCCGAGTTCGATCCTTGGTTGCGCGACCCCATACCCGTTTCTCTCGTAACTCAATCGGTAGAGTGTAGGACTGTTAATCCTGAAGTAGGGGGATCGAAACCCTCCGAGAGAGTTTTTACAAATTTAGCAAACGATCGCAGGTTCGAACCCTGTCGCGAGCATATTTCTCTAACGAGCTCGTGTGGCCAAGTGGTAAGGCATTTGCTTTGTATTTTAACAACCTTTTAAAAAGTGTGTCCCACATTTTAAAAAGTTTTGTCGTGTAACAGTAATAGAGCAGGCCGAGCATGTTTTTATCAAATTGGCTCGTCTTTAAAATAGTCTTAGCGGCGTTAGGTCTCGTGGATTACCCACTCGCGGCGGACGTTTTATTGGTGTACGATAATGCGAATAAACTATATTTAAGTGGTGGGTCTTTGGAGTACGTGTCGAACGTTGTTTTGTATAAAGGCGAGACGAGTTATGATGCATCCGCTACCGTATCTGGTGATGCACCTTTATCTAAAACTATATTAGGTGGTGGTGCGAGTTATTATTTAGGAAGTGGTTACGGTGGTCCTAGAAGTTTTAACGTGAATAACGGTGACCAAACGGTTTTAGTTGCGGGTGCACGTGGTTATAATAGTAACCAGGGTCTCATTTACATATATGAAAGACACTCTAAAAATAGAGGTGATTGGGAACTTAAACAAACTATATACGGTAATTTAGGAACTAATGCGAGTTTTGGTGTAACTGTATCTATAAACGATGCAGGTGATCGTATATTTGTAGGTGCGGATCAGTATTCTTCTTATACAGGTCGTGTTCTCATATACGATAGGGGTTCCGATGGTTTGTTTCCGGATACACCCACGCACACACTTACAGGAAGTAATGGTGGTGGTTACGTTTTTGGGTTTTCTATAGATTGTAACAGTGCAGGTGATAAACTCATTGTGGGTGCACGTAACGAACCTAATAGCGGTGGAAGAGGTGCTCACCATTTATACGAACTAATTGATGGGACGTGGACGAGAACTTACCATAGAGTAGAAGGTAGTAATGATAGACGTTATGGTTGGGCAGTTGCCATGAACAAAGTAGGTGATAGATTTGTCGTTGGTGGTTCTTACCCAAACGGTTGGATTTGGATTTTTCATTACGAAAATGGGTCATGGGTTCAGAAAACACAAATTAGTAATCCAGTTGCTTCTAATGAATTTGGTTGGTCGGTTTCCATGAACGATGTTGGTGATAGGGTAGCCGTTGGGTGTAATACAAATAGAGTGTACATATACGATTATAATGGTACGTCGTGGTCTCTTTTTACGAGTAAAACCGATAATATCGCCGGATACGCCCTTGCTTCTTTAACACCAAGAGGTGATTATATAGCTATTCATAATCATGCTGCTGATCCTTTTGGTACTAACCCTGGTGCAGCGTATATATACAAAATTTCAGATACGGGTACGTTAACGCTCGTACGTACGTTTACGGGTGAAGCGTCTAATGATAATCTTGGTTGGCATGTATACATGTCTGATGACCTGGAAGTTATAGTTATGGGTGCACAGGGTAACGACGAAGGTGGAACCGATGCGGGTAAATTGTATGTATACAGTTTCGATACATGGGCGGAAAACTTTTACATAACCCAACCTGGAACCTACCGCGCCGATTTACAAATTTGCGGTATCGACTATAAGACGAACGAGGTCGAGGTGACGGGGACGCCGAGTGATATAGAAGTATTTAAGGAACCGGAAACGGATTTTACCGCAAGTAAAGCTGTTTTATCAAGTACATCGAGTCCAAGTTATCACCAAGGTGGTATGAGTGATAATGGTGAATATTACTATTATGGACAACAAGTTTACAAAAAGGACACGGGTTCGTTTACGTATACTACGTATGGAAGTGCTTTGTCATCTATTATATTTAGTGGTTCTCATTCAAGTATATCTCACGATGGTAATTATATAGTTTCGTATTATACTAATTCAACACATCAGCTTCATATAATAAAAAATAACGGTTCGACTTTTACGAGTCACCAAATTATAGCATCACCCAATTCAAGTGCAAGAAGTGATTCACAACCCCAATTTATACCCGGACCACTTAAACATTTTGTTTGGATTGAAAAGGTTTCGGGTACTTCTAATATTACTTTTCACTTTTATAAATACAATTCAGGAACTGATACTTGGTCTTTAGGTTTTTCGGTTACTAATCCAACAGATCTTTCTGTTGGAGTTAGAGTTTATGGTCGAGGTGGTATGTCATTTTCAAAAGATGGTAATTATTTAGCCATTTCCACGGGTACCGGTGGTACTACTCAAACGGGTGTAGCTGTTTTAAAAGTTGACTGGGTTAACGAGACGTGTGTAAAAAAATACGAAAATACGAGTGTTGGATACTGGGCGTGTTTCTTATCACGCGACGCTAAATATTTTTACTATTCAACTGGTACTGGTACAACAGCCGGTAAAATGTTATACTCAGCTAACGGCGATTGGGAAAGTACACCTACCGACGTAACAAGTTCATTTACAAATATAGGTAATTTGGGGGATCACTCTTCAGTATTTTCGGATAGGTATATATTTTCCGAAAAGGGTGGTAGCGCTATATATATTTTTAAATGGCAGGATTTAATAAGTCCTACCCTCACCTTCGACAACTATAACAAATTGTCACTGACGAACACACCAACGTACACGTCCTCCAAACTCTTTCTAGGGTCGAACGTGTACGATATAGGCACACTCACGAGCGACATAACCATCGAAAAACAAGGTGAATACGCAAGCTTAACGTTCGATACGAGTTCGAACGTGGCGTACTTTTCGAATGTGACTGTTGCGAGTGTATCTGAAAAGGTTATAACTGATGGATATTTAGCTATAGATACACCAGTTACGAAGTTTACAACAACAAAGGATATAGAATCCAATACGAAAAGTATTTCGTATGGAACGTGGATGAATTTTTCTTATAGAGCAACAAGTGGTTACACGAGAGGGTTTATAACACCCACTAGTGGTAGTAATCCACTGAGTACTACTCAAGGATCTTTTTGGGATCTACTTGCTTACATATCAAGTCCATCCGATGGTATATTTTTTAGAAATCACCAAGATATTCAATTTTTATCTTTTACAAGAGACGGTGGTGACGAAGTTCCTACCTTCTTGGCATTTCAAGGGCGAGGACAGGGGCATAATAACTTTCAACATGTTACTATAGTAACTGAAGATGATAATGGTACATACTATGTGACTTTATACGTTAATGGTGATAAGATAGCAAAAAAGAATATTTCGGCTAGTTCGAATTACCAATTTGCAGTTAGAAATTTTACAATGGGAAAAGTTGCTTATAGTGGTTCTTCACAAGCTCCCGTTTCGTTCCTTCGCCCGTTTTTGTATGACGGTACGCTTAGTGATACCGATGTTAAGAAGGTATTTTTGGGTAACGTCCCTAAAGTTTCGGGTTCGGGTGCAAAGCTCAAATGTTATTTTCCCGAAGGGTTAACAGACGTTTCCGGTAACAGTAACGATTTGGTTGCTTATGATACAGCAACTGCAAATTTTACAAACCATAGAGTTGTTGCGGTGGGTGTTACTCCGAACATGGATAATATAATGACATGTAATCCATTAACGGGTAACGGTGAACATACCATGAATGTGTATTTCGATAACAAAATGTTTGAGATAACTGCTCAATCGCGTGAAAATAGTGCTTCGACAACTGGTACTCATTTTTCAGCTGCTAATACATTCGATCCTCGTAAATCGTCTAACGTGCGTGGGTGGTGTACATCTGCTGTATCGAATTATGGTGGGTTCCCACACTATTTAAGCGTTAAGTTTCCAGAAGCAAAGTATGTGAGTAACTGTTTTATAATTGAAGCAGACCCTAACGGTGGTGTTCATAGAACAAATTCTAATCATCTCGTCACTGGTTTTACTATAGACGCGAGTACTGATGGAACATCGTGGTCTACGAAGTATACGTCGTCTTCGGGTATAGGAAACTCAGGTAAACAGTTTGATTTAACGTCACCGGGAACGTTTCAGTATTGGCGTTTAGGTATTACAGGTTCGAGTGTCGATTATTTTGGTATAGGATTTTGGGATATTATATCTAATAACTTTTCGGTCGATGGACCTTCAGCTACGAGTCTTGCTAAGTTTTCGAGTGATTTAACGTCGGCACCCACAAGTGCTTCAACAACCGGTACTATAACATATTCGAGCGACGGAGCTGTACATGCGGCTAGTTCATCTTTGGTTTTTCCATTTACCGTCGATACTGCCGATACGTTTTCGGTTTCGTTTATAGGTAAAGGTATGTCAACGAGTCAATCTGGATTCATTCAATCTACCGCGAACTCTAGTGCACCTGAAATGGAAGGTATTTTAGCCGGAAGTGGAAATTTTTGGGTGAGACCATGTAATTATAGTATACAAGAAGATAGAGGTAAATCACCGGGTTACATGAACAATAGTGATTGGACACACTACGTGTATACATTATCACCGTGTGGATATAATCTTTACATAAACGGTGTTTTACGTTTAGCAAAATTATTTAATAGTGCTCGAGGTGGTACGACCGGTATAACCACGTTTAATGTGAATACATCAAATATGTTTAATGCCAATGGTATTCTTGGTAAATTTAAGGCGTATAGTAACGTTTTGGATTATCATCAAGTAACCGAATTATATCATGCGGATACACCTGGTATATCAGATTTGTTAGTACAACCAGATCCCATTACATTCGACGGGTACAATAAACTGACGTTTACCGGCGCAGATACCGACTCGACGTATAAGTTAAAGTACGAATCGAACACGTACGATTTAGGGACGATTTCGAACGTGTACATTGCGTATCCGGGGACGTATTCCGCGGAAATCAAAGGCGCGACGAACTTTGCGTTGAGTAGTAATGTGGTGAATCAGATAAAATTACCAGACGTGGTTACTGTAGACTGGAGTACTACAAGTCTTAGTAGTATAACTGCAAGTAATGGTGATACACTCACAACGAATGTTGGTGGTACATGGGATGTACAGACGGATAGTACCATGGGTAAAATGGTTCATATTCAAACTGCTACAACTTCGAGAAAATTTGAAATAGAAAATAGTACACAATCATTAACTTCATTTGTGGGAACTGGTGATGGGGTGACTATAAGTTTCTATATGAAACCAGGAAATCGACTATATGGTTCACCAAAATGGTTCAATGACTTATTTCGGGTAAATGGTAATGCATCTGTTGTACCAAATGTATACGCACAAGTTACTTATGATACTGGACAAACGTATTCAGTTACAAATGATGAATGGATGTACGTTCAAATTTCATACAAATGGGATGGTAGCAATTTTGTGGATTACACATTTTATATAATAGATGAAAATGGTGATCAAGAAGTAAAGGTTAGTAAATCAAATGTTACTACAAATAATGGGTTACAATCAAGTAACAAGTTTTGGGAAACTAACAACAAATGGTTTAATATGGAAGTGGCTTCATTTAGAGGTGATATCAATTTGGATTTTTATTTAACAAATTTCAGATTTGAAAATAAATATAGAAGCGAATCTTATTGGAAAGGTCTACCACCTTCGACTACAGGGTCTGGGTTACCCTCCCTAACCTTCGACACATACAATAAACTGACGTTCACTGGTTTAGAGTCGGGGTCGACCTCAACACTCAAGTACGGCTCGAACACGTACGATATCGGCACGGCGAGTAACGTATACATATCTGAACAAGGTACGTACGAGGCGGAAAGTAAAGGGACGACTACGTTTGCGTTGACGAAAAATGTTGTGGGTGCGATTGCGAGTACGATGGCGGGTTATGAAAAACAGGACCAGGTTTTGGATGCCGGTACGAACGCCGGGTACAGTAACGGGGATGCTTCTCAAGGTGGTTATGGTAATTCTATAGATATGAGCGCAGACGGTACGCGTATGGTTGTTGGTAACGGACACTATACCGATTCAAACGGTCGAGTTTGGTTATACCATTTGGAAAACGGGTCGTGGGTACTAAAACAAACGTGGGATGGTGGAACTAGATTGGGTTCACAAGTTGCCATGAACGAAGCCGGTACGCGCGCATTTGCAATCTATACTGGAGGAGGTGTTAAAATATGGGACTATTCTTCCGGGGCATGGGATACGTCGGCTAGTGGTACTTATGCTATTATCCCTGGAACTATATCTGGGGAAGTACCTGCCGTAGACTGTAATAAAGCGGGTGACGTTGTTATTATTGGTTCGGGTAACAGTGCCGGTACTGCTACATGGATATATAGACTTTCGGGTGGTTCATGGAGTTCCGAAAAAAATTTTTCTAGAAGGGGATCTGGTGTATCCATGAACGGTGACGGTACGCGGTGTTTTATGGGCGATCGAAACTCTCACAAAGTTTGGGAATCGAATTATTCCGGTGGAAGTTGGGGAACCGAAACTGAAATTATAAGTGAATCGTCATTTAGTGGCTATTGGCCCGCATCTTTGAGTACAGATTCGGCGGGTGAAACAGTGTGTATTAAGGGTGGTGACTCTGGAAACGGTGCAATTTACGAAAGAGCTGGTAATGGTTCATGGTCCGCTTCTGTAAGTGGTATACTGTCAAGAACAGAAGTTTACGGTACAGATAAAGTTGCATTATCATACGATGGGACAGTGGCACTTTTTGGTCACATGCAGAACACCAACGCCTTATCCACTGGCGGTCACGCGCTACTTTATACTAAATCGGGGTCAACTTGGACACTTACACAAACTCTACTTAATCCGAGTTCTTCACAAGACTCGAGCGATTTTTTTGGAGGTGGTACTGGTTTAGCTAAAACGGTAAAGGATAGGTTTGTTGTAGCGGCGATGGGTGACGATAACGCCGGTACGAACTATGGTGCGATTTATACGTATACGAACGCAATCCCCAAATACCTCGATTTCGACACGTACAATAAACTTTCGATAAACGGTATTACGCCAACCTCGACGACACTCAAGTACGGCTCGAACACCTACGAAATCGGTACGGCAACGAACATTTACGTCGAGAATACGGGCGACTATTCCGCGGAAATAGGAAATGCCACAGACTTTGTGTTGACGAATACCACGGTAAGTGGAACACTAAAAACGATCGAACCTACACTTAGTGGTGGAAATGCTTATCTTCACGCACTTTCATACGACGGTAAATTGTATGCGTGGGGTATAAATGACGATGGCGAACTTGGTCTTGGAGATAATACAAATAGAACGACACCAACTTTGTATTCGGGACCATTGGTTTCTAAAATATTAAATAAAGGGTGGAGCGGTGGAAATACACGTAACGAAACTTCGTGGATAAAAACGGTTGGTAATGAGGTTTATGCGACTGGTAAAGGTGATACGTATATGATACCGGGTACAACTTCAGATCTTTTATCATTTACCGACGTGACGTCGTATTTCGGGGACCAAAGTTTAACATCAAATAATGTTGTTTTTGTTGGTGGTGGAGAAAGATCGTGTGTATCATTAACCGAATCTGGTAACGTGTGGACGTGGGGTACGCATAATTCAACATACTGGAATTTGGGTCAGGGTACGGGTGCGTCTTCGTCAAATACACCCAAACAAATAACGTTTGGTGGTGTAACAGATAATATATCGAGAGTCGCGTTCGGTCACGATCACGGCGTCGCTTTAGATACTGATGGTGACGTATGGTTTTGGGGTCAGATTTGGGCCGGTGGTGCTAGTGTAGATTATCCACAAGCAACTTTATCGGATGCGCAAAAGTCGCCTCACGAAATCATGACGAGTAACAATATCGTAGGTGTTTCGAGTACGTATTTTACTATATACGCATGGCAAAGTGATGGTACGTATTATGCGTTGGGACAAGACTCTCATGGTCAAATAGGTGATGGTGCGGCATCGGGCGGTTATACGTCATGGCAAAAAGTCGAATACTTTTCGGCGAACAATATAACGATAAACGAAATATATACAGGTCAATACAATGTATTTGTCGATACGAGTGATGGATACTATTGTTGGGGTTATGGAGCAAGTGGTGCTTTTGGTAATGGGGGTACAGGGGATTTAGCGTCGCCAACGAAATGGACGAACGTTTCGAATATAAAAGTGTTTAGTGCGGGTGGAGCATATATGGGTGCAGCTATTACCGAGGATGGTAAGTACTACGCGTGGGGTAGTGGTAGTCAAAAGCAAAGAGGTGACAATGATACGGGTAACATTTCGTACCCCAAACATATCGATACGTTACCGAACATACTCGCACCTTCGTTCGAGTTCGACGGGTACGATAAGGTTTTTGTGAATGATCCTCTTGACAGAGTATTCGCACCATCTACAATACCTTTAGATTCCGCTTTTGGTGGAACATGGGTTACATCGGGATGGTCAGTTGACGCAATGACTCACACATCTACTGATTTTATTTATAAACCTACTGGTGGTGATAGTGGTAATTCATTTAAATGTAATAAAACTACATTTGTATGGGCTGATAACAGTACTGGTGGTACACCAAGTAGTGTTACAAAACATGGAGGTTACGTGTATTGTGCTGATGGATATGATAATAGTGGTAATTACAATGCTAGTAATTTCACAACATTAAGAGGAAGATTTCTGGACCCATTTTATGGGATGTCGTCTATAAATACAAAATACACAAAAGACACCCATACCTATGACGCAAACCAAGCCCAAATCGTCACGGTTTCCGATCCCGGAACGTACGACGCGCAAATAAAATCTGGTACAGATTTTACCCTAAAATCCGAAACGGTCCCCGCAACCTCGTCGACGGGTCTGTATACATGGGCATTCCACCACGGTAATTTCGATAACGCGTACGGTGACGGCGATATACTTACGGCGCGCGATAACGGTCGGTTCTATGCCGATACGCCGAGTTATACGGGGGATATTGGGACGATAACAGCTGTAAATCCATTAGTGAGTAGTAATGTATCGTTTAGATTAAATGAGTATACCCAAAACGATAGTTCTGATACGAATACTACGGGTATTATGTTGACAGAAATTGACGTATTTGATGATACTAATACCGCAATGACGTACGGTACGGATTATCGAGCCGATCTATATAGGGCCGCTTTTGCAGATAATTCGGGAGATGGGGGTACTGGGAAATTATCGGATGAGACGACACCGTATAACGATGATGGTAGTCGTCTAAATGATGATACTCTACACGGTTCGGGTGGTTATATAGGGTGGGTAAACGGTACATATAATGCGAGTGCAACTGGTCTTGATAGAAAGTACCCGTATTCCGTGGACGACGAACTTATACGTTTAGTTCCATTAACGGGTAAGATTATAGGTAAAGTTCAATTTGCTTATAAAGGTACGGGTACAACACCCGGTTGGAAAGTGTATAGAGGTGATAATTTAATTGAAACAACAAACTACGCGGGTACGGATATAAATACACAAGGTAACCAGACGACACACCAAATAGCTGATACAGTTTCAAGTACGACGTATACCTTCACCCCCGCATCAGCCTTAACCGCGAACGTTTTGATGGTCGCCGGTGGAGGTGGAGGTGGTGGAGCAGTGAGCGCCGGTGCTGCTGGTGCCGGTGGTCTCGTATACACGGCGGGTATGACGTTATCGGGTACGAAAACGATCGTTGTTGGCAATGGAGGTGAAGGTGGGTATGGTGCTACTATTGGTACTGCTTCTTTACGAAACGGATTAAATGGTTCGAATACAAGTATCGATAATCTCATTGCAATCGGAGGTGGAGGTGGTGCAGGTGAGTCTTCAAGTTCCGGTGCTTCCGGTGGTTCGGGAGGTGGTGGAAGAGATGGAAACGGTGGAAGTGGTACATCCGAACAAGGAAATGACGGTGGTAGTAGCAATACCTTATTTGCGGGTGGAGGTGGAGGTGGTGCTGGTGGTACTGGTGGTAATGGGAGTAGTTCAACAGGTGGTGCGGGTGGTACTGGTTTAAATTACTCTTCTACGTTCGGAACATTTTATGGAGATTCAGGTTGGTTTGCATCCGGTGGTGGTGGTGGTGGTAGATCGGGTAATTCCGTTTCTGCAGGAACTGCCTCATCTGGTGGTGGTGCTTCAGGTACAGCGACTTCTATAAAACCTAATAACGCCCAAAAACATACGGGTGGTGGCGGTGGTGGTGCGGGATATGATACTGGTAATAGTTCTCAAAACGGTGGCTCCGGTGGCTCGGGTATAGTTCTTCTCCAAACGAATGTCGCAACACCAAACGCGAACAGTGAAGTTAAGATTCCCGAACCCCATTGCCACGTACTCATTGAAAAACCCGACGATACTCAGTTTTCACATTTACCTAGCTTAGGGAATAATAGTGTTCACACGGGTGGTTCCATAGTTCCGAACATTCCACGCGCTGATGGGTCGGTATCTAACGTGTATTATGCGTCGTCGTACGGATATTTTCTCGCTGCACAAGCTGGAAGTTTAGTATCGACGGTCGAAGGTATTTTTTACCCTATTCAACAAGAAAGGTACGATAATATACTCGAGATAGGACACAATTCTACGAACGACGTCGAATTGGAAATGGCATCGGACGGAACGGCAAAATTGTATAGAAATAATGGTGCTAATTTAATTGTAGCTGGAACAAAAGTGTGTTTTACGGTGGGTAAATGGCACCATATTGCATTAACACTCGATTCCGGAGGTAACGCGGTTGGGTACGTGAACGGGTACCCAGTTGTTTCGGCGACGTATGCGAGTGCTAAATTACCCTTAGCTAGGGAGCAAATGTGTTTATATAGAACAGGTGTTACTGCGACGTTTCGAAAGTTTCTCATGTACTACTTTAAAACGTATAATTCCGTACTTAACCATAAGCAAATCATGCAATTAGCGGGTGCTACAGGCCTCGGCCCCAAACTCGAGTATGACGGACTCAACGCGATAAATGTCGTGAACACGGAACCGGGATCGGGTACGGAGATAACGATATACGAGAGTAACGTGAACGATACGTCAAACTTATACGTCGTGTCATGTAACGAGAGTTCGTATTTACTCTCGAATGCGGGTACGTATTACGCACAAATTAAAGGGACTGATACGTTTACAATAACGCGACCCTTAACGGTTACGGACGACCATTTCCCACTGTACCAGTACCCACCAGTCGTGACGGGAACGAAATCGTCACTTACAACTTCATTGTCTGCCGATACGTGGAGTACGTGGACCATGTCAGGTGCATCTACCGGTAATGGACAATATCAAGCAAAGACAAGTCACGCGACAAATGCACCTGGTGGTACACATGCAACTGCAGCCGGTTTGTTTACAAATGGAGTTAAAATTGAAATTGTTACGGATGGTGGTGCATCGATCTACTCATTTTTACACACGAGTCAGTTAACAAATTTTGATATTACACTTCAGTTACCGAGTGCAAAGATAATACGTAAATACGTTTTGTACCCTGCAGATACAAACGCACCCGTATCTACACCCGGTGGGAGTGTAGATCCAACATTACCTGGTAACGGTAGTGAAGAGAATACACGACGTCCTAAATCGTGGGTACTAAAAGGGTCGAATGATGCGACTAGCTGGACAGACTTGGATACCGTAACGAATCAACCTCCGTCGATATACGGGGACGTTCATTCGATCAGTTCTCCAGCGAGTTATCAATATTATCAGCTTTCTATATCCGCGAATAATGGAAGTAGTTCATTCATTATATTAGGCGAATGGCAATTATGGGGCGACGCCTAAAAAAACTAAACGTCTCGTAACGACGCGATAAAATTCATCGACGTTCGTTCTTGTTTCATAAAATCATATTGGCTCAACGCGGCTTGAACCGTGGGTATAGGTACCCCACAGTTCACGCAATGCATGACAAACGTCCTCGCAAACTCGACGGTCGCATCCATCACGTATAAGGGATCGTGGGTTTCAAACATGCGACACGATACGTTCGAGTTTTTCGACCAATGTACGATTTTCCCATACGAAATTTGGTTACCTTCGTAAAGTGTCATTGCAAAACAGAACCGGATCGTTTGGAGAATAACGTTCGTATCGTAAAACGTATTATACGATTGGTGTGTTTCGGATAATTTTGCGTATTGACTCGTCATGCGTGATGTAATAGCCGAGTGTATGACGGGTGTCGGTAACCGCGCTTTGAATGTATACTCCATGAACCACGTGGTCGAATTTTTAACTTGGGCGACTTGACTATAGTTTCGAGTCACGTAAAGTTGGCTTTTACACCTATCGATAACGGGTCCCGAAACGTCCATGTTCTTTGCCTTATCCATGAGTGAAAGCATGACCGGAACGTTCCCGTTACAGTACGCAAACGCATCACCAACGACTTGAAACATGGCACACTCGAGACCATCAAGAACCATTTTCGCGAAATGTCCCGATCCCGGCATATCCCCCGTATGTTGAACATTTTTGGCGAACGCGTAGAAAAGAGGTTCGTGTGATTTGAAAATACGTTTTTGACCCCCGACGAGAAACGCGTCGTTCGTCAGGGATGCACTTAAATAGTGTACGTTTTTGTTTGAACACTCGTTTTCGTAATACATACTATGTTTATAGTGTTCGTGCGTACAATTAATGATCGTATCTTCAGGGTCAGACCATTCGAGAACACGAGTTAAGGTCGGACGAACATCTTTTACGTTTTTACATGCCGTCACGATAGTTCGAGGACGGTCCATGTTTAACATGAGGTCGGCAACACACGCGTAGTTTTCTGAGTTATACATGTTCAGTTCTTGTGAAACAGTTTGGTTATACGTGTGAACCTTATTAATTTTTTGAACCCCGTTTGCAATTTTTAGGGTCGGTGGTGAAACACCGATAATACCGAACGACATATTATTATTAAGATAATTTAGCGTAATTCTTTTATGTACCTATAGTAATAAAATGCCGATCGGTGGAAGTGCGACTGAATTTAATATAACAGGCGCGAAACTTAAAGTTTCCGGAGGTGTTCAAGTTTCAGGAAGTATAGCATATACGACCGATGCAACCGGTTTCGGTGGTGTCACGGCACAAATCGATGGTAACAATACACTCAATATAACATCAGGTAAACTAACCGGTGTTACAAAAATAGACAGATCTACGGCGGCAACTATTACCGCTATTACACATACGAACGTAAACAATAATACGACGATCCACATTGCGTTGAAAAATACATCATCGACCCGAGGTGTTTTCATAACCCTCGGAACATTTGCGAGTGACGATACGGTTAAAGTAAACTATACGGACGATTATCTTATAGGACCAGGTGAAACCGGTATGTTAACGTTACGTAAAGTTAATGGCGTTCTTTCACTTTTTGCGCGTGAAATGTTTTCCGATAAGGCGTCTACTTTTACGGACGATAATACGGACGGGAATCGACCTTTTTACATAAAAGATGGGGTAAACTATAAATACCCCTTGTACAAATATACGGCGGCCGGTTTAACGAGTGAAGTCATTCAAGGGACGACGTATTATAAACCAACTGCGGGTATATCAACAAAGTCTCGACCACCTAAAGGTATACCTGAAAACGTAACACCACCAAGCGCATCCGGGTTTGCTATTGGGAACAGTAGTGACTTGACAACCATAAACTACGATGTAATTGGCGTTTCGTCGAACTTCGATTTCGGGAGTATTACTGATAACGGTGGTACGACCCACGCGCGGTTCCTTTTTACCGACGGGGAAGCATCCGGTACGTTTACGGAATCGGGGGCAAGTTCTGGTGATTCATATAAATTGTTTATAGAAAAAACCAATACGAACTTAACCGATACGGTTACCGCAACCTCGACAACCCCGTCGACTCCATTTGCTGTATTCCACCACGGAACGTTTTCTAATGGGGGTGATCCATACGGTCACGGGAGTGTTACGGCAGCCGCAACCGCGGGATACTTTTATTCCGATACGGCACCTGGGTCGTATGGACTCGGAACCCTCGATGAAACCCCGACATTCGTCCAGGAAATAGCTTCAGAAGCGGGGGCAGGGACTACTATAAGGGACGGTGATGGTAAAGGTAAAACGACGTATAAGTTTACATTCCCAGCCTTAACATCCGTTGACCATTTACTCGTCGCCGGTGGTGGTGGTGGTGGTAGTGATATATCCGGTGGTGGAGGTGCCGGTGGTTACATCGAAACTAAAAATACGACCATATCCGAGGGACAAAAAACAATCGTCGTTGGTGGTGGTGGGGTTGGTGGTATACATTCAAGTACGGCTAATTATAATAACCGTGGTAGGAATGGGGCGGATACATCCGTGACGGGATTAACAACGGCAATTGGTGGTGGTGGGGGTGCAACTTGGTATGCTTCATCTAATTACCCTGCTGGTAACGGTGGTTCTGGTGGTGGTGCTTCTGGTGGTAGAGGACACCCGTCTGATGCGCAGGGTGGTGCACCAGGTACGGGGACGGCGGGACAAGGTTTCGGCGGTGCAGATTCGGGACAACACTGGTACCCAGGTGGTGGTGGTGGTGCGAGTGAGATGGGTCATGGGCGAAACGGTACCGGTGGTAGTGGTAATACTATAGTAGGTCACGGCGGTGATGGTAAACAGTCAACAATAACCGGGTTTACGAGTTACTGGTTTGCCGGTGGTGGTGGTGCGTCTGGTCACGGGACTAGTGGTGACGCTGGTAATGGTGGTAAAGGTGGTGGTGGTGGTGGGTTTAATAGACACAGCGGAAACCGGGTCGGTACGGGTGATACGAACGGTTTGACGAACGGTGAGAATGGTGATACTGGTACGAGTTCAAATACACTAGAACCACCCGCAAATACAGCTGGGGGTGCCGGTGGTAAACATACGGGCGGTGGTGGTGGCGGTGGTGATCACTCAACCGGCAATTGGGGTGGTAGTGGTGGTTCGGGTATTGTTATTATTCGAACGGGTGGTAATTTAACGACGGGTAAAAAAATACCTAAAGTAACAGATATAACCCTGGATCCTACGAATGAGTCGAATGTATTGATTTCTACACAAGGTACGGGTATCTCGACCGTTACGTATAGTGTAAATAGTGGATCGGAAGTCTCTACACCCGTAAGTCAACTTTCTGTTGCTCACGGTTTAAGCTTACACACTACGGGAACAATACTCGCATATGCACTCGACGCATCGAGCGCACGGTTAGGTGTTAAACTTTCAAAGTCGATTACAGCTGTTTACGGGTACGAAACTATAACGTTGTTGACAAAGTCTGGTAGTCAAACTATTGTTTATGTAGATAATGGAACGACTGACGTAACGAATACGTATAAAAGTGCGGGTGGTAATACCTGGAACGGTGGTTGGTATATGGATACCGGTTATACGGCACCTGTAACGTTCGAATACAAGGCTTCGGCATCGAGTGGTGATGACGGTAATTCATATAAACAAATAGGTATAAGTGATGCCATTGTTCAAACATATGCAAATAATGATTTTGATATATATCACTATGCATATTACCAAAGTGCATTCCAATTTCAAGGTACCGACATTACCACCGAATCCGTAGCATCTCCATGGAATTCTACCGATACTTTTTATATAGTGTATAAAACGAACGGTGACGTTGAGTGGTGGCAAGCTGGTACTAAAATTAAAACAGTTTCATGGGGTGTTGGTAAAACCGTATACTTAAGTGCAACTTTACACAAACAAGGTAATGGCAGTGATAATGGTTCGTTCAAAAACATTCGTATAAAACGTCGTCAGTGGGATGGGACGAAATATATAAATTAAAAAATCTCCTTCTATATAAATGCGCTTCCTCGAGGTTCCCGCATTGATTACAGAAGATATAGAGGATCCTAATATCGTGGATATTACGGAACCTATAACGGCATCGATCAGTGGAACGACCTTGACGATCGATGGGGACTCGAAAGTTTCAGGGGAGGTCACGATAACTTTAACAAATGACGTTACGGTAAGTACTGTAACGACATCAAATATCAGACAACCTTCAATTCACAAAATTACAATAAAAACGAACGGTTCCGGTAACTTTACGTACGTCCCAAATACGGGTGTAACGGCATCGTCCGTAAGCACAACAACAAAAACAGGATCGGATTTGGATATCCTATTAATAACAACGAGTGGTGGAGATACGTATTTAGATTTAGATATAGCCGATTACGTTTCTCCCGCGGCAAACTTTAGTAACGTTCTTACGGGGTTCAATATAACGGATTTAACGTCGGCGTACGGAACAACCGCAAAGTTATATAAACCCAATGGAGATTTGTTATCAACAACTTCATCGGCGGCGACGGGGAGTGGTGTAAACTTCGGGTATACGGAATCGTCACCCGGTGATGTTATATACAAACTCGAAGTGACGGACGATTTGGGACGTAAATCGAAATATAATTTACCACGAAAATGGATTAATTATGCGATGGAAACAACATCGACCCCTGGTTTCGAAAAATTAGCATTAGAAGGTAACGAGTATACATCAACCGTGACGGTCCCGAATTTGACATCATCCTCGAAAGCGCGAATACACAAAACGACCGACCACGGGTACATGGGTATAAAGTTTAAGATCCAGGGTCGAAACAGTCCGAGCGACGATTGGGTTGATATTGACGATACGGGTGAGAACGAAAACGCGGACGAATCTGCCGAGTTCCTCGCGTTCGGGGACTATTTATACCAACGCGTTTGGGTGAAACCGACAGCAAAAGCGACGACGACCGTGAGTAGTTCGAACGTTGTCACACTGACACTTTCGAACGTAACTGAAGACGTTACAACAAAAACAATTACCGGTATGGACCCGTTTGAAATTGACGAAACGTCGAACGTATTCGTATTCGAAGAAACTGCAAAAATAGGGACGGTTCCGTATACGGTAACACTCGGTACGGAAACGTATACGAACGCGGTGACGGCGACGACTGAGGAAGTTGGAACCGTACCAAATACGGATTTTACGGCGGCGGGTCCTAACATGAAACATTTAATAGGTGGTACTTTTAGTTCTGGTTATATGTGTCAAGCGAGTGCCGATGGTCGGTACATAATACACAATCCATCAAACAATAGTGTCGTCCAAGTTCTAAAAGGTGACGGTGAAAGTGGGTATACGAACTATACGACGTTTACGTATAGTCAATCTTCCACTGGAAGTTTGGTCGGATCCATGTCGTACGATGGTAAGTATATAATTGTAGCCCACGCTGCTAGTGATCAACGTACTTACGAAATCTGGAAAAACGATGAATCAACGTCAACGTTTACGAAATTAGCACAAAGTGTGAGTAGAATTGGTGGACATAATACTGTATATAAACCGTCATTCGTTCCTCGAAGTGGTAATTATGATTTTGCCATTACGGGTACGGATAATAATAATAATTTCGATATTAAATTGTATAAACATACCGCGGGTACCGATACGTGGACGGGACAAACTACTATTAATGATCCCACGAATAGACCAACCGGTAATGGGTATCGTGGCTACTTTTCATGTCAATTTACACGCGATGGTAAATATCTCATGATGGGTTCATATTCTACGTACGGTGGATACCAAATGTACACGATAGATTGGGATGCAAATACGGCGGTATTTTCGGGTGCAAATTGGAATCAAAATGGTAATATAGGACACTCGGGAACGGTTACACTCGACGGTAAATACGTATTGATATTCCATAACGATTCCAATTCGCGTAAAATATTTAAGAATAACGATGCGGGTGATTGGTCGTCGGCAACGGACGTGACGACAGATTTTACGTTTAATAACGATGATAATGATCAAGGTCATGATATATCCTTTTTTGGTGAGCATAGCGAATACTTTGTATCGAAAATGAACGGTGGCAATGTTAGAGTGTATAGTTGGTACCCCAAAAAGGAGGTCACACTCACGTATAACGGTAAAGATATGCTTACACTCGCACATAAAGGTGGGTTAACAACGACGAGTGTTAAACTGTACAAAGACGATGTACTTTACCATACGTTCGGGGCATCCGAAACGAGTGTTGTTATCGCCGAGGCGGGTGTGTACCAAGCAATTGCCGACGAGAGGTATTACTCGTTAAAGGTTACGGTAACGACGATTACGGAAACACAAGCGGAGTTGTACTTGAGTCATAGAACGTGCTTTTTACTAAAGAAAGACGGTAAAGTTTGGTATTGGGGTGAATCTACTAACGGTGCAAACGCTACGGGAAACAATACAACAGTAAATGTAGCAACACTTAATGATAATCTTAACGCACTCCCAAGTGGTATAAAACAAATAGGTCGGGCCGCGGTAGATGCACACTGTAGATGTGCTATTACAAACGATGGGAAACTGTATACGTGGGGATATAACGGGCACGGTGGTTTAGGTCGAGGTAATACAACCGATTATACTAACCAAGGTCCATGGTTGGTTTCGACTCAATCGTCGAATACGTTTACGTTTTGTCACAGTTCATACTATTCTAATTTTGCGTTACAAGATA
>Ga0233450_10000163_pt1 | contig 76569 bp, 42 predicted proteins | sample 011ome_30_FD_189956 | JGI IMG/M metagenome (GOLD analysis project Ga0233450, IMG submission 189956) | Coastal salt marsh microbial communities from the Groves Creek Marsh, Skidaway Island, Georgia - 011501CT (spades assembly) | ecosystem: Environmental > Aquatic > Marine > Intertidal zone >... | reverse complement strand
TACTTTTCCCGTCGCGTGCTCTCTGAAGTCCTCTCCTCTCTCTCTCGTCCACCCAATAAGGTGTGTTGTGGAGTGTAAATGTGGAAAATGCTTCCTCTCGTAAATTCTGAAGAAGAAGGAGAAGAGTTTTTTGCAAAGTGGGTCGATTGCCAAAAAGGTGAAAAAATCGCAAAAATCAATCCAACCAAGAAAAGAAAAAAGCTGCCCAAAAGACGCTTTATCTCTTTCTTCACAACAAATATTCCATCCAAACACAACCCGCATAAGTAAAAGAGTAATAAAGCAGCACGAAGAAGAAGAAGAAGAAGAAGAAGAACGAGAGAGAGAGAGAGAACAAAAGAGAATATCTACGACGGATATGCCGCGATATTACTGCGAATACTGCGACGCGTACCTCACGCACGATTCCCCGACCGTTCGAAGACAACACATTTCCGGATTTAAACACAAAGCGAACGTGAGGAATTACTACTTACAGTTTACCGACTTCAACACTAACCCGAACGCGACGATGACGACGCCTACGACTATGATGCCGCCGAATGCGATGGCGATGCCCGGGATGATGATGGGTGGTGGTGGTGTGGGTGGTGGTGGTGGTGGGCAAATGATGCCGCCTACGACTTTGATGCCGCCACCGATGTTGATGGGTCAACAGCAACCGCAATCGATGATGCCGCCGCCAAAGTATTGAAAAGAAAAGAGAGAGAGAGAAAGTGGAGAGGAGTTTAAGAGAGAAGAAAATTTTCGCGATGGATTGCTTTCACCGCCGCTTTCGCCGCCGCCCGGCGCCGCGTCTGTTGATTTTGGTCTTGTGCATCATCGTCGTCGTTCTTTCGAACGAAGCGAAAGCTATTTCGACGACAACGGTAAACCGAAACACTAGCGATCAACAACAACAAAGCGATGAAGAAAGATCTTCATCGATAGTAGTATTAGAGAGTCTGCGCCGAGAAAGTATCGGCCCGTCCGGCGCGTATTACGCGTTTGATGGCGTGGACGATTACATCATCGCCAGGGACGTGCGCGGTTTACCGTCTCGAACGATATCCGCCTGCGCGTGGGTTTTTGTGAATAGGCATAAAAGCTTTAATCGAATCGTCAGTCACGAGTGGATTAACTGGGGATGGAATTTGTACACGGACACACAAGGCGTTGCGAGGTTCGGCATCGGCAAGGAGAATAAAGATTTCAGCGCAGGGAAGGTTTTGTTCTTAAACAGGTGGCATTTTGTCTGCGGGACGTACGACGGGAGGGCGATCACGGTGTTCGTGGACGGAGCGGCAGGTCCACAGGTACCCTTAGAGGAAAGCGGTCTGGATTTCGATGGACATGTGACGATTGGCGGCGCGGAGTGGGATCCATTCGACGGGAGGTTGGATGACGTGAGCATATGGAATCGAGCGTTGACTCCAGCGGAGGTGAGACGCTTGATGGTGGTCGGAATGTCCTCGTCTTTTGATGAAGCGTCGAATATGAACAAATTAGACGATCCAACTTTGATTTGGATGGTTAAAGATTGCGTCGCGTTTTGGACGTTTGACGAGGAAACGACGACGATGCATGGGGAAGGCAACAAGGAAGTGTTTCTGCACGACTCAAGCGGACGAGGAAACGTGGCATATTTAGGACGTGGGAGTCGTATGCCAAAGAGATACGTAAACGACGCGCCACCGAGTCGAATTCCGTGCGTGTCAAAGAGTAGTTACTCTTCGCACGACGATAGCGATGATGCCAGAAAAGATATACCGAGAGAGAAAATTGATCTCAACGTCGATTATGAAGAAGGTGGTAAAAACGCCAAGCTCGTTTTCCGCGTTATATCTGTCTATCCGAGCGACTTAATCCAATTATCTCTGCGTTATGACAAATTCGACAAATACGAGGACGGTGAGAACGTTGTCATCGATACATCGTACACGATTGATCCGTCGTTAGATCCCAAAGATATTAAAAATTTAAACGCTCTCGCTCGAAGCGTCTTTGTTGAAATGGCGCCATTGGAGTTAGAATGGGAAACCGATGATTTGGATATGGAATGCGCGACGATCGTGTTTGAAGCGAAAATCATCGAAGACGGAACGGATGTCAACGACGAAGATATACCGTGGTCCATGAGAACTGTTTTAGTCGACATCACCGAACAACCAGAGTTGTGCCAAGTTTTCGATAGCTTGAAAGCCTCTCGCATCGGTGCCGGATCGTGTACGGAAAAACGCAAAGAAGTACGTCAGATCCGTCCGAAACGCGAGTACGCTGAATTTGTCGAGAAGACGGATCGAGAGAGAAGAGAAATCGTTTCAGAATTCATCGAAGACAGTGCGATTGGCGCTTTACCGTTTGTCTCCGTCGTCGTTCCGTTTTACAACGGGGCGAAGGAGACTTTAGAGGAAACTTTATCGAGCGTCTATTCGCAAACGTATAAAAATATCGAAGTGTTACTTATCGACGATGGAAGTAAAGATGGGTCTTCCGAAGTTGCGAGGCAGCTTGTCGATCGGTTCAACCAAAAAGGCGGACGGTTGTTCCAAATCCAAGTCCACGAGAAACAAAACGGCGGTTTAGGAGACGCGCGGAACTTTGGTTTCGATCGTGCAATCGGTAAGTACGTTTTACCACTCGATGCGGACGATTTGATCGACGAAACGTTTATTGAAAAAGCCATCGACTTGCTCGAAGATCCGAACAACGATTACAACTTAGCCGTGGCGGATCTCGTAGGCTTTGGCGACTGGGAGTACAGTTGGAATTTACCAAAATACGATCCGCAAGATCTGCGCTACTTCAACGCCTTCCACTGTTCGGCGGTCATTTTGAAGTCTTTATGGGATAATACACCCGGTGGATACCCGCGAACGACGTTGTTCGGCTATGAAGATTGGGCCTTTTGGCTCGAGGCTGAAAAGTACGTCGGTTTAAAGCCAGTAAACATTCGCGAACCGTTGTTTAAGTATCGCTTGCGCAAAGGCTCCATGCTCCAATCTATGATTGACGGTAAAAACGAGTTGTTCGCTCTCGCCAGCGTGCGCATGTTAAACCCAATAACTTATCCAGTCGAACTCATATTATCCGCACACGACATGTTCAACGAGAGAGACGTTACGAGAGAGATTGTGGACACGCTCACCGCGAAATTGACCAAGTTTCAACGTGCGGCAATGCCGGCTCTCATGCTTGGGATTTACTTTGAATCAAACGGGAAATTCCCCGAAGCTGGGCAAATGTATTTAAGAGCGATTGAGATAACGGACGGAACGAACGATTGGCAGCCTCGATGGAGAAACGGCTTGTTGTTACAAAAAGTAGGAAACTACGATGCTGCGAACGTAACATTATCGAAACTGTTTAAAGATTTCGACGGTCTGGAGCAAGTCTACGAAGAGAAACGTAAAAGAACGCCGAGCATGTTTGGTGCAATTTTAGCTCCATCTGTGGTAGAGAAACGAAGAAATTTGCGCATGGAAAACAATAATAGCGACAATAATGTCAACAAGAGTAGTAAGAAATACACTGGTGGCGGTGGTGCGAACAAGAACGACGAGCTGTAGAAGACGACGAAGAAGAAGAAGAAGAAAAAGAAGTGAGAGGTACGAGATCTAAAATTTTGAATGTAGAAAGTTTTGGTAATTAAAAATTGTATATAAATGTATAGCCTTTATTAAAGACTTAATAGAAGCTGAAACCCTTGGCCGCGTTGGTCAAGACGTTCGCGTGCACCGGATCAGCGACGTGCGCTTGCCAGTTGGCGATCGGACCTTCTTGGGTGGCCAAAGCTTGGAAGATGCAGCCCAACCACGCGAACATGGACAATCTGCAGTGCTTCAACTCCTTGATTTTCAACTCCTCTAAGTCACCGGCTTCCGCAAAACCCAACGGGTCGAATCTACCGCCCGGGGAGACGGACAATTCCAACTCTGGGAACGGGTTTTCAAAGATACCCGTTCTGTACGCCTCGGCGTTGCCGACCAAGAAGACTTCGATGGCCAAAACTGCCCAAAAGTTCGGGTAGCCAGAGCCTTCCGGCGCCAACGGTGCCACGGCGCCCGGAAACTTGTCCGCGACGGCCGTGCAGTCATCCGGAGTGCACAAGGTACCCGCGGTAAACCACGGAATGCCGGTGCCGTTCTCGGCGGCCCAGGCGCCGGTGACGCCCAACTGCGCCCATCGACCGTGGATCAACTCTCTCTCCGCGTTTTTCTCATCCGTGTACGGGATAATCAAGGAGTTACCCCCGCCCGGGTAGGTACCAAATTCCGGGTACAAATCCGGCGGCGCCAACGAACCGAAGGAGGCGATTTGGGCCTTCTTCTGCGTGGACGGCGAGGACGCTTTCGTGCGTCTCGCGGAGATTTGTTTGTCAACCGATTGCTTTTGGAGGATTGATTTTTGGGCGATTTTCGCGCCGGTGAAAGTGGTAGAGAAGGACATCTTTTTTACTTTGTGGTGTGTTTTGCGTGTGCGAAGAGAACAGAGATGTTGTCTTTGTGCGTGACTGTTTAAGTGCGCGCGGTGTGGGTGATTCTTGCGAGAGTAAACGCGCGCGTGTGTGTGTATGACGAGATTGGAAAAAAGATATATTCAGTCGTATTTGAAAGGAGAAGATACGCTCTGAGAGGGAAAAAAGCACGTTTATGACTTTTTGATGATCAAAAGAGGCAGATCTCCCCGTTTCAAATTTTCTGTGGTGCAACGAGTTTTGTGGGAGGAGGCAGTTTTTTTTCCTTTTTCTCTCCCCTCTCTCTTTTCTCTCTCTTTCCTGGTGAGCGTTTCAATAAGTTTACGTGTGTGTACAGTACGTGCGCGTATATAAATTTATACACCGCCTTTTTATTAAATTGCTACAAAACTACTACATAGTGCGTGTGCGTGCGTGTTACTTTACGCTACGGCCCAAAGCGACGTATCTCTCTCGCTCGCTCTCTCGCTCTCTTCTCTTGTTTCGTTCGTTTATGTGTGAATTTTTTATTGATACTGCATGTATTTCGCCGTACTGCTAAACTTTTTGAAGCCTTTGATGACTTTGTTCACGGCGTCTAAGAAATCTTTTTCGCTGACGGTTTTCCTTCTCTGTCGAATGGCAAACATGCCGGCTTCGGTGCAGACGCTGTGGATTTCTGCGCCGGTGCTGTTCGGACACAATCGACTCAACAACTCGAATCGAATGTCTCTTTCCACAGCCATCGATCGAGTGTGAATCTTAAAAATCTGCGTCCTACCTTCTAAATCCGGCAACCCAAACTCAACTTTTCTATCCAATCTACCCGGTCTCAATAACGCGGGATCTAACGTATCTGGTCTGTTTGTAGCCATTAAAACTTTAATGTTCCCTCTCGCGTCGAACCCGTCCAACTGATTCACAATTTCCAACATCGTCCTTTGCACCTCGTTATCTCCACCTTGGCCGTCGTCAAATCTCGCACCGCCAATTGCATCGACTTCGTCGAAGAAAATCAAGCACGCTTTTTTACTCCTGGCCATTTGAAACAACTCTCGGACCAACCTCGCGCCTTCGCCGACGTATTTCTGCACCAACTCTGAACCAATCACGCGTATAAAACACGCGTCCGTCCTATTCGCCACCGCTCTCGCTAACAACGTCTTCCCAGTCCCAGGAGGCCCGTAACACAAAATCCCTTTCGGAGGGTCAATCCCTAGCGTAACGAACTTCTCCGGATGCAGCAACGGCAACTCCACGACTTCTCTTAACTTTTCAATCTGATCTTTATTCCCGCCGACGTCTGCGTACGTCACGTCCGGTTTCTCCTCCACCGTCATCATCGTCACGCTCGGATCAATCTTCGGCGGAAGTGGAATTTGTATGCTATATTTTGTCCTATCCACGCCAACTCGCATCCCTTCCTCGATGTCCGTCGGCGCCACGTGTTGCCCCAAACCAACCACAAACTTCGCGATCTGTTTCACGTTGATGACGTACTGCGCGTCCGTCGTCCCCGGGTTGATTATCTTCGTGCACCTCGCCACTTGCAACGGATGCTCCTCTTGCGTCGCTTGCTTATCCGCGGTTAAATCCCATCTCGACGGTGGCGCCAACCCAGTGTCCGACTCTTTTATCCCGCACAACTTTTCCACGCGAGACACGCAGGACACCAAATCGGTTTCCAGATTTTTTATCAACGTCCCGTACGGTCCAACGCCGTACGTTTTCAACAAAGCGATGTCGTCCGCGTCGAGCGGGATGATTTTCTTGTCTTTCTTGTCCTCGGAGTCCTCGGAGTCCGGGTTTTCGACGACTTGTTGCACCATGAGTACTGCGCGTTGTTCCTCTCGTCGTCGCGACAGATCTCTCTTTTTTTATGGAGAGGTTTTCCTTGGAAGCCGTTGAAACACAATTATTTAGGGTTGCAATTTTTAAAAATTTTTTGAGGAAGGAATTCTTTGTTTTTTCTGGGGGAAGATTATGCCCGCACAAATCAAAACTCTTTTGTAGTAAGGATGGCTGCCGAAGATGCGACGATCGAGGCGTGCAATTTGTTCTCGCAGCTCGCGATCTCAAAAACCACGACCATCGAGGAAGTCGTCTCGAAAAACTACGGCAGTTGGCGCGCTCTTTTAACTCTCATGAAAGAAATTCGGCAAGACGACACCTCGAAATTTTCGAAATTAGACTTGGAACGAATCGCAAACTTATCGGTTGGGTTTCACCAGTGGGGGACGAGACAGTTGAAAGAAAGAAGTCCGATGTTTAGCGACGAGTTCAAAAGATTCGTCTCCAATCGGCTCATCGTGGAAAGCTTGATGGAGGATTTGATGGGGAGCGCGAGGAGTAAAGGTGGTGATGAGAATAACGATGAGAATGTCGACGATGGTTTTGGGGGAGAACAGTCCAAGACGAAGACGAGCGGTGGCGCGGAGACGAAGGCGTCTTTGTCGCCCAGCGTTCGGAAGAAACAATTGAAAAAAGCGGTCATGATTGAGATACCTGTTGATGGTGAGTGCGAAATTGAAGAAGAAGAAGAAGAAGAAGAAGAAGAAGCGTTTAAAGTTTCTGGGAAAGTCATGAACACGCCCCCTCAACAACAACAACAACAACAACAACAACGACAACAACAACGCGTAGCCGAGCCGCACCACACTCGTTTCGATTCCTCGCCGGAATCCGAAGGTGGAATCTTCGAAGAGGAAGAAGCGGCTGAAGAAGAAGAAGAAGAAGAAGAAGAAGAAGAAGAAGAAGAAGATATTTTAATGGAAACGCCGGCGGCGCCAAGGCAGAGAAGAGACGGTTCGATGCCGCCGCCGTTAGAGGCAGTCACGGTGATGAAGCCACATAGAGAATCCGTCGCGATGACGCCGAAGCAGGTTTACGAGAGCGCCGAAAGACTGAAGCGGTTAGCGTCAGAAAAGTTACAAAAGTTTAGCGTAGAAGGGCAACGCTATGGAGAAAAAGAAGATCAAGAAGAAGGACTAAGTGAAGATACGACGACGATGGAGGAAGTGCGCGCGGCTGCTTATCAAGAACAAGTTTTAAATTACTTGGAAGGATTTGAAGCCATTTTGGAGAAGATTAAAGGTCAGGTTGCTAAGATTAAGAACGCTCCTCTTTCGTTGGCGATGGCAGAGACGATATCGGTTGAGCTCGAAATCGAGTCTTCCATGAAGGAAATTCGAGCAGAGATTCGAGCGCAAAATAAGTAAATACGATCGCAAAAAAGTTAGAAACCATCAGAACAAGGCAACGCAGCGGCAGCGAGGAATAGTAGTGAAAGGAACGCGAAAGCGATAGAGAGAGAGAGAGACTTGATGTTATCATAGTAATGAAAATACCTAGGTGTATTGTTTCATATACACATTTGATTTTGCTTTCTACTTTTAGTTTGCACTAAATCTTTTTTATTTGCGCTTCTCAAAATCAATGCGCAGCAGGAGTAGCGGCGGAGATGGAGGCTTGAGGAACAGTATTCTGCACGTTCTCTTGCATGGGCGCGTCGCCGTGCAACACTTGAGCGGCGACGTTGTTCGCCCCAGGAATGATCCTATCGACGCCTTTCCCCGCAGCAACCTCAACTCGATTATTCGTATCCGATTGTAACACGTCGATCAAGTTTTGATACGTCTCGTTATTTCTGGCCATGTTGTTCATGCAAGACTCTATGCGATCGTCGTTGTTGTTTTGCTCCTTCAAATATTTCGCCTTTACTTGCCTTCTCGTTCGAGAAGGAAACAATCTTTGAATGAGAGTGAAATCAGTACCGAATTGCTCCATGGCTTTGTAAAACAACTCCGTCTCTTGCCTCGTCCACTTTGTCGGTTTTGACCGATTCCCATACGTCTGCGAATTAATCATCATTTTGTCTCCTGTTTTTCGCGTAAACTCGCTCTCACTTATTCGATTTTCGTGCGAGGCTTGCACTGTGAGCGTCGCTTGGTCGGCTACGATTTGACCATTTGGCCCAAGCTTTACTCTCGGCGTGTGCACATTTTGTGCTTGTTGTTGCTGCGCGGCGGCGGTGGGCGCGTTCGCCAAGGCTAAGGCGTTTGCAACTTGGGAGACCTTTTTTAGCGCGGATTTTAAAAGCCCCGCGGCGCCAGTCGTTTTCACGTTCGGAGCTTTTGCCGACGGTGCGACAGTCGCACTCGGTTTCTCACCAGCCGCCGCTCCGAGCGAAGAAGATCTCAGACGCGTTCTTCGTCCGTTCTCCGCAGCTGGCGTTTCTTTGGTTCCGTTTTGATCTTTGTTTGCATCTTCTGCAAAGTGCACTAAGGTTGGTGTCCCGCCAGTCGCCTGGGGCTGGTTTTCACCATCCTCCAACGATCCAACGCCGTCGCCGAACATCAAACCCGACGGGAGCGTCAACAACTGATCACGTCTTCGTTTCTCTTTCCTCGCGTGCATTTCTGCTTTTCGTTCATCTCTCGCTTTCCTCACCATTATATCTCGTATCGAAGTCGGTTGAGGTTCGCTAAAAACTACGTTATCTACCAATCTCGGCTGTGCCGCTTGTTGCGGAGGTTCGGGCGGCGGTACCGAGACACCAACTCTCCCCACTGGTTGTCGTGGCACCGCTTTGCTGGGTACAGGAGCCGGCGGCGCTCTCGTTCGTGGGAGCGGTTGTCGCGGCACGCGTCTTTCCTGTTGCTGTGCGGGCTGTTGCTGTTGTTGTTGTTGTTGTTGTTGTTGTTGTTGCTGCTGCTGCTGTAACAACAACTGTTGTTGTCGCTGTTGCTGTTCGCGTTGTTGTCGCTGTTGCTGTTCGCGTTGTTGTTGCTGTTCGCGTTGCCTTTGCATCTGCGCCTCTCTCTCTCTTTGCAACTTCTTTTGCTTCTCTTGCTCTGCTTTCTCCCTCTGCTGTTGCTGCTGCTGCATCGCCCGTTTCTCCCGCTCCTCTCTCTCGCGCTTCTGCTGCATCTGCGCTCGCAACTCCTTCTCTCTCTGCGCGGCCACCGCCGGCGACTGCATTCTCCCCGCCGCCGCGCGTTCCGGACTCGTCACCCGGTGCGGCGAAGACAACATCGACGCGTCGATCCCCCCCGGTCTTCTCGGCGCCGGCATTCTCTGCTGACTCTGACTTTGCGTTCGAGGCGTCAACCGTTCCGACGTCCCTTCTCGGCTCCGATTCTTTCCCATGCGAGACGGGTCCACTCGAGAATCCATTCGATTCATCATCGGAATTACAGTCGATTTTTTTTTAGCTTGGTGTTGGTATTGCCCCTTGTTCTTGGGCTTCTTTTTTATCGTCGCCGCATCTTGAACCGCTTTGCCTAAACGAGAGACTCTTTGTTGTTGTTGTTGTTGTTGTGGCGGTTGTTGCTGCTGCTTCTGCTCCTTCTGCTGTTGTTCTTGAGCGCGATGCGCGCGATGATCATCCCCCGTCGTCGTCGTCGTCGTCGCGTGAATCGTCTTCTTCTTTCCCGTTACGGGTGATGATGCCGGGGGTGCTCCCGGTTTTGAAGCTGCAATTTTCTTCTTCTTTGCCACCATGATAGATACCTCTTATGTATATAAACGTGGAAGCTCTTCCCTCTCCTCGTCTCGCGCGCGTTACGTTTACGTGTGTGTGTGTGTAATGCGTTATGTGTGTGTGTATATGTATGTGCGCAGGAGAGAGCGCTCTTCTTTTTTGACGAGAGAATTGAATTGAATTCTCACGAAAATTCTTCCCCTTCGTAAAAAAAGAAGATTTAGGGGTGCATGGTTACAGAGCGGGAGACGCGTAAAGCAACTACTTTCGCGAAAGCGATGGATGGGTTTGAGCGCGTACCATTGTTGAAATAATATATATACATTACAACTTGTACCTTTTTACCATTGTCGCGATCAGTAATCGCACTCATCTTTCATACATTCACACGTCCCAAAAGAAGACGTTTTGTTTCGAGCGCGTTTATATGCACATAAATAAACCACGCGCGGCGGGTTTTTATAAAGTCCTCTTTCTGGAAAGCAGGTCCTCGGAACTTGCGAGCTCAGAGCTGTGGCTTCCAGGCATATACTTGTCCTCCGCGGTCGAGACCGAAAGCTTGGATCAAACCGCCGGCAATTCCATGGGCTTGGAGACCGAGAGCGATGATCTTGTCGTTGATGGCCACAGCTGCTTCTGCAGTTCTTCTCGCGAAACCACCCAAAGTCGATTGGGAGAGGATGCCTGAGAAATCAACGACACCAGAGAACTCGAATGAGGCTGCCCTTGCCCACGTTTTCGGAGGCACGGAAACTTTAGACATCGATCTCGTGTTCAACGATCCACCGGCTTGCGCGATAAAGTGATATTGCGGATTAGCACCCGCCTCCGGCCTTTTCGAGATGAACATGCGCTCACCATATTTATTACCACCATCCTCTTGGATGACGAAGTAATCTCCATCAGAGGCACGGATCCATTCCAAACCATCAATGTCTTCAAAGGTTGCTTTGTCTTTACCGTCATACATCATCGTTTGGTTTCCACCATCTGCGCGCTTCCCCTTACCGCCTAAGTGGATACGAGCAGTAACGTCAGATTCTCCTTCGAGGAGCTCGTACGTCGCTGGGATGGAAGACGGCAAGGCACTACCCGTCAAACCGTCCAAGACTGTTTTGAGGGTCGGGGTAGAATAAATGCCGTAATAACCAGCAGTTGAACCTTGGACGAATGTACCAAACTTATCAAACCCAGGGTCTGGAGAGTTGTGCTCAGTCTTTGCACCATCTTCGTCTCTTCCCTTGGCGGTCCAAAATTTGTGCGTAGTAGACGCTGCGCCGTCAATAATCGGAGACTCTTGGAACTCCCACGCAAGGTCATGTTCAAAATCCTTGACGGTGCCATCCCATTGCCAGTTCGTTGAAGCCCACGTGCCTGACAAAGTAGGAGTAGATGCGTGGAGCGCATCTTTGTGGAACGCATCTCTGTCCGCAGTACTGGAGTCGACAGCAAAGCCGTACACTTTCCCGTAAGCCAAACCGTTCTTTTCGAGGAACCCGCAAGAGCTGGTAGCAGCGCAATCAACACCCGCAGCGGTGTACCCCTTCAAACCGATGTACACTCTCGCAGGGACAACGTTTTGCGTGTAAACCCAGGCACTACCGTCGCTACGCGTCGGAGTGACAGCTGCCTTGCGAGCAACAAAAGTCGGTTTTAATTCGTCTTCACCAAAGTTGCCGTTGTATCCGGAGATAGATAAGCAGGCAAATCTGGAGTTGCCGCAATTCACTTCCACGACCTTTTCGTAGCCACCTTGACCAATGGCGCCGACGGCGTACGAAGTTTTGGTTTGAAGATCAACAGCGTGCATAGGCAAACCGACGTAGCCGTAGTCTCTCACTCTGCTGTCCTCACACTCGGCCCACTCTTCTGGAACGAGGTAAATATCGTCTTCAAAACCAATATTTTCACCCCATTGATGCTTCTCTTCCAAGTGGGAAGAGCAGAAGCTCATGAAGTTCCACGTCTGCGATGTCAAAGAGTCCGCGTTGGTAGCATCAATTTGAACGTGAACACCACTCGCCGAAGTTTGCGAATAGTGCGGCTTGGAGTGAGGCGTGTTCGCGACAGTGGAACGCGCCTCGACTTGTTCACCCTTCAGGTTCACCACGGTTTCGATAATACTTCCAGCACCGCGAATCATCGGCGCGGCAGGTCCAGAATGCGTCATGAATTCCTTCATCTGGGCGATGTCGTAATCGACGTAGTAGGCCTTCGATCCGGTGAACTTAGCGGCACCATTGTTTACATCCATGGGGAACGTGGGGAATTCTTCACCAGCGTCCCCAAGGAAACCGTACGACTCGGATTGGGAAATGAAACGCATCGTAACATCATTCAATTTCATCGCACCCATACCATCCGGCACACCCGTGGGCATGTAACCCGTCGTTGCATCGTACTCGCCGATCGTATAGATTGGTTTCAAGTTCCCGTGGGGGAAATCAACGTCCCCGTCTTTGCCGTCTACGCGGTACTCCGCCTTGGAGCCGGCGTCGCTCGCTTCCGCCATTCTCGCCGTGTGCCAGCCGAGAGGCTTGAGTTGCTTCATGAACGCACTCTTCCTTCAAATCGAGAGAGAGAGAGAGAGAGAGAGAGAGAGAGAGAGAGAGAGAGAGAGAGAGAGAGAGAGAGAGAGAGAGAGAGAGAGAGAGATCATCACATGTCAGCAATTTCACAGTCGTTCTTCTTGTTTTGTGCGTTCGACGTCATCAAAAGCAGCAAAAAGAATATTTTTTGCGATCGCAAAAAATAAGAAAAACGACGGCCGAAAAAAGAATAATAGAAAAATAATGTGCGCACCTGTCCGCCGCGTTTGACATTTTCGGATAGATGGAGTCGTAGTTATTGTGAATGGCTTCGAACGCTTCCGGGGATTGAAAATCGCTGATCGCGTGTTCCATTCGAGCGAGGTGGGCGTCGCGAGCGACGCCGGCGTTGGTAATGCCAGATAAAGAATCTGTGCCCAAGCATTCATTCGCCAAGAGAATGTTGGTATCGTCGTTGAGATTATTCACGAGTGCGACAGAGGCTGATGAATATTGATGATGATGATGATGATGATGAATAATGATGATGAGAGAAAAAGTGTGTCAGTGATGTGATCTGGTTCCGTCGTCGTCTAAATCGTCGTCGATGGCGTGCGCGTCAGCGCGCGCGCGCGCGCGACAAACACATCAAATCCCCTAACGAGAATTCAACGTCGAAGAATATTCCTAAAAAAAAAAACGAGACGTTTTCAAGTTAATAATACCTATCGACATCACGCCGGCGAAGGACGCCGCGGCGAACGCCAACGCGGCGTACGGCGATTGTTTCGGTTGCTCTTCGAGCGGGTATCCTTTCTCGGTGGACATTTTGTATTCGGAGGGTATATTTATAGAAGTCGGGAAAACAGTTAGAAACAGTTGGTGTCCAGTTTTGCACACTTATTTTTAATAAGTTCTTCAGAATGACGTCGATTTTTCCATTCTTTTTCGCGAGGAGTTTGAAGAAAAAAGAGGCAGAGTCCATATTTAGGGATTCTTCGTTTGGTGTTTTAAAGTCGTTCGTGAGGAACAGTTATCATAGTTGGTTTCCAATCATCAGTTTTGCACGAAGGTGTTGTAGGTGTGTTCAAAACTTCCGTGAAAAAGTGACAAAATCTTTTTCAGTCAGAGAATTGCCAAAAAACCACTTTTTGTGCGCCGCCAGAGTTTTCTTTGTTTTACGACACGCGTTACCACCACCAACAACAACAACAACACTTTAGTACACTCGCGCGCGCGCTCTTAGCTGCCGCTCGAAAGCAAAAAGAGCGTTGGACGACGACGACGACGACGATGAACGAGGAGCGCGATACTACCACTACGACGACGACGACGACGACGTGGGAGCAATTGGGACTGGACGAGCGGCTGATTCGTTCGTGCGTGTCCCGGAATTTGCTTCGGCCGACGCACGCGCAGATCCGGTCGATACCGCTGACGTTGAAAGGTTTGGACGTGTCGTGCAGAGCGCACACCGGGAGCGGGAAAACCTTGGCGTATTTATTGCCGAGTTTGCACAAGGTTTTCTTGCAAGAGAAGAAGAAGAAGACGAGCAGGGAGAAGACGACAAATCCGAGAGTGATTGTTTTGGTGCCGACGAGGGAGTTGGCGACGCAGGTGAGGAAAGAGTGTCAAGAGATTTTGAAACACTGCGGCGACGACGATGAAAAGAAATACCGCGTCGGGGAGTTACCGCAAGGTTCGAGCGCCTCCGCGGCGGTTCGAGAAGCGGCGAGGAACTGTCCGGACGTGTTGGTGTCTACGCCGGCGCGCGTGGCGCAATGTCTGAAGGATAAACTCTTCCCGCCGAAGAGCGTAAACGGCGACGGGTTAGAGATGATGGTTTTAGACGAGTGCGATTTGTTGTTATCGTTTGGCCACGAGAAAGATATCAAGTACATATTCGAGAGGTGTCGAGAAGGCGTGCAGACGGTGATGGTGAGCGCGACGACGACGAGCGAAGAGGTTGGGAATTTGAAGTCGTTGTTGTTATCGAAACCAGCCGAGGTGGATTGCGACGACGTGGAAGAGATGGAGCAGAAAGAAAGAGAAGAACGGGAGATGAGGAAGGAGCTGAAGAAGAAAAAGAAACCGCTAATCACCCACTTTGGTTTGGAGATTAAAAAAGGGAAGAACGACAAGTTGTTGTATTTAATGGCGCTGTTACGTCTAGGTTTGTGTAAGAAGAAGATTTTGATCTTCGTGAAGGATGCGGACGAAGCCGTGAGAGCGAGACTGTTTTTACATAAGTTTGGCGTTTTGTGCGTGGCTTTGCACTCGGAGTTACCGGCAAATTCGAGGGCGCACATATTAGAGGAGTTTAATCGCGGCGTGCACGACGTGTTGGTCGCCGCCGCGGAGGACGATAGCAGCAGTAATAGTAGTAACGACGGGAGTAACGCGAACGAAAAAGAAAACGCAAAAGAGGAAGAAGAGGAGGAAGAAGAACAACCAACGCGAAAATCTAAAAAAGAAAGGAAGAAGGAGAAAGAAAAAAGGAACCAGGCGGCGAAGAAAGATTCTGAATTTGGCGTTTCTCGCGGCGTTGACTTTAAGAAGGTACACACGGTGATTAATTTTGAGGTTCCGAAGACGTTCGAGGCGTATCAACACAGAGTCGGGCGAACGGGTAGAGCCGGCGCGACGGGCGTGGCGATTACTTTTTTCGGTCCATCGGACGAGGAAGCGTATCACGTCTTATTGAAGGGATACGCCGATGCAGCCGCAGTGGCGAAAGCGGCGGAAGCGAAGGAAGAGGACGATGACGAGGAAGAAGATGAACGAGAGGAAGAGGATGTCGACGACTTTTTGAAACCGTTCGAGCGCCTTCCGAAAGAAGCTACGGAAGCGTTACGATACAGAGCGGAAGATACTTTACGCTCGATTAGTAAAAGCGCGGTTAAAGACGCGCGTTTGCGTGAACTTCGCGTGGAACTCTTAAACTCCGAGCGTCTCGCGTCCCACTTTGAAGAAAATCCGGACGACTTAAATCTCTTGCGACACGATAGCTCCATTTCGAAAAGAGACGACGCAAACAAGCACTTGAGTCATCTTCCTGCGTATCTTCGCAACGCGAGTAAAAAGAAGAGGAAAAAGAACGCAATCAATGCGGTCGAAACGGAAGACGGGGACGAGGCAAAATGGGCTGCCATGCGGTTAGACGTGGACGTCGCCGAGTTTGGACAGAAGAAGAAACGCCGACGCAAAGATAAGAGAGAAGGAGGAAAGCAGAAAAAGACTCGAGAAGAAGTAGGCGCGAAAGTGAAAAGAAAAGCGGGCCGGAAGCGCTCGCGTTAATAATATGATGATGTTGTTGTTGTTGTGGTAGTAGTAATAGTTTGTTTATACAGCAACTCGTGATGATAGATAATGTAGAAATCAAGGCGTAATACCCCCGACTTCTTCACCTTTATTTGCGCCTTCTTTAAGCGCGTCTAAATATCGTACTCTAGTTCCAAAATCGTGGCTTTCCGCCGCATTTTTAATAAATTCGTGTTCGCCACCGAACGAGTGTCCGCTCCACATCTTCCGCGCTCCACCTTTCGAGTTGGTCACGTACACTTGACTCGCCGGGTCCTCCTCCGCTCTCCAATAGGAATACACCGTCGTCTTGGCGCAATAGTGTCTCGACAACATGACGTACGCCAGGAATCCTGAACTCCACTGTTTGCCTTCCGCACCTTTCATCTGCGAGAACAAATCGGTCGTTTCCTTCGTGACCGCATGTGGGATCGTCTTCCAATCGTTGTGAGCTTCCAAGAAATCAAACACTTCCGAAGCCGGTCTCCAAAACGGCACGTGCAGAAACTTGTGTTTGACTTTTTGGTTCAACTTTTTACCTTCCGTCGTGTTCAAGTTTTTCCTTAAATCTTTTAACGTGTGATCGACGACGTTGGAAAAGACGAAATCGGTTTTCGAACCGTAATCTCTCGGGTTGGCTAATTTGTTCGAATCGGATGGATTCTGGACTTCGATGTATTGCGCGTTCATTCTGGCGACACATTCGTGCGAGTCAATTTCTTTGCCGAGCGATGTTCCAACCATATCTGGCATCGGTAAAACCAACGCGCACGTTGAGCATTCGCATTTACCGGCGTAAATAGCAGAGGACGGGCACAGTTCTGCTTTCGGAGGCTGTTCTGGCGTCGTGTCCGCGGACGACGATGATTTCAAGTCGACGCCGCGTTTCTTGGCGTTGTATTCGAGTAGCTTTTGAAGCTTGGAAAACTCGGTGTCCGATAAGTCGCGTTTGGTCGAACCTCGGAGCAACGAAGTTTGACGCGGTGTTATTGTCGTCGTCGTCGTCGTAAGCGATTCCAACGGAGTAATTATTTCTCCTTGTTCTCCTTGTTGTTGTTGTTGTTCTTCTTCTTCTCCTTCTTCGGACGTCTTCTCGTTGGCCGTTTCAGATGGATCTACTTCTGCTGTCGCCGTCGCTTCTGGTTCTTGTTCCCCTTCTTTCACTTCTTCTTCCGGTGTCGCGGTAAATTCATCCTCTAATGCCGCGCGTTCCATCTCTTTTTCGAACGCCAAAGCCATCTCCTCCAAAGAGCTTTTCTTTTCCTCGACGCTCTCCTCTGACTCGGCGGAGGCGTTGTTCTTCTCTTCTTCTTTCAACTCTTCCTCCAACTTTTGGTTCACGATCGTAGAAGACGCTTGCGGTAACGCCTTCTCTGCTTCATCGTTGTTACTTTCATCTCCTTCTTTCTCTTCATTTTCTTCAACGACCGGGTCTTCTCCGGTTAACATTCGCACCGCCGCGTTTCGTTCGTCCTCCGCTTCTCGCTCTTTTTCTTTCACTTCTTCTTCTTCTTTCACTTCTTTCACTTCTTCTTCTCCTTCTTCTTCCGCCCCCGTCGTGGCCGTCGCCACCGCCTCTTCTTCGCCCTCTCCGACATTCTCGTCGGCGGTAACTTCGTCTTCCAAGTACTCGTCCTCGTCTTGTACGTTCAAAGCGCGTTGCCGCTTCGCCTTTTCCAAGCGCTTGATCTTTCGCTGCACGTCCTCAATCGCCAGCGACGCTTGGATCATGTTCCTTTCCTTCGCACCCAACGCGGCGGTATCTAAATCCACGTCCGCGTAGCCCAGTTGTGCGAGTTGAGTCACACTTTCTTCTTCCGTGTTGGTCGTCGTCGCGGAGAATTTCGCTCTCGACGCCGTGCTCTCGCCCGCTTCTTTCGAGCCGTACACGTTCAAAAGGCCTCCTTCGTTTCTGAACTTCGAGACACCGAGCGACGACGACTCCGACGACGACGCCGTCATCGCAACGAACGCGCAACAGATCAACAACGATACCGAAACGCCAATTGTTGCGAGAAGCGAAGATTTCATCCAAGAAGATCTCGTCGTCGTTTTCGTCGTCTTCAACGCGTCGAATTCGCGCACATCCTCATCAGCCGCGTGGTGGTGCTTCACGAGCAATCGTTCTCGCTCGTCGTGATTGTTTGCAAACGTCATCTCTCACTCTCTCACTCTCGCTCTTACTAAAGAACCGCCCCTTTTGCTGCGTGTTTCGCGCGTTCTCCTTTCGTCTTCTTCTTCTTCTTCTTCTCCTAATGATACTACGCGACAATCGCGCGCGCTGTTGAAGTGTCGCGCAATCGCTCAAAGTTTCGTTCTTTTTTCCCGAGAGACTCGAGAAAAGACCGCGGGGCTGCTCTGTTTGGGAAAAAAGAAATTCGAGAGAAAACTCGTGAGAAAGAAACGCTTCCGCGATAAAAGTGTGTCGTCGCGTACAAACGACGACTGAGATATAACACAAATGACGACGACGCGTAAGAAGAGTTCTGTGTCTTCCTACGGGACCGTCTCGAACGATGAGGAAGACGCGGATGATTTCGCGAATAACAGCGTGGACTTGGAATCGCAGAATCGATCGATGATTTTATCGTCGAGTGATACTTCGAATACGGGGAAGAAAATCGCACTGTTGGCGTTCAGCGCGGCAGCGGTGGGGTTTGCCGTCGTCGCGTCCTCTAAAACAAGAGGTGGACATGTCACCAACATCGACCACCCTTCTTTTGCTCTTCCCATCGCGAACGAGGCGGAGTTAGGGGGAGGCGTGAGACGAGCGAAGCCGTTTGCCTCGCGTGGGTTTTCCCGGGGGGCCGCGTCCTCGGTGAAATCATCTTCACTGCCGAAAGTGAACGCCGGTTTTGCGAGAATGCAGGAGCGATTCGCGGAAGAACACCGCAGAGAAGAAACGGAAACGATTGGTGACGAAGAAGAATCCTTTTCGGCGGATGAAGCGCAATTGGCAGAAGCGCAACGAGAGGAAAAGAGACCGGCGAAAACGGCGGATCTCGGGGTCCCGATGGAATGTCAATCGTGCGCGCTCGTACTTCCGTCGCCGGATATGAACGGTCAGTCTTTTGGCAAAGAAATTGATTCGCACGATTGCGTCGCGAGAATCAACACGCACTACTTGGATGCCGCGGACGAGAAGAACGCGAAGTTTCGCGAAGATTTCGGGAGCAAGACTGATTTCGTGTTCGCCAACGTCGTTCCGCACACCTTGGACGAGTTGAACAGAGGCGATCACTCGATGATCGATAAGAACGTGAAACATAAGATTTTGGTTTTGAGAGCGTTGGAGGAGAAAAAGACTGCACTGGGTTCGTCGACCGTCAGCGCGGAAATTCCGTACCAAGATCCGGGATCGGCCAAGCCGGAGGACGTGTATCGATTTTTGGACGCCAACCCGGGGTGGGTGGTCACGCCGGAAGTCATCTCCAACGAAGCGACAGAGTTGTTCAAGCCGTTATCTGGCGCCGAGAACAAGTTGTGGTCGTCTGGATTTCTCGCGTACACGACGTTGACGAGACACTTTTGCGCGTCGACGACGGTGTACGCTTTACCCGAGGACGCCGAAAACGACAACGCGTCGAGGACGAATTACTTTTCCACGTCTTTGTCCAATCAAAGACAAATGTGGGAAGGGCATTCATTCGGTTCGGAGCACGGCTTGATGCGCGAAGAAGCCAAGATGGGCGATTACGGCGTGCAAGTGAAAACGGTCGTCGACCAACAAAAGTTGGCTTTGCGTAAAGAGGAAGAAGAGGCTCAAGCGGCCATCGCGAAGCAAGAAGCTGAAAACGAGGCTATGATTTCCGCGCAACAACTTGCCGCTAAGTCGGCGATCGAGGCCGCGCAAGAAGCCGCGGCGAAGACGTTGTTGTTGCAACAAAAAGAACAACACCAATCTGAAGAAATTGTCGAAGACGCCGTGGCGTTCAACGAAACGCCGCAACCAGAAGTCATCGAAGCCGGCGAAGAGGCGGCTTCGACTGGTTTTGAAGATGGAGTAATTGCGACTCCTGTTGTCGACCCGAACGCTGATTTGGTCGGCGATCAGTCCACGTGCACGGAGTCTTTTAAAGATCTCTTTTGCAACCCGGCGTTGCAGTGCGTCGGCGGCATCCCGTGCCCAGGCCAAGGGTGTTGCGACCGAACGTCGTGCAACCCGGCGGATTCGTGCATGCCAGGCGTGCCGATTCCGGGTATTGGCTGTTGCAAAGACGCCGAGGATTGGCGCCCGGAGTGGGGAGCGAGTCGAATTGATCGATCCAACCCGACAGCTTTGGTCAACGTCATCTTGGAAGACGGCACTCCGAAGTCCATCATGGTCTCCGAGTTGGACGATTACGTCAACGCGAGAGTTTTACAAATGACCAACCCGTCGCCGGTTGACGGCGTTGAGGGCGGCAGCGATATCGAAGGCGGCGAAGATGGTGACGACACCATCGTACCGGCAGCGAAGACGAAGATTGTTGTGAAGAAGTTGAAAAATCCAAAGGAGCAAAAGATGCTCTTCGAACTCGAAGAGGAGGCGGTGAAGACGAAGAAACATCACTCTTCCAAGCACGCGCAGCTTGGCATGGCGGCGCCGACGGAGGAAGAGCTCATGGCGGCGTTGGGTAAGCACCACCACCACACCGAAAAAGCCGGTGACGACAAGGCGGACGCGAAAACCAAGTCCGCAGACATGTTTGACATGTCCAAAGTCGAAACCGCGGTAGAGGCGACCTGGAAATCCGGAGCCGCGGGCGGGGCTGCCAACAACAACCAAGCTGCCAAAGGCAACAACTTCATGAAGGACGGCAAGTACGACCCACCGATGTTTTGTGACAACAGCGAAAATTGCTCCCCCGGTCAACGCTGGCCAGGCGTCGGATGCTGCACGCCAGATTCGTGCAATCCGGATCCATCTCCGAATTGCCAAGCTGGTACCCCGATGCCTGGCTTTGGGTGCTGCTCGGACAAGAGCACCTATCGATGGGACGACAAGGAAAATCGATTCAAGAAAATCGAGTACAAGGAAGTCACTCAGCAAGATTTACAATTTATGATGGCGACAAAGTCTTTGGATATCCCGGGCGTCGAAAAGCCGAAGGTTTCGTACGAATCCATCGTCGGTAAAGACGACATCGACTTGTCTAGCGCGAACGTGGAAGCGCCGGAAGACAAAGTCATCGCCGATTTCATCCAAGGTAAAACTACCGAGGAGGAAGCGGCCCCGGAAGACGCGGCCGAGGGTCAAGATGAGCAAGACGCGAACGCGAAAGCTGAAGTAACCAAGGAGTTCCAAGAGTTGATCGGCGACGAAGGTACCGTCGTAGTTGAAGAGAAGGAAGACGCTCCGGAAGCGGCATCCAAGCCGTTGTTTTGCAACCAGCAAACCGAAGGGTGCGTCGCCGGTGTCCCTATCCCAGGCATTCCGTGCTGCAATGCGCCGGATATTTGCAACCCAGAACCGAAGGAAACCTGCGTCGCTGGTGTGCCGCTCGCGGGTATCCCTTGCTGCTTCCAGCGTCAGCCGCAAGCGCAAAACGTGGACGCGCAAAAAGACTCGGCTTTGGCGAAATCGCTCGCTTCTTCTTCCAAGGAAACGTGCAACCCGGACCCGAAGTGCACGCCAGGCGTCCCGATCCCGGGCGTCGGTTGCTGCAAAAACGGCTGGGGCAGAGTCGATGGCGACTCCGTCGAAAAGTTGAACAAGTCCACGACTGAGAAGGAGGAAATCTTGAAAGATTCCGTGGAAGCTTTGGTCCTCAAAGAACGCATCCGCGAGGAGTTACAACGCAAGGATCAACTCGTAAACCACAAAGAGGACGACGAGAAGAACGCCGCCAACACGAAGAAACAACAACAAAAGAAAATTGAAGCGCAAGCGAAGAAAATGGCCACGAAGGAGAACGACGCGCCGATCGAAGACGTGCCGGTCGAAGACGCGGCGACTGAAGAAGAACGAGAAGGTCAAGATAAATCCACATCCACGACCAAAGTAGCCGAAGACGCCGAAACGAAAGCCAAAAAGTCCTCCTCCAAAAAGCATAACAACAAAGCCAGCGGGAAGCCTGAAGTTTGGGACAGCGACTATTAAATGGACAATTAAAGACTTAAACAACACACAACTTGTAATATTTATATTTTAAAGAGAATTTTATCATTTCCTCATTAGTGCGCACGCTTTTGGTCGATAGAAATAACACGAAGCGTCGTACGAACGGAGAAGAGAGACGGACGACCGGTAAAGAAGAGTCATGCGTGTTATTCGTTTTTCTGTCGCTTTTCAACACCAACAACACCTTTCGTTATCGTCGTCGTCTGTTAAGAAGAATCATCGTCATCGGATAACGAACAACAACAAGAACAACAACAACGAGAGGAGGAGGAGGAGGAGGACGACGAAAGGGTTTTGGTCTTTGTTTTCGTTCAACGACAACGGCGACAGAACGAATGAAGACAGAATAGATTTTGAGGAGGAAAAGAGGACGAGAGTAAACAACGTAATTGGAAACCGTTGTTGGCATTCATCTCGTCGCCGAATTGAATCGAATCGGGAATTAGGAAAAGAAGAAGAAGAAGAAGAAGAAGAAGAAGAAGAACAATCACATCTCGCGCTAAGAACGACGTTGGCGATCGCGACGACGAGTTTTTTATCGTGGCAGTTGTTGTTGTTTTTTCTTCAAAGCGCGCTGTTGCCCGCGCGTGCCAACGCGACCACCAATACTAGCAAGAACAACAACAACTCGTCCACTACGTTTCGGATTTTGAAAGGGACGACGAATAAAAAATCGAGAGCAAAGCGGAACAGTTTCGTGCGGCAAGCGGCGGAATCGGTCGGACCGTGCGTGGTACGGGTGGACGCGTTGATGCCTTCGCCTTCTTCATCGCAGAAGGAACAACAACAACAACAAAAAGAACAACAACAACAGCGGGAAGATGAAGGTCCGTCGCCGAAGAAGAAGAACGAGGACGAGGACGAAGCCCCGAAACGGAAGAAGAATAACAGAAACGAGAACGGCAACGATACTCGTTACGACGAGTGGCATGCGGGCGGGGGTTGTGGTTTAGTTTTGGACGCGACTTTAGGGCGAGTGGTGACCAACGCGCACGTCGTCGGAGACGCGCAGAAAGTCAGAGTGACGTTCACTGATGGTCGAACGTACATCGCGGACGTGAAAGGCGTAGATCAAACTGCTGATATCGCGCTTTTGAAGTTGAATTTGAGAGCTTCGCACGTGTTGCCGAGTTGCGATATTGGGAATTCAGACGAAGTTGACGTCGGGGATTGGGCGGTCGCCGTAGGCAATCCTTTTGGTCTGGACAATTCGGTTGCTTTAGGAATAATATCAAACTTAGCGAGAACGTCCACGGAGTTGGGCATACCCGAACGACGAAGCGTGGAATTCTTCCAAACAGATTGTGCGATAAACCCAGGTAATAGCGGTGGCCCGTTAGTGAACGAGTTTTCCGAGGTTATCGCCATCAACGCGGCTATACGACAAGATGCCGATGGTATTGGATTCGCGATTCCAATCAACACCGTTCGTCGAGTCGCAGAGGCGCTCTCGAGAGGCGAGATAATCGCGCGGCCGTACCTGGGAATAGAAATGGCCACGTTATTGGAGGGCGGAACATCCTCATCCCCGGCGTCATCCATGCAGGCGTCATCAGGAGACAACAACGCCAATGCCACCGATAATACAACGAAAAACCCGCCTCGCGAAGGCGCGCTCATCGTCAAGGTCTCCGATGCCTCCCCAGCTCACCTCGCGGGCGTTCGCATCGGTGATGTTATCATTGATTGTAACGGCGAAGCCATCGTCGACGCGAACCAAGTCCGAAGAATTGTTCTCGAAGCTGACCCAGGGAAAGTTTTATCCATCGTCGTTTGGAGAGTGGATACGTTCACTTTGGAAACGTTAGACGTCGTCGTCGGCGACGCGAGTTTGGGACGCGTTTCGACCGCGAAGAGTGCCAACAGTAATTACAATAACAACGTCCACAGCAATAACAACAACAACAAAGGAAAAGACTTGGTCATCGCGCCGCCCGGGATGGGCGGTATTCAGCGCCGAGCGTGATACGCTAGATATACGATAAATAGAGATGCTTCGAAATGTAATTAAACGCCGCGATTTAGAATAATAATTAGCACACCATCATCATCATCAGTAGCAGCAAACGTGGCGAAAATCCTCCGTCCGTCCTCTCCGCGTTCTCTTTCTGATGACCATCGTCTGGCGGACGAGAAAAGCCACACGCGAAACATTTTTTGAGCACAAACTTGGCAGATTTCTTCACTTTGGTCTGTACCTTTACACAGAGAGTCGCAGAGTAGTAATAGTAGTACAGTCGTTCACACGTTAACGCGCGACTTTTGCAGCGAGAGAGAGAGGGAGAATTCGTTTTAACTGATTATTCGCTTTCAGAGATATATTTATACGGATACTAAAAGAGAGATCTCGTCATCGTTCGTTAGACGGAAAACACTCTCCTCGCGATCTCATCATCATCGAAGAAGAGAAGAAGAAGAAGAAGAAGAAGAATACATACTCAAACCGCGCTTTTTGACGAGAAAGCTTCGCGCGCAAAGAGAGCTACACAACGTGCGCTGCTCTAAGAGAGAGAGTTAAAGAGAATACATTTAGACAAAACAGAAGAAAGAAATACGAATGGCTTACGACAGTGCCATCACGGTGTTCTCCCCGGACGGCCATTTGTTCCAAGTGGAGTACGCCATGGAGGCGGTCCGGAAAGGCACTTTGGCAGTCGCCGTTCGAGGCACGGACGTGGTCGTCATCGGTGTGGAGAAGAAAATGGTCGCGAAGTTACAAGATCCACGAACGATGCGGAAGATTCAAATGATTGATGATCACGTCGCGGTGGCGTTCGCCGGGTTAACCGCGGACGCGAGGGTGCTCATCAACCGAGCGCGAGTGGAAGCGCAGTCGCACAGGTTAACTTTGGAAGACTCGGCGAGCGTGGAGCACATGGCGAGATATATCGGTGGGGTGCAGCAAAAGTACACGCAAAGTGGTGGCGTTCGGCCGTTTGGTTTGTCGACGTTGATTTGCGGTTTCTCTCCGGAAGGGAACGCGGAATTGTGGCACACCGATCCGAGCGGCACGTACACGGCGTGGAAAGCGAACGCCATCGGTCGATCGAGCAAACCAGTAAGAGAGTGGTTGGAAAAGAACTACGAGGAGAAAAGTGGCGACGAGTGCGTCGAGTTATGCGTCAAAGCGCTTCTGGAGGTGTGCGAACCGGGATCGAAACACGTAGAAATTGCCGTCGTGAGGAAAGGCCTGGACGGCGCGGACACGTTGGACGAAACCGTCGTCGACGCGGTGATTAAGAAAATTGAAGACGAAAAAGCAGCCGCGGAGGAGGCGAAGAAGCGACGAGCGCAGGCCGCGGAAGAGGCGGCCAGAGCCGCGCAGGGGTAAAATAATAAAGTCTTTTTTGCCGCGGTACTTAGAGAGAGAGAGAGTGAGAGTGAGAGAGAGAGAGAGAGATGTTTTTTAGTTCTTTTGATGAATTTATACGAGTAAAGTACGTCACAACAGCAAACACATTCGTTCTCATCATCATCATCATTAAAGTTTTCATCAAAGAAGAAGAAGACAAAAGCGAGTTTCAGTAAAACCCTCACATCTGCGCCCGATCCTCTCTCGCCTTCTCGTCGTCGTCGTCGTCGTCGCAAAAATGTCGTCTTCCTCTTTGTCGTCCTTCTTCTTCTTTTTCCGAGGAGGAGGCGGAGGAGGAGGACCGAACAACAAAAACATCTTCAAAAACTCGACGACGGGAGGAAGGTCTTCTTTTAATAACAGCAGGAGCTTTGGGAAGACGATTTCGACGACGCGAGTAGGACGAGGACGCCTGCATTTTTCATCTTCTTCTTCCGGGTCTTCGAGTGGTGGTTTTGGTGGTGATGCAAAAATACCAACCTTTCTCGCCGGGGCGACGTTAGGCGCCTTCATAGGTGGCTTCGCCTCCTTGTTCGTCTCCGAGTTGCACCAGGTGGACGACTATTTAGAGCACGCGAACGATTCCGATTTCGACGGCACGTCCGCGTCCTCGATGATATTAGGAGAGAAACGAGACGAGGCGAGCGGCGGGTCGTCGTTGAAGCGACACCCGTGCGCGAGGTACGGGTTTCCTCGAGACGTGACGGAAAGTATCGGCGCGAGGTTGTTTGGGAACGCGTTCGTCGCGCAGTATGACGGGAGGACGAGGAATCCCAGATGGACGTTAGAGGTCATGGATAGGGAGAGTTTGATGTATCCGGACGAGATTGGTGATTTCGGCAGTAGCGCGGCTTCGAGGAAGAAATCTCCGTCGTTTTCAGAAGATGAAGGCGTGCCGAAGACGTTTCGGGCGAAACTGAACGATTTTCGAAACTCTGGGTTCGATCGCGGGCATTTAGCCGCGGCGGGGAACTTTGTGAGGAAACAGGAGGAGAAGGACGCGACGTTTACTTTAGCCAATGTCAGTCCGCAAGTCGGAAACGGGTTTAATCGAGACTACTGGGCCAGGTTTGAAAGTTTTATTCGTAATTGGACGAGAGAGGAGAAACACAGGAAAGCGAAGGTGTTCGTAGTGACTGGGCCGTTATTTTTACCGACGCCGGTGGTAGAACAACAAAAACAAGAACAACAACACGGGGTAGAAGAAGTCGTAAACAGTAGGAGCACTGCGTCTGCTTTGGAACCGCAGACGATGCAACAATCGAAAATGGCCATCGCGTTGGACGACGCCTCGCTTCAACAACAGCAGAACCACCAGGAAAAGAATACCGCAACAAACGATACGAAAGAGAACCACGAGCATTCGTTAACGAATGCAATCGTTGCCTCTCAGCAGCCTTCTTCGAATACTATCCAGCAGAAACAGCAGCAGCAGCAAAATAAAGTTCGTCCGATTGATCCTGACGAAGAGAAGCGCAAAAAAGCTGTCAAATGGGAGATGCGATATCCTTTAATTGGCGAAGCACCGGAACTCGTCGCCGTCCCGACGCACTTTTTCAAAGTTATCCTCGTCGATGAACACGCGAACGATCCAGAAAAAGACGTCACTCTTCTTGGAGATGTTGTTGATTACAACGCGCCTCCAAAATCCGCAAAAGTTGCCGCGTTTGTGTTACCAAACGCGTACATCGATCCTAACACGCCGTTATCGAACTTTGCGGTTCCATTGGAAAGTTTAGAAGCAGTGTCTGGTTTAACATTCTTCCCCAAAGCAACCAACGATTTACAAACGAGAGATGATATTGACCGTTCGGAAAGACAGTTTTTACAAGGACGACTAGGAGACGCGTTGAAGCAAAACAGCAACAACAACAACAAGAATACTACAAAACGCTTAGGAGGACTATCGGACGAAGAACACATCAAGATTTTGCTCACGGATTCAACATCGAGTAAAGAGAGACGTGAGTCAGGTTTTAGGGAATCTAGAGAAAGAGCAGGACCTCTCGGGAAGAAACAACCAGAGAAAGCGACACACCTGTGCGACGAGGGCATCGGATGCGTTTTGCCGCCTCCCTGGTCACCCTCCGCTGAAGTAAAGAAATGAAAATGTTAGTAGATATGATTAGCACACGCAGTGATAACTAATGTAATGTATACACATAGCAACGCAATTAGTAAAAGAAGGAGAAGATGAATAAAGTGTTTTATTGAATGAATTACTGACAGTTTGTTTGTTTGTTTGTTCAAAAGTAAAATGATGCACATAAAAAAAATACCCGAGTTTATCGCTCTAAATAGAATCATAAATAAGTTTCAAAATATCTCGTTTTATTAGTGTATCTTGGGCGCGTATTATGTATCACCGGCTTATTCTTCATCTCCAATCATCAAAATATTGACGATTACCACATCTCGCCTTCCGGAAACGTGTCTAAGAACAACAACTCGTCGTACGTGGCCAAAGTCCAGTGCTCAGCCGGAACCTTGGCTTCGAAGTCGTCGCAAACCTTACGGACATCCGCCATGGTTTCCAAACGCAAGGATCTCGCCATTTGGGCTTGTTTCGTTTCGTTTTCTTCGCCGTGAATCTTCTTCAACGCGGATTTGATTTGCTTGATGCCGTCGTTCAACTTGTTCGGGTTGCCGACGTCCGACTTCTTCACGGACGGAATGACGTGTTTGTTGATCATGTCAATCATCGTCAACGCTTCCATCTCGACGACACCGGTGTAGTACGTCAATAAGACGGACTTTCTCGCTTGCAATTCTCTTTCAGAGAAGACGCCAATGCTCGAGAACATGGCGACGTTCTTTTCGGAGTCCAATTGGTCGATGGCGTCGACGCCAGAGTCGATTCTCCACACGCCTCTCTTGACGGCATCATCCGGCCAGTTCGGATCGTAACCGTTACCGTTGAAGATGCACTTTTCGTGTTGCTTCAAAAGGTCCGCGGCAATGTCGAGCGGCTTTTCGCCGCCTTCGATGCGGTCGGCGACAATCTTGAACGCTTCCGCAGCCATGGAGTCCAAGCACGTGTTGATCAAAGAAACGTTTTGAGTGGAACCGGCGGCTCTGAACTCAAATCTCGCGCCACCGTACGGGAACGGCGAAGTTCTGTTACGATCTTCCGCCGGTACGGTGATATCTGGGACGTTCGCGGCGCCAAAAGACAGCGATTTCTTTTCCGGAGAGTACTCGGACATCTTACCGTTCTTGATTTGTTCCAAGTATTCCGTCAAGGACGAGCCCAAGTACGTGGACATAACCGCCGGCGGCGCTTCCATAGCACCCAATCGGAAATCGTTGCCCGGGGAGGCAATGGACAAACGCATCAAGTCACCGTGTTTGTCGATGGCAGAAACCAAAGCAGCCATGATGACCGGGAAGATTTCCGCGTTGCCAGACGCCTTGTTCAACTGTTTCGGGTTGAGCAAGTTGACGCCAGTGGACGTACCGATAGACCAGTTATTGTGCTTACCGGAACCGTTGATACCCGCGAATGGCTTTTCGTGCAACAAGGCCGCCATGCCGTTCTCCGAGGCGACTTCTTCGATAATTTGCATGACCATCAAGTTTTGGTCGATTTGGTTGATGACGTTGCCAAACATCGGCGCAAACTCGTACTGGTTCGGCGCGACTTCTCGGTGACGCGTCTTCAACGGAATACCAATTTTGTAGCATTCGGCTTGGATTTGCTTCATGGTTTCGAAAGCACCAGTCGCGCGAGAGATCGGGGCCATGTAATGGTCCGACAATTCTTGGCCTCTCGCGGCGTCTTTGCCCATAACCGTTCTCCCGGTGAACTGTAAATCCGGGCGGTTATAGAACGCCGATCTCGTCGTCAAGAAAATCTCTTGCTCCAAACCAATGTTGTTGATCAAATCGCCTTCCGGGTTGTAGCCCATCAACTTCAACAATCTCTTACCTTGGCTGGACATCGCCTCCGTGGCTCTGTGCATAGGCGTCTTTTCGTCCAAAGCGTCGCCGTTGTACGAGACAAAGCAGGACGGAATGTACATGGTGTCTTCGCGAATGAAGATCGGGGACAACGGGTCCAAGGACAAATAGCCACCCGCGGTGTGCGTGGCTCTCAACCCGCCGTTCGGGTAGGAGGAACCATCAGTTTCACCTTGCAACAAGTTTTCGTGCGAAAACGACGGGTACGGAACTCCGTCCGCGTCAAAGTCAAACATAGCCATTTGCAAGCAACCAGCGTTACCGTGACGAACGCCAGCGCTCGCCATCGGTTGGAACCAGTGCGAATATTGCTTCGCGCCGTTATCCGTGGCCCAAGAGAGCAACGCCGCGGCGACGGCTTTCGCCTTGGCCTCGTTCTTCGGCCAGGACAAATCCTTCAACAAAGACGCATCGTACCCTTGTTCTTTCAAGTACTTGTCCGCGACCGCACCTTTAAACGAGCAAGAACCGTAGCCTTCCAACGTGGCCGGACCAGCGGAGGAGGACAACATCGCCTTCGTCGTCGTCGTCGCCTTGCGACGACTGGTGACAACCTTCTTAGAAGAAGAAGACTTGTTGAATTGCGATGACTTTAAAAAAGTCGATTGTTGAATAGCCTGTTGTTTAGTATTGATGCGGAGGATAAAGGAGCATTTAAAAAGAGAGAAAGAAAAAAAGAACACCGCGTCAGTCAACGACAGATATATCGCCTTTCGAGCGCTACTCTTCGCTTTCGAAAGGAGCGATTTTTACGCGACGCGCGCAGATCGAGAGAGAGAGAGAGAGAGAAAACAGCCGATCGAATTGTGTTAAAAATCTCCATCGTGATAATCGCCCTAAATTTTAGCCGATCATCTTAGTAAAAAAAAACGCCGCCAACACGCGACGAGAGATGGACGACGACGTCCAAAAACAACACACACGCAGCAAACGTTCTTTGCGCGCACCTGCATGATGTGAGAAGCTCTTTTGTGCGACTAAAAAGAAATATATATAAGAATAAGGAATCTCCGATGTGCACGAATTCGCAACGAGAGAAGAAAAAGCGAAAAAAAAAAGTTCGGAAGAAGAGAAAAGCGAAAAAGAGTAAAATATCTCCCGAAGGGACAGACGTGGCAGCTTTGCGGAAAAGTCTTCTAAAAAAAAGACGACACTTGGAAAAGAAGCTTTTGAGAGGTTTCGCTCAAATTCGCCTTTCTAAAAAACGACGGAACGAAATGAATTAATTAATCAAAACACAATAAGGGAGCTGTTCTGTTGTTTCCCCTACAGTTTTGAACCATCATCATCATCGTCATCATCATCATTTGACGCGAAGAGGAGGGAGAGAACGAGAAGAGGCGATACGATGGCGAGATAAGAAGAGAGAGAGAGAAGTAGCTGCGTTTTCGTTCTGCGTGTGTGCGCGCGCTCTCTTTTGTCTCGTCTCTCTTTAATCATCTCGCGATGTTGCAACAGCGCCGAGGAGGCGCAGCACCGAGGAAACGAAGACACGGAGTCGTTCGGAAATTCGTGATGTGTCTCGTCTTCGTCGCCGCCGTGCGTTTGTGCGTGATGTTGCACCAAGCCGCGAGCAAAGCGGAATCATCGTTACGAGGACTCGGAGGAGAGGAGGAGAAGGAGGAGGAGTCGACGACGATGATGCCGACGACGACGAAAAAAACGCCTCCGCCTCTGACGCAAAAGCAGAAAGAGGTGCAGTGGGCGTACGAGAAACGCAAAGCGGCGAGAGAGAACAGAAAGAAAGGCCAAGAGAAGGAGTACGCGAAGGAGAACGAGTCGATGAAAAGTATGAGCCAAGCGCGGCGGGCGAGATTGAAGACGCACGGAGAAAGAGACGGCGGCGGAGAAGGCGAGGACGAGGACGACGAGGGCGACGAGGACGGAAGAGGCAGAGGAGGAGAAGGGAGAGAGGAAGAGGACGACGGCGAAGGAGAAGAGGACGGAGAGTACGAGGATGGCGAAAATGGGAGTAGTCGAGGGAGTAAGAAAAACGAAAACTGGGCCGAAGATAGCGAGAATCCCGAGGACGCGTCGGTGGAAACGTTCGAGCCGACGCCGTCAAAAGGTGGAAGTTTTGATTTCTCGCGAACAAAGTTCGCGTTTGGAGGTCCAAAGTGCGAAAGTTGGAACGTGGAAGATGGTGATGGCCCGCAGGTGAAGATCAAACGCGCGGTGTGGATTCAAACGCACGGGAACAACACGGCGGCGCAGTTGAAAGCGGCGGAGTTGAATAAGAAAACCGGTCAGAGAGAAAACGCGGCAGATAAGGTGTACAAATCGTTGCGGTATCATCACGCGCCATCTTTGGCACGGTTGCCCAACGGCGGGTTCGTAGCGATGTGGCACGCTTCTCCGGAGGTCGAGGGCGAACGGTCGCAACACATTCGCGTTTCGACTTCGGACCACAACGGCAAGTCGTGGTCAAACTCGTTCAAATTGAAAGTGCCGAGACGACGGGCGCAGTGGAACCCAGTCGTGCACATCGATTCGAGTGGAAGAGTTTACGTTTTTTACAGCGAATCCGAGGGTGATTGCATAAAGCCAACGAAACCGCCACAATGGCCGCCCGGTGGGTCGATCAAGATGACGTACACGGAAGATTTGAAAATCACGGAGGATTCGAAATGGTCCACGCCGAAAACAATTTATAGCTTAGACGAGGATAAAACTATACCAAAAATGGTTTCGAATAACTTAGTCGTGTTAGACGACGGGAAAACCTGGGCGTTACCGATATGGCGAGAGCACGCCGGGATGGCGACGTACGCGTGGCCGACGAGGTTAGCGCATTGTCGCGTGCGAAACAATCGTCACGGGCAAAAGTGGACAAACACGGCGGAACATTCGGCAGGGTTACTCGTCAGTGAAGATTATGGTGAAACGTGGACGGCGAGAGGGTATTTAGAACCCGCGCCGTACCCAGACGACGATTCGAGCGGTGGAGGAGGATGGTCGGTGGGTCAGAAAACGACCGATTTAATGGACGGCAGTTTGTTCCAAAGCGCGGACGCGAAGACGCTTTCGATGTATTTCAAGACAACCGCTGGGGCTATTTACGGTTCAAACTCGGCTGACGACGGGAAAACGTGGTCCGAACCTTCATCCATCGGCATCGATGCTCCGGAATCGAAAACGCTCGTCCAGAGACTCTATTTCGATGGCGATCAGAAAGGACCTCTTTTGATGGCGTACAACGCGCACAAACGATCAACCATCACAAACGCTGTCGGGAAAGAGGTTCGTTTACCAATCAAGTGCATCACGAACATGCTGTTGGCAATTTCTCCGGACGATGGGGAAACGTGGGTGAAAGTAGGTGCCGTTCGAGGTACGACGACGGCGCCGGGACTCCGATTTCACTCGCCGAGCGTCGTTCAGAGCGGATGTAAACTCTTCGTAGCGTACTCGAAACTCTACGCGAGAGGCTACCAATTTAGCGAGAACGATAAAGATTTAGGCATTCGACTGGTGCACATAAGCATGTAGCAGTAGGCAGAGATAGTATGAAGTAGGAAAAGTAGTATACAGTATCACACGCGGTCTATTATTCTTTAAGCAACAACTCTTTTGAAAAGGAGTATCGAGCCGTCTTCTAAACTCGACACTCTCGTTTCTTCGTCCAAGTATGAAATCTTCATCTCCACCGTCGGTGGTGGCGTCCCGCCTCCTACGATATTTTCAAAAACCTCTCCGACTGGAACCACGGTGTCATTTAAAAAATTCAACGCCGGAATCACCTCCGTATCGTCCTGTCGAATCGTCGTGCTCTCCATCACGCAATATAATTTGTCGTTCGCCTCTTCCCCGCCGCCGCCGATGATATTCGCTTTCGAGATGACAGAACCAAACCCGCTAAAAATTGGCGCGAATCCAACAAACGGGATCCCGACACTCGCTTTGACGATGCAATCGCTCGTTAATGTCATATCATTGGTATCAATGTCTTGAATCACTCTCCCGACGCCGCCGCCAAACAACGAAGTCTGATGCGCGTGCGCGTCGTAAAACAAATTCGCATTCTCATTCAACGCCTTTCCGAGTTGCCAAAAGAAAGGTGAAGCTCTGAACGCGTACGTATCCGTGTACACCAATTCCCACCGGCCGTTGATTAATTCGCTTCGTGCCGGCATCGGTGTTGGATTCAATCTGTTCAACTCTGATATTTTCTTTTGCATTTTTTCTTTTTCGTCCGCGGAAGCTTCGGCGCCGCGACTGGTGGTCGCCGCTAACGCGTATATGTTTGATTTCAATTGAAGTATTTGCGCGTCGAATAGCGGTGGTTGTCGCTGCGTCGTCGTCCTCGTCGCTCTCGTCGTCGTCGCTTGATTGTTGTCCTCCTCTTCTCCATTTTTTGAAGCGTCGTCGTCATCGTTTTTGTTGGTCGACGCGCGAACGACCGCACGTTGTTGCTTCCATTTAAGTCGCGATTGGCGGTTCGAACTGGCAGTAACAGATGAGAACGATGAAAATTTGATGGTATTTGACATGATTTTTCTCCTCTTTTATAATGTGTGTGTGTGTGTGTGTGTGTTGCGCGCGGTGTTTCTCTGTCGTAAATTCTGTGCACTAATCCATATCCAATCATCTTGAAAAGCCTTCGAGTTGAAGTCAAACAACGAGACAACACTACTTTCATTTCCAAACAATGATGTAGGTATTACTTATTACTGTGTACTATATATTATATTATATTCATACGCTAAGCTTATCGAAAACTCTCGGGACGCCGTGCGCGCACACCAAGGCCGAGGTGATATCTACGGTGAGCTCGACAAAGTGCAACGCCGCCGAACGCATGTGGACGGTGCCAACCGAGGCGGATTTTTCGCCCGGCTTTTGGAATCTCGGTTTAATCGAGTGGATGTAAACTTTCAAGACGTATTCCCAGAAGAGTTGCGCGACGTTGGAGATGGCAAGAACGGAGAGTTTGAGGATGAAGTGTCCGAGTGCGGCTTTGAAGAGGACGATGCAGAGAAAGGCGAGGGAGTTGCCGTCCTTCGATGCTTCCGAGAGGAGGAGGATTGGGGAGAGTAGAGTCGTCATTTTCGTCGTCGCTTTGGTCGATGTTGTCTGCGAAGCAGAAAGAGACGGTGGACGTCTCCACACGCAACCGGCGTAGAAGAACAACGCATAGAACAGCGTTCTCCACATGCGTCGATAACACATGGCCGCAGCGGGTAAGATTTTACCCCGGCTGTTCAGAGGCATCGGCACGAGCGCAATCAACGCGAACACGACCGCTGCCAAGGAAAAGCCCTGCGCGTTGCGCACGGACGTTGACGACAAACCGTGGTGCGTCCACTCCGCGGTCGGTAATGCCATGCGGAGAAGAATGGCACCTAAAACGACGCCACCTTGGACATTTGCGGGAGAATCGCCGTTCGCTAGTCTACTGACGACGATAAGCAACATAAACGCAAACGCGACGGCGTAATCGCCGACGACCGAGTACGGATTCTCCATCTCCCACAGCCACACTGATCCGTGTTTCCAACGCAACAAGAAAAACGGAATAAACGAGGCATTCATGCCCGCGACGGACGGCCACGCGTGGACAGATCCGGAGTTGCGCAAAGCACCCAAGGCGGAAACTTCGCGGTTACTGCGTATCGTACTCTTTTGCGTCGCCAACGCGCCTTTGCACAAACATCCAAAAGAAGACGTCAAGCAATACCAGAGCACTAAGAAACGCGCTTGTTTGCTCTCCTCCGCGCATACCCATACCAATACAGGCAGTGTGAACTCATAAAACGATCGCGATCCTAAATACGTACTAACGAAATAGAATAAGCGAACAAACGCGGATTTGTTCTCCGTCGGGTGCATACCGATGGAGCGCAACAACGCCGGCACCAATTGCGACGTGACGTTGATTTGACCGATGATGTAGCGACGGAACAAGTTGTGCGCGTGCAATAAGACGACGAGTAAAGGAACCGATAATGATGCCGGCTCTTCTTCGTAATCTCCTGAAACGAAGAAATTTTTCCACTCCTTTGTTTCGGCGACTTCCTCGTCCAGTTCAATCTTCCTCCGCACCGCTTCCAGTTGCGACGACGATGCTCTCCGCTGGTGTCCGTTACTATTGTTATTAGTGTCAAAAGAGAGTCTGTAATTTCCAGTATCTCGGAACGATCCTCGCTCAGACTGTCGAAACCGGTTCGGGTTCGGGTCGCGTTTTGTCGGCGATTTCAGCGCGTGCGCAGGCAAACACTTGAACGCTGCTTCGCCGAGTTTTTCAATGATAAATTCAACGTCGGATTCGTCCCAAGAAGCTGAAGCAAAGCATCGAAGCGTCGCTTTCGTTGCAGATGTGTGCAACAAAGCTGGTGCGGCGACGACGGGGTTATACTTTGCCGCGACGACGCCTACACTCGTCTGCGATCGCGCGTACTCGGCGATGTCTCGTATGATTTTGAACTCGTCCCCGGCGGCGCCTTCTGACACTAATCGAATAGGGACAACCGGCGATCCGGGATCGGCATCGGTGGTTAACCCGGGACAGTCCCCGGCGACTAAGGCAGAATGAAAACTCCTCGCTATGGATTGTAACTTCTCGACTCTTTCCGGTTCGGCGATAATTCGCTCGATGGCGTGTAAAGACGCCGTGGCTAAGTACGGCGGCAACGATGCCGAAAACACGTACCCGGATCCCATCAATCGCTGATACGCGACGACGCCAGTATCCCCGGCGACAAACCCACCGACCGAGGCGCACGCATTTTCTAAACTCGCGACAATCACATCCACCGCCGTAGCTGGCATGCGGAAGTGTTCGGTTAAACCTCTCCCGGTTTCGCCCATCGTCCCGAACGAGTACGATTCGTCTAAAATCATTCGAGCGTGATGGAAATTCTTCAAAGCGACGAGCTCTTTCAAAGGCGCGATTTTCCCGGTCTTTTCAAAGACGGCTTCGGTGATTAACCATCGTCTTCGGACCGGTTTCGCCAACCTCGCGGACGTGTTCCCATCTTCCGTTTCAATCTTGGCAAACACTCGCGCGCAATCCTCCGCATCCGCGTGATCGTACCATCGAACCTCCAACTTCGCCAGTCGTAAACCGGCTAAAATAGCCGGTCCAACCGCACGATCTACGACAGCGACATCCGATTTGTGCGTCAATGATTGAATAGCGGAGGATGCCGTGCACGCGCCAAAAGAATACAAAACCGCTTCGCCGACGTTCAGAAACTCCGCGATTTTGTTTTCCAAATCGACGTGAGGTTGAAACGTTCCGTAGAATCCGCGAGGAGAACACGAGCCTAACCCGTACCGACCGACGGTTTCCGCGCACGCCGAGCGCATGGTTTCGTCGTTGGTTAAATTAAGCATATCTCTCGTTGAAATCGTCTTTTTGAACACCGTCCCAGGCCGAACGTCGCCCTCCGTCGTGTGAATATCCCCGAGTTCGCGTTTCAATTCCAAACTCAATACTGACCCGGACGCTAAATCACCGAACGTCATCTTGTTTACCTTTTCCACGCACTCCTTGCGTCGGCTCAAGGCTAACTTTTTCGCTTTCTCAGACGCAATTTCCGCTTTCCTCTCCAACGCTTGCAAACACCCGCCGTCGCCGAACAGTTTCGACGGCGGATGTAACTTAAACTTCAAGCTCAACGTGTCCGCGATTTCGCTGATCGCATCTAACGCATTCTGTAAATCTTTCGTCTCGTGCGCCGCGGAGATGCAAAAGCGGACTCTAGGCAACGTCACCGGCGTCGCCGGCGCCCCAACCACCACCACCGCCAAACCTTTATTAAACGCCAATCGACTGAAATCCCCAATTTTATACGGTTGGTACAACATCACCGGCATAATCGGCGACGGATGGTCGCCGAGCACTTCTAATCCTAACTCTTTTAACCCGTTTCGAAAGAACAACGAATTCTCTCTCAACTTCTCCAACTTTTTCCTCCCAATATCTGTCCCGTCGTCGCCGGCGATGACTCGCAACGATTCTAAAACTTGCGCGCACACCGCCGCGGGCATTGCCGTAGCATCGGTATACCCTATCGAAAACCTTCTAATAGCATTGATCACTTTCTTGTCGCCGGCAACGTACCCTCCAGCTGCCCCGAACGACTTCGTATACGTCCCCATCATGATACTAATATCCTTCGGATCTACGCCGAGTTCCTCCGTCACCCCTCGACCAGTCTTCCCGATCGCCCCAATCGAGTGCGCCTCGTCCAAGTACACGTGCGCTTTGTATAATTTGCACACCTCAACAATCTCTTTCAAATTGCACAACTCTCCTTCCATGGAATAAATCCCTTCCACGACCACGACAATTTTCCCGTATTTATACGCGCCGTTGGTCGCCTCTTGCAAAACTAATTCCAAATGCCCCGCGCAGTTATGTTCAAAAGGAATAATCTTCGCTCCAGATAACCTCGCCCCTTCTACAATCGAGTTGTGGTTTAACTTATCCGAAATAATCAAATCTCCTTTACTTACTAACGCGGGTAAAACGGTACTGTTCGTCGCAAACCCCATCCCGACCACCATCGCCGCTTCTTTTCCTACGTACCTCGCCGTGTACTCTTCCACCTCCGTCAACAGCTTCGTCCTTCCCAACTCTGCCGCGCACGACCCGCTCGTCACTGGATTCTCCATCGCCGCTTTCATCACCCTCGGCGTGCAAAACGAATTCACCCCACCAAACCCCAAGTAATTGTAACTCCCCAAGTTCAAACATCTCCTCGACGCCGGCGTGTTGACCAACCGCGCGAAGTACCCTCTCCGATTATTCGGTTCCCGAATAGCCACGTCGATGAAATCTTCCGGAGGTGAATAAATCGGCCTGTTGAACGTATCCTCGATGTTCCCGTATAAATTCGCGATGTAAAAGAAATCCTTCGCCTTCCCTTTTGAGAGCGGTAACAAGTCGTTCCTTTCGCCGTTCTCGTCGTCCGTTCGCCAATCTTTTATCCCTTTGATTTGGTTGTAGCAGTTTTTTATCACCCCTTCGCTGACGTACACCACGTACTGTTGGTACGTCGCCAACGAGTGTCCGAGATACCGGTAGGTTTTTGCCGATTTGAACGAAGAGTTCGTCGAGTCTGGAGCGTAATCTTCGTACTCCATCTTTTTTCTTCTCTCTCTAAAATCTCTCACTCTCTCGTCTGACGTCTTCTTTTTCTCGAAACGCAAAGAAGAAGAATCTCTCGCTCTCGCTCGCTCTTTCCGTTTTGATAATAAGAGACGCAATATTCCGTTTTGTTTCCTCTCTCTCTTCTCTCTCGTTCTTCAAAAACACTCGCTCGGAAAGAAAGAAAGAAAGAACAACTTAATAACTCTGGCGACGTAAAACTCTGGCGCACTACACACACACGAGAGAAAAGGAGAAGAAGAGGAGAAAAAAAGAAGAAAAAAAAGTGAAAAAAAAAACGAGAACAACGAAGAACAGGAGCCACAAAATTCAAATAACTTTGAAAAAAAGGAAGGAAGGAAGGACCGAAGAAAAGGAGGACCAAAAGAGCGACTCGTCCGTCGACTCTTTTGTTTTCATCACGCTCTGTTTCAACACGTGTGCGCTTCATCAAAATCTTCACAAAATCTCTCTTTTTTTGTCGCTTTGAACGAGACGACAAAACGCTCTGAACGACGGGGCGAAAAGAGCGCAGCGAGTCTCTCCAAAACGCCGTCGCGTTCTCATTTGTATTCCCTTTGTATTCTTCAGAGAGTTTGTCTGCCAAAACGAACGACGCGATGAGGATGAGGTCGACGGCGACGGCGACGACTTCCGCGACGGTTCAAAAACAAAGTTCTTGGAAAACTGCGGTTCGGACGCGTTATGCTCACCGACAAAGGAGGAGAACGACAAAGACGACGACGAGAGCCAAAGCTGCGAAGAACGACGACGACGACGAGAATGACAACAACAACACAAACGAGGAATACAATCTCGATCGGCCTTTACTCGTCATCGTCGAGTGCGACGGGGTGATGATTGACGTCCAAACCGACGGGCACAGGGTGGCCTTTAACGAAGCGTTTAAAAAAATGTCCATCATGAGCGCGGATTGGACGCCGGCAGAGTACGCGAGCTTGTTGCGTTCGGGCGGTGGGACCGCAGAGGGCATGATTGAGCGCTATTTTCATTTTTACGGGTACCCACGTTCGGATTTACGCGACGAGGTTGTCGCCGAGGAGAACGATATGGAGAGCGCGTACGAGGCGTACGTTAGGAAACAACAAGGCGCAGACGCGAAGAAGGATACGTTTATGGGGGGTCCACAAAAGGGAGCGAATTTGAATCCAGTCGTGCAACCGACGTCGGATGCTTTGAGAATGAGACGACGGGAGTTTATAAAGGAAGTGGCCGAGACGAAGGACGAAACGTTTAGCGAAATGTGTCGAGAAGGCCGATTACCGCTTCGTCGAGGCGCTTTAGCGTTTATGGACGAGTGTTTGACGCACTCGAATCCGAACGTGAGAGTTTTGTTAGTTGGTGAAACGGCCTCGTCGCCAGGGGAAGGGGTTTTATCCGCGTGCTTGACGCAAATGGGCGAACTGCGCGCGGCGGGCGTGAGCGTCGCCGGGTCTCCGGAAACGCTCGCCGGGGAGGACAACTACGAGGACGCCTTGTATAAACGCGTAGAGCGCGATAAGAAGAAGAAAAAGGGAGAATTAATGGCACCTGAAGTCGGTGGAGACTTGCAAAGACAAAACTTTAGCAGCGACGTCGTCATCGACTCGAGCATGTTTTCGACTTCGCGAAGGTCGTCGCTGACGAAAGCCGCCATCCGCACGGCGAGCGAGCAGAGAGGCTTCGACGTTGATTTTGACGTCATTTTCGTCGGCGCGAGTAACTCGACGTGTAAAGCTGCCACCGAAGCCGGCGCACATTCCGTCGTCGTTCGAACGAGCGAGCAAAGAGGCGGCGAATTCAAAGGCGCCGACGGCGTCGTCGACGGTTTCGGCTCCGGCGGCGGTTTAACCATGCGCTCGCTCAAAGCGCGCATGGACGCGAAACGGAAAAAGCTCTTAATAGAAGAATAAAAAAGAATAAAAAAAGACGATCGATGATGATAAAATAATATTGACGACGATAAATGAGATGGTGATACTGATGATGATCATGATGATCATGGTGCTGCTTTTGTATGGTATGTGTGTGTGAAATTTAAAAAACAGCTTGCGTACCACTGATACCCTAAACAACCCAGTTCCAAAATTTTTCCAAACTCTGCTGAAGCGACACAAAATTTTGCCGCGGCTAGATACTCTTCCATTAAAGAGATGCTTCCAGAAAGGGCACCTTTGTTACTCTCAGCCGAGGACGCGAGGACTTCCTCCTCCTCCTCTTCGTCTTCCTCCTCTTCTTCCTCTGCGAATTTGAAGAAGGGTATTGTCGCGGTCGTCGTCTCCGCGGTCGGCTTGACGTTTGCGATTGCATCATCGTCGGGGAAAAATGCATCTCTGGTTTCTGGCCAACACCACTTTTTAGGCGCGTATCCACCGGAAACGTACGCCAGAGACACGTCCAAGTACGATTTGAACTTGCAATCGAAGACGGAAGGCGAAGAGCTGCCGATTTTTGTGCACATTCCGAAAGCTGGAGGGACGTCGGTGGAGTCTATGGTTGGCCAAGCGGGAGGGAAGATTGGTTCGTGCAACTCGGGCGATACCGCGGGGAAGAGACCGTTTGAGTTATCGGAACCTTGGGTGAGAGGTGGATCGGAAGATATGCACACCCCACCGGCGACGTATTTGGAAAACGGGTTTACTACGGTGAGAAATCCGTACACGAGAATGGAGTCGGAATTTTTGTGGGGGGTGGCGAGGTATACGCCGGACAAGTACGACGAGATGGCGGTTGGCTATAGCGAGGACACTTGTAGAGAGTTTGCGACCTTTATTAAAGACGTGAGCAATTTTGCCACGGGACATCCGCTGTTGTCGTGTTATTTAGAAAATCATTACTCGCCGGACGGGATGCAAGAGTGTAACGCGCAGTATTTTCCAACCGCGTCGGTGCCGTTGGCACACTCGCACCACGTGCCGCAATACGTGTTGGCGAGGAAAGTGAAGACGGTTTTCCCGTTGGAAACGTGCGTGCAAAAAGAAAGTGGGACGTGTGTGGACGTGAACGTGGAGTCATCGACGTACGGGAAGACTATGCCGAACTTGTTGGCGTATTTGCAACATTACTTTTCGCCGAAGATTACGTATTACGAAGGTAACGGAGTTGGGTTGAGAAAGGATTTAAAGAAACCGAGCGTGAAAGGTTGCTGGACAGACGGAAGTATCGACGCAGAAACGTTAGGCAAGTTTCAGTTGGGATACTCTCCCGATTTCAGGGCGTATGGGTACGATTTGATGCCGCCGCAGATGGACGGAGACACCGCGGCGCTAGGGGGGATAAATTACGAACACCCCGCGGTGAAAGCGGTGAGTAAGAGTTTGGAAACCGTTGAGAATCTTTTTGCGTCGTCGTCGTCGTCGTCACCAAAGGCAGATACCGAAGAGACGGCAAGTTTGGCGTCTTCCAGGCATCGCAGCGGCAAACACAATCGACACATGAACTCTGAAGTTTCCGCGAATTTAGGCAGCGAAAGACTGTTGGCCAAAGATATCGAGTTCTTTCCCACCTGCCCGATTTAAATAAAGTTAATACTGTTTTATAGATTTTTTTAAGAGGAAAGAGTTGTCGTGTATATGTATATTTTTATTCACGTGTACCTGTATGTACCACCTGTATGGTAGTACCGCATAAATAGCATCATTGGTTATTCGTATTATTACACAACCGCCACAAGGAAGAGGCGTTAAAAGGACTAATTGTATCGAGCGAATAAAATTTCGCAACTACTTGCTCTCGCCGCCGCCTCCGTTTGACCCGCCGCTGAAACTCCCCGAGAATGAACCTAATTTACCAAGAAATGACCCGCTCGACTTTTTCTTCATCCCTCCTCCGCCTTGAGAAGAAGGATCGCCTAACAACGGCGTCGTCATCGTGCCTTCCCCTTCTTTACCTAAAGTCGCCTCCCGCATCCCTCTCTCATTTCTGACCTCCTCCATATCTCTATTCTTTGCCACGTTGAACAACCCAAATCCAACGACGGCGATCCCGTAACCCCCAATTTCCATCCACGTCAACGTCTCTCCGTAAACCACCACGGCGAACAAAATAACGCACGCGTTTTTTATCTGCGACATCGCCTTGAACAACGTCGCCCCGGCGTTTTGTACCACTCCTAACCCGCTCAAAGTCACCAAAAAACCCAACCCGGCGCTAATGCAAAACAAATACCAATAATCGTGCACGACTTGCATGTGTTCTCGATTAAACAACGTCTCTCCTTCAAAAATGGCCGTAAAGATTGTCAAAAAGAGCAACGTCGCCGGACAAAAATAGTACATCCCTTCGATCAAACCCATTTTCCGATTGACCAACAACAACTGTATCCCAACCGACCTCAACGCCTCGCTCACCTCTGCGATAAACATGCACAGCAATCCCATGACGGTAAAATGCATCTCCCCGTAACACGCGATCAACGACCCGCACACGATGACGCACAAAGCGCCTAAAATTTTCGCGTTGTGCCTATCCAGCCCAAACGCGATCAAAACGCCAAACGTAATCACCGGCGCGAACGCTTTCAGAACCTGTATAAACGCTAACGAGAGATAAAAATACGCCATATTCGCCGCCGCGAGTGAAAACGCCGTCGCCAATCCAATCGGCAACACCGACGTCGTCCACTCTTTCAAACTCAAATTATGCACCAAAGTCGTCCGCTTCGACCACACCATCCCTAAGGAAACGAACCATCCGAACCACGAACCTAAACTCGACACGAATATCGCCGAGTGAAAATTCGTGTTCATGATCAAGTGCTTGTTCGATATCACCGTCGTCGCGGAGAAGAGTAAGTACGCGACGCCGTAACACAACGCCCAGAAGATTTGACTCTGGTCGTACGAGGACGTTTGCATCATTTTTCCCATTGTGATGTGATGTTTGTTTCTGTGCGCGCGCGTGTGTGTGTGTGTGCTCTCTCTCTCCTTTTCTCTCTGACGCTCTCTTCGTAGTGCTCGTCGCAAAGTACTCTAAGAACAGAGTGGTGGTGTTTATAAAAACAGCGCGTTGATCTCTCTGCGGTAAAAGCCTCGAGGCGTTCGTGTGAACGACGAAGTCTTTTGACGCGCCCCCTTTTCCAAGTCGATCTTAGGGTTTAACACCCTAAAACGGTGACGACAGAGAAATTTTGTTGGGAAACGAGCGTTACGACACACTCACGCGCGCGCTTTGGTGTTGCACTTTGGACGACGACGACGACGACGACGGATCTCTTTTCTCCTCCTCCTCCTCCTCCTGGTTGTTTTCGTTTGTCGTCCTGTTGTCTTCTTCGCTGATTACCACCACTTAAAGTCACTCGTTGATGATGAATACGGCGTGGAAGAGTGAGCGTACGAACGAGGCGGAGGCCAACGAGGACGACGTCACTCTCGCGAGAAAACTGCAAACTCCCGTGTCCAAACAGATAGCGCAATCGTCGGTGGACCCGAGGAAAGATTTACTTCGCGAGCGCGAGCGAGCTTCGTTTAACTCGAGAGAGTTGGAAGTTTTATTAGCCGGCGGCGTGGAGAACGTCAAGCTGAGAAAACTCGTGGCGGAGACGTTAACCAAGGACAGAGTTTTCAAGAACAAAACGAGCGAGAAGTACTCTTTGCCAAGGGAGGAGCTGTACAGGACGACGCTGGAGAAGTATTTGGAGATTCCGAGAGTCGCGAGGGAGATTTTGGCGAAGATTCATGGCGACAACGGTGGCGGTGGCGGGGGGGGTAGTGGCGGCGGTGCGACGCGTAGTCGTAGCGGGAATAGCGGGGATAGCGGGAAGGGCGTTAACAAGAGTAACAATAACAAGTTGATAGCCATCGCTCGCGTCGTGCGCGAGTTCATCGACGAACCAGGCGGGCTGGATTTACACCTCGGGATGTTCATACCTACCATCCAAGGGCAAGGAACGGACGAACAGAAGAAGTATTGGTTACCTAAGTGCGTGAATTTAGAAATTGTTGGGACGTACGCGCAAACGGAGTTGGGCCACGGGACGTTCATCAGAGGATTGGAGACGACGTGTACGTACGACGTTCGAAAGAAGGAGTTCATCGTGCACTCGCCGACGTTGACTGCGACAAAATGGTGGCCGGGAGGATTAGGGAAAACGGCGACGCACGCGATTGTCATGGCGAGGCTATTCGTGCCTTCTTCTTCTTCTTCTTTTGCTTCTCATTCGGAACCGGTATTCTCAGATAAAGGCATTCACGCGTTTGTCGTCCAAATTCGGTCGACAAAGGACCATTTGCCGTTGCCAGGCATCCAGTGTGGAGATATCGGCGATAAAATGGGATATAACGCGGTAGATAACGGGTTTTTACGCTTCGATCACGTTCGAGTACCGAAAGATGCCATGCTTATGGGTCACTCGAAAGTATTAGACGACGGGACGTACGTCCCTCCGCCAGTCAAGAAAGCGGCGTATGGAACCATGGTATTTGTTCGATCCGATATCGTCATGAACGCGGCGTTATACATGAAGAAAGCTGTGACGATTGCGTTACGATATAATCTCGTGCGACGTCAATCCAACGCGGATAGTAAGAACAACAACGTCGAGACACAAGTGTTGGATTATCAACACTCGCAACGAACGCTCTTTCCTATTCTCGCCTCTTCGTTCGCGTTTCACACGACGAGCGATTATATGCGAAGAATGTATTTTGAGTTTCTGAAACGTTCGCAGTCCTCCGAGAAAGATTTTGACGCCTTGCCGGAATTACACGCGACGAGTTCGGGCTTAAAAGCCTTTTGTTCTTGGAAAACCAAAGACGCGATTGAGAGTTGTCGACTGACGTGCGGCGGACACGGATACCTTGCGAATGCCGGATTTGGAACCACGTTTGCAAGTTACGCACCAAACGTCACGTACGAAGGCGATAATAACGTTTTGTGTTTGCAAACCTCGCGTTATTTGCTCAAAACCATGCGCGCGTTGCAAGCGAAATTAGTCACCGAGGTCAAACTGGTTGGCCAAATGAAGTATCTTTCCGAAAGTGGCAACACGTTTACCTCCACCCTCGGGCACGAAGTAGGCATTCGCGACGAGGACGCTTTGTTGCGCGCGTACGAGCACCGAGCTTGGCGTTTGTGTTCGCAAGCAACCGCCCGCGCCGGGAACCTCTCCGTGGACGAAGCCATGCGTTTGGACATGGTAAGCTGGATTAAAGTCGCCAAATCGCACTGCGCTTTAGTCGTCCTCGCGAACTTCTTCGACGGCATTCACGAAGCTGAAAAACTCAAAGTGAGCAAAGAAACCATAGCAGTTCTAAAACGCCTCGCCACGCTCCACGCCCTCTGCGGCGTGGAAGACGAACTCGGCGACTGGGTCGAAGACGGCTACCTCGAAGCCATGCAATGCCAACTCGTTCGAGAAGAAATCGCCCAGCTCCTCCAAGAACTGCGCCCAGACGCGGCAGCCTTAGCCGACTCCTTAGGTTTGGACGATTACTTCTTGAACTCAACCTTAGGCGCGAGAGACGGGAACGTTTACGAAAACCTCTTCTCCGCCGCGCAAAAAGCGCCGTTCAACAGCTCGCACAAGCCGCCCGGTTACGACCATTTGCTCTGGCCTCGATTCAATGCGAGTAGTAATAGTAACACTAGTAATAATAATAAAGGCCGTTCAAAGCTTTAAACGCGTGTGTGAAGCATTCATTGTATACGTGTACGCATAAGAGCGCGTCTACGCCTCACAAAAAGCTCCTCTCTCCTCTCTCCTCTGCGCTAAATTTGACACCATTTCACACCACACCCGGTAAAGGAGAAGACCGCCACAAGAAAGAATGGAGGACGACGAGCGCCTTTACCTGGTCTTCCTCTTCCTCCTCCTCTTCCTCCGCGTGGTAAAATCGGTCTACGACTGCCTGACGTTTCTTCCCCCGACCGGGAACGCGCTCAAAGCTTTGAAAATGGAAGACGAAGACAAAGACGCATTCGTCGCACGCGCGCGTTCGATTTTGAACGACGTAACGACGAAGGAGAGCACGGGGGCATCAGTAACGATAAAAAGTGCATCGCTAGACGCGCTCGCGTTGGCCAACTTGGCGTTGCACTCGAAGTCGTCGTCGGAGAAAGTTCCGAAGAAAAAACGGTTGCTCGTGTCGTTGGTTTTCCTCGCATTCGGATTGGTTTTAGTCGCGAGTTGGTGGTTTTGGGCGTCGCCGGAAAGAGATCGACAGTTTGCGGCTTCGAAGGTGATGATGATGACGGAGACAAAGAAGCTGGACGCGCTGGCGAAGAGAGTCTTGAACGACGAAGAGAGAGAAGGCGAGATGGAAGTGGTCGTTCGCGCGCACTTCGTGCGAAAGCGAGGCCCGATGGAAACGAAGATGGCGAGAGATATTCGAGAGAAGTTCAAGGAGTGGGTTTTGGGGAGTTTTGATGGTGATGCTTTGGAGAGAGGTAGAAAGACCGAAGAGGTTGCGAGAGTGACGTTTCGCGGGTGCGCGGACGTTCTCGACGGCGAGGCGTTTGAGGCGTCGACAAGTAACGAGAAATCGGCAGAGGAAGAGGCGCGAAAGTCTTTCGTAGCGTGTGACAAAGGTAGGAGCGAATTAGCGAGACGCGCGAGGTTTTACGCGAGGTCCACGAGAGCGAGCGGAGATGAGCGCGACGAGAACGAGAATGGCGACGGCGAGAGCGCGAAGAGTGGAATGTACGCGCACGTGGAGAACGAGTTGAGAATGAACTACGCGACGTATCCGAATGAAATTTACGCGTACTTTTTCGACGACGAAAACGAAGTAGAAGACGACAGTATAGAAGCGAACTTTCACCTACACTTTGGCACCGACCGAAACGCGTTCGTCGACGCGAAGTGGACCTCTTCTGAGTGGGGGTCTCGAGGCGGCTTTGACGCGATGACAAAAATTCGAGAATCGGTTCTGAAACTCTATTCGTCCGCGTGGAAAGTCGCGAGAGAGGACGCTAAGTTTGATGGCCATTTTGGCGCGTCGGCGGCGTCACTCTCGTTCGTTCTCGTGCTTCCCGATGACGATGAAGAAAACGAAACACTTTCGTGGGATTTTAGGAAAGACGTGCGCGAACCGTTTGTGAGCAATCTCTCGAAACGTCTCGAACATTTTTTAAACATCGAAGCCGAGTCTCGCGTCGTGTACCACAGCCGCGCTGAAGAGGACAAAGTGGGCGACTCTCATGCTTCGACGACGAATCAGGAAGCCGCGGAAAGGTTCACGCGGGCGTTACCTCTCAGAAAAATGGACGTGGACTTGATACCGTCCATGCCGAGCGGGAAATTCGTAGTGTTCAGAAAAAACGACAACAACGACGACGCTTTTCTTCCAAAGAACTGGTTTGTCAAGCGCGATAACGTTGGGATAACGATTTTGGAGCGTCGTGAAAGTGTTACTGATATCCTTCCGTTCCTTTTTGCAAACGTTCGCGCGAGACTGCTCGGCGTGGATATAACTTCAGACGAAACCTACGCGAAGTACGCTTTGCCGGATGCGGCGAACATCTTATCGATGATAGAAATGGACGCTTTAAGTTCAACTCGAGTCCGCGCGGATATGTTAGAAATCGTAGAAATTCTCCGTGGTGCCACGAACCTTGGTGATATCGACGCAAAAGACGCTTCCTATCTCGCCTCGCGTTCGAAAGAGTCCTTAGCGATGCTCCGAGACGCCGTCGCGATGATGGACGAGAACCGACGACAAGAAGCATTCAAACTCGTCGCCAAAGCCAGAAAACTCGCGTTTCAAACCAGTCGCGAATCCATAAACGTCCGCGAAGACGTCACGTTCCCTTTCGAACACGAACTCGCGCTCGCTATGCCGCTCGTGCTTCCTTTACTTGTCGCTTTTACCGTGCGGTTCGCGCGAGAGTTCGCTCGGTACCTCGCTCGAAGAAGGTGTTTCGAGGAGCTCGCGTCTAGCTTTCATCGCGGGAAGGTAGATTAGAATTAGAATAGAATTAGCTACGAGTACATAGAATAAACGACTACAACAACATCATCGACTACCCGACCACCCTCCTCTGAATCGCTTTCAACTCCTTCCCGTAATCCCTCGCGCACTCGTCTATGCACTCCATCGCTTTCCTCTGCGCTTTATCCATTCCTCCGATTCCATCGCTCTCTAAAAAACTCTGCGCTTTATCGTTGCACGTTTGCGCGCACCGTTGCACTTTCTGTTGAAATATTTGCAGTTCGTTATTCACGACCGTTTCTTTCTCCTGCATCGTCGCCGCGCAGTTCTGTATGCATCGCTGGAAGGTTTCGTGCGATTGCTTCGCGTCGTCGCAACACTTGGAGGAACAGTCGAAGGTTTTTTTCTGCAACGGTCGAAACGTGGTTTTGTCTAAAGAGTCCGTGAATTGTTCCAGTTGCTTTTGCAGTTGCTCCATGTCTTTGTCTTTCACCGCGTTTAATACGTCTCACGAAGATACGATGTGTGCGGGATGAATTTCAACTGCATTTCCCCACAAATGATGAAACTTTAAAACGCTCGGTGAAGATGATGAAGCGGGGAGGAGCGCTCTTGTTACGACGGTTGGCTTCATCGAGCGCATCAGCTTTTACAAAGACGAACTCGGGCACTTTTGCATCATCCTCCGCCGCTTCTGCTTCTGCTGCTCGTGGATGTGTCTTTAGGGGAAATTCGCTTCGTCGGCATTCCATCTGCTCGTCCTGGCGTGCGTTTACGACTTCGGATGGAGGAGGAGGAAAAGAAGCAGAAGAAGAGCAAAAGAAGGAGAAGAAAAAAGAGTTATACATGGCGTTCACGTGCGGGAAATGCGAGACGAGATCGATCAAAGGGTTTAGCAAACGCGCGTATCACTTTGGCGTGGTCGTCGTCACCTGCCCTGGGTGCGAGAGGAAACACGTGGTGGCGGATAGACTGGGGTGGTTCGGCGAGAAAGGCGACGCGGGGGATTTTATCCAGGAGAAGGAAAAGAAGAAGAAGGGAGGGAAAGAGGAGGAGGAGAAGGCGACGATGATGCGAGCGAAAATAGAGGCGGATGGGACGTTGGAGTTTGACGAAGACGAGCTGGAAGCGTGGCGAGCTCGACTGAAGGAAGAGAAGTGAAAGATTCGAACGAGCGCGTCTTTAGAATAGGTTTAGAATGAGTATGCATTAAGTTTAGTTTTTGTATTTATGAAATATTGAATGAATACGCGCGGTTGAAGACGAACTTTTCAGTTCTATTGAGAGAGCGCGATGTTTTTCTTTGTTTTACTACAGAACGCGGCGTCGATTCTTCACCGTTCTCTCGAGTTCCATGATTTCCTCCCAAGAATCCACCGTGATTTCGTTTCTTCCTTTGAGTAAACTTTGCAATCTGGACATGGTTAACCACGAGTGCATTTTCGCTTGCGTGGCTTCTTTTGGATCGTCTTGTCTTTTTTGCACCATGGACGCTTCGATGGTTTTGCCGCACGATTCCGAAATGTCCATGTGCGGCGCGTTGCGAACAAACGCAACGAGCGTTCGCATGTCGTCCAAAGTTTGTTTGTCAAGGGCATACAAGAGCGTTGTGTTGGATTCGTTCTTCGTCGGGCGTAATGGGACGACTAACCCTTCCGTGTCTTCGCTAAATAAAATCGACTTGCCTTCGGAAACAGCGACAAAGCTAATATCCGTCGGCAAAGACATTTGATGGTAATCGAAATCGTACTCCGCTTTTTGCATTTGAATGATATCCTTCACGGCTCGGGCGTTCTTCACGCCAGTTTCTGCGAGAATACCCGTTTGTAATTTCGTTTCGTCCAAGACACAAACGGTACCGTCCGCGAGCTGTAAAGGTCCAGCGCGTAAACGATTACGGTCGTAGTCTTTTTTAGGCACCCACGTTCGCGCGTTGAGCGAAGGAACGTCTACGGATAAACACGCGGTCGCAGGGCAAAGAGATTGCAACGCAGACGCGAGTGCATTGACGAGATTGTCGTTACGTTTACGCTTGCTCTCTCCATCCTCTTTTGAGAGCGCACAATCGATCGAAAAGTTGACGCACAATGAACCGACTGGGAATTCATCCGTGCGTAAACGAATCCTCGCGCACGCGAGGAACAAAGCGTAACTCGCGGCAACTTTATCTCCACCGAGCGCTTCGGTGAAAATATCGATCATCTTTTCGCACATCGCGTTTGTTGTTGCAGCGTCGAACGGTCGCACCACAGATACGGAAGCCGACGCTTCTTTGACGTTTTCCTCCTCGTCCAAAAGATAACGCTCCGCCGGCGTCTTCAAAACGAGATCTTCGAGTTTCAACTTTGTAAAGCCGAAAGCGTGGAACCTTGGCGCGATAGAACTCGCTGGAAACAACGCCGCCCTTTCTGCGTGTCCGTAAAAGTCATCGTCCGAAGGTTGTGTCGTAGTCGCGCCGTCACCGTCCTCCTCGATACTATCGTTCAATCCAATGTTCCCAAACGCTTCAGCCGCGTGTTCTGGATTGAGACTCAAAACGCCGTAAAACTCAACGATGTCGTTCAATTTCAATTGCGTGGAAGACCTCCTCGATGGTGGATTTGTAATTGTCGCTGAATTCATTGTTTCCGAATTATTTTCCTTGTCGCCCTCGTCATCCTCCGGTGAATCGTACACGCAAACGATACACGGTCCTCGCTGGTCGTTCGGTAACGGCAAATTCCTCGCCTCGTCCAGCGTCTCTCTGGCGAAACTTTTATTTCGATTCTTATTATTCATGGCAGTAAAATCTTCCGTTTTCTGCGACCCATTTATTGGCATCGCTTCCATGGTGTCTTCAGATTTCGCCGGCTCGTTTTTCTCTTCCTTCATCTTTGCCTCTTTGTCGTCTTTAATTTTTTCCTCCTCGTTATTCTCCTCTCGGGTTCTCTTCTTCGCGCTTCCTCCTCCCACGCTCGCACCAGTATTACCGCCGATGCTCGTAAAATCTACCACCCCATCGCCGTTCGAGTGCGTATCTTCTCTCTCCAAACAATCTCTCTCCTGCACCCACTTCGCCTCGCCCGGTATCGGGACGCAATAGAACACCTTCCTCTCCCACATCCGAACGTTCGAAGACTGCTGCTGCGGGTTCTCGAATGTAAACAAACGCTCCTCGTCGTCCTCTTCCTCCATTCTCGACGTCTCGTCGCCGCCGTGTTCCGCGAACTTCGTCGTCTGCCACCCCGAGCTCGCTCTCTTGCTCTTAAAACATCCCACGTAATACTCCGGGTCTCTCATATCTTGCACCACGCACCGAAACCGGCACAGTTTCCCTTCCGGTACGCTTTCAATCCCGACGCCTTTCCCATCCGCGTGGTTTATTTCTGGAATACTTAACCACTTCGTCGTCTTCGTCGCGTCCTTCTCCTCCTCCTCGCTCTCCGAGATGCTTTTTTTGAGCACTTTCGAAAGGTTCCAATCGCCGTCGATCGGTTCCAACGCAGACGAGGTTGCAGCGCTTACACTTTTGAAACCGTACGCGGTGAACAGCTTCTCCGCGATTACTTTTCGAGGGTTCGCGATGAACTCGCGCGAGTCGATGGTATCTTCGATGTTGGTGTTGTTGTTGTTGTTTGCCGCTGTTGCCATGGTTTTGGTCATTGTGTTGTGCGAAAGAGTGACGCGATTGGATTACTCAAAGTAGGGGAAAATTCAAAAATGAAACCAACCGAGCGTGCGTACGAGGCATTGAAGTAAGACACAAAATTCTCTCTCTTTACGTTTTTATTTACACAGTTAGTATTATCATATCAAGGACTTTCGCTCGGGGCTGGGCCGACTTCACCGTTTCTGTTCCCAGGATGTTCGTCCGGCGTTCTCAACATCGCGCCTCTGCCGACTTCGGTTAAAAATTTCGTCGGGTAGGCGTTGGCGAAATCTTTCAAGCGGATTTTCGCCGAGGGGTTGTTGAAGTGCCACAAACACGAGGCTTTCCCGGTTTGTTTGTTGTACACCATGCCGTTGGCGTCTTGACCGAGCTGCGACATTGGCGCGCCGCCGGCGGAGAAGAGGATTGAGCCGTCCGCGTCTAACTTGTGGCGTTGCGAGCGTTCGATGAGTTTTTGCATTTGAAACGCCGTGAGGCACTCTTGGTCGTCAAATTGACGCATACCTGGGAAGACGTTGTTGAATTCTTCGTCTGTTGTTGCCGCGGGTTTGCACGTCATCCCGAAACCGTCTTCTTCTTTCCAATCGTTGTGTCGCATCATTCTATTCTCGGTCGCTTCGATGTACTTGATCAACTCTTCTTTTCGTCCCATGAAGGAACCGGCGTTGGCCCAGACGTTCGGGTGCTCGCCGGTTAACTCGACGTCATCCCCAGCCGCTTTACCAATCTCACCAAACGTCAAACTCATCTCTCTTTTAAACTGTTGCTCGTCTTCCATGTCGAAATATTTCCTAATCTCCGGCCATAACTGGGTCTCGCCTCCGAAAATGAAATCCGCGTCCGCTTGTTCGAACCTCTTTTGAAACTCCTCCGGCCCGCACTGCAACAAAACATCCGTCGCGTCCGCGTTGACAATAATAGGGTTCCCTGGAATAGAATGCAACGCCGCTTTCAAACCCATCATCTTATCCGCAAACCCGTGAAAAGTCGTCCCGTTCCCCGAGATCACAATCTCCAACCCGTTCTTCTTCGCCGAGTCCAGAATCACCCACCCGTTGCTCTTCAAGTTCGTCGCGTGCGCCGTCACTACCACCGGAGCGGAATCCACGCCTTTCGATTTAAACACTGGCATGTATTTCTTCTCGTCTGGGTGCATTTTTTCTTCTTCACTTAACATCGTCACGTCGCCGTCGAGATCCGCGTTCGACCCGGGTCGCCAAAACTTCGCCTGCGCCCACTTGGTGTCTCTGTAAAACTCAAACGGGACGTGCCAAACGTCGCCATCGAACGCGTTCGCGTCCAAGTCGTAGCCGGTTTCGAAGGAACCCAGTTTAACCGATGCGACGTGTTCTGGTCGACCTCCTCCCCTCGTCGTCGTCAACGTTACGCCGCTGTTCGTCTTGGACGAAGACAACACGAAAAGAGCCCCCAATCCAGCCGCGGCTAAAATTCCGTATCTCTTACACGATGATGATGCGGACGACGAAGACGTCTCCAAACCGCTCTCATCGCGACGAAACGCATTATTAGCAGACGTAGACGACGAAGCTAGCAATAAAGGTGCCGCCTCTTCCGCGCTCGTGGTGGCGTGACTCGTTGCCATTTCTTCTCTTCCTTCACGCGCGTGTTTTGTTTGATGTGATTTTTTTCCAATACAAGCAGAAAGGAAGGAAAAAGGAGCTGTCCATCAAGGAGCATTTTTCGTTTAAGTATGTATTCGTTTTAAATTAGTACACAACACGCGTTTGATTAATCTTATTATGTATATATATACGCATTATTCTCCTCTCATATTCTCTCATCTCTTCCTCTCTCACTTTTTCTTCCTATTCTCTTAGTATATTATAACTTCATTCAATTCGCCGCCGCTCGAGCGCTCGATCGAGCGCTAAACGCAGCCGCAGACGAAGGTCCCGGGTCTCGATTTCCCGGATGTTCGTCCGAGGTGCTCAACATCACTTCTCTTCCGTGCGGGGTTAAGAATTTATCCGGGAAGGCGTTCGCGAAATCTTTTAAACGGATTTTCGCCTGCGGATTGTTAAAGTGCCACAAACACGAGGCTTTGCCGGTTTCTTTGTGGAAGACCATGTTTTTGTTGTCTTTGCCGATTTGGTCCATGGGCGTGCCGCCGGCGCTAAATAAGATGGACCCGTCCGCGTCTAATTTGTGACGCAAGGATCGATCCATTAAATGTCGCATTTGGAAGGAGGTTAAGCACTCTTGGTCGTCGAACCAGTTGACCCATCCGGAACCGTTGACGTCGGCAAAGTCTTCGTCGGTGACGCCCGCCGGGCGGCACGTCATTCCCCACTCGTCTGGCTCTGATCCCGGGTGTCTCGCCATGCGCTGTTCGGTTTCTTCGATGTATTTTAACATGTCGTTTTTCCTCGCCATGAATGACCCGGCGTTGGCCCAAACGTTCGGATGCGCGCCGGTAAGCTGCGCCGGTGGTCCAGCCGCGCCGATTTTACCGAGAGTGTCGGACATTTTCTCTTTCCAGGCTATTTCGTCGGTTTTCTCAAAGTAGGCGTGGATTTCCGGCCATAACTGCGTTTCGCCGCCGAAAATGAAATCCGCGTTCGCTTGGTTGAATCGGTTTTTAAATTCTTGGCCGGAACATTGAAGCATGACATCGTTGGCATCGGTGTTGATGACGATCGGGTTGCCGTTGATGGAATGTAAAGCGGCTTTTAAACCCATCATTTTATCCGCGAAACCGTGGAAATCGGTCCCGTTGCCCGAGATGACTACTTGTAAACCGTTTCGCTTCGCGGAATCGACGATAACCCATCCAGTTGATTTGATGTTTGTCGCGTGAGCGGTAACGACGACGTCTGCGGAATCTACACCGTGGGTTTTAAACACCGGCATGAATTTCGTCGGGTCCGGTTTCGCTTTTTGCTCGTCGCTCATGTTCGGAGTATCCCAATCGTGTTTCCAGAAATCTGCGCCGGCCCATTTCGTGTTGGCGTAAAACGCAAACGGGACTTGAACAACCTCGCCTTCGTATCTTCCGTTATCGATGTCGTATAAGTTTTCCATCACACCTCGCGGTGGAGCTTCGTCCTCGCCCATTTCCGGTTCTACTACTTTCGCCGCCGCTTCTTCTTCTTCTTCTTCTTTTCGTTTTTGTTCGTTTTCCATGTCAATTTGTCGTCGTTGCTCTTCTATTTCTGCGTCGATTCTTTGTTTCTCTTGCTCTTTCCCGTCTTCTACTACGTGCTGTTCTTGTTGTTGTTCTCGCTCGTTGGATATCGTAGACGTTCTCCTCTTCAACGCATCGCTCGCGCTATGCGCGATATTTTGCATGTTCAAGCGCCATCTCGGAATCGGTTGTTTCTCCTCTTCTTTAACTTCTTCTTTAACTTCTTCTTTGACTTCTTCTACGGAGGCGGGAACAACGACTTCTTTAACGTCTTCTTTCTCTTCCCTCGTAACCGCGACGACGACGTTCGGTCCTTCTTCCGCACGCGCGCTTTCCGCAACTTTTGATTCTTCTTTGTTGTCTTCGACCAAAACCGCGTCGGCGGGAGCTTCTAAAACTTCTAAAACTTCCACCTCTTCGCGAGGTTTTTGTTCTTCCGGTTGCAACTGCTCTTCCTCGCGCTGCTGCTGCGGCTGCTCTTCCACCTGCTGCTCTTGGTTCGGTTGTTGCTGTTGTTCTTGTTCTCGCTCTTCCGGATGTTGTTGTTCTCGTTGTTCTTGTTCCTTCATCGCAGCGCGTTCCTCCTCGTCGTCTTCGACGAACGACTCGCTCTTTTGCCACACTCTCGCTTCCAGCGCTTGCGGCTTCGTCGGTCCTTGTTGTTGTTGTTGTTGTGCCACGGGCTGCTGCTTCTGCTGCTCGATGTTGTTGGAAGTCATTTCCCCGCTCGCAACGCCCCCATCACCCTGCTCTTCTTTTCCCAGCCGATCGACACTCAGAAGAGGATGATCAATACTCGTCGATGTCGTCGTCGTCGTCGACGCACCACCATCGCCAGGCGCGTTCGTACTTCCACTCGCACCGTTACTTCCCCACGTTCGTTTCGGAAGCGTGCCTAAATACGCCTCTTCGCCGCTCGTCGCGTCGCCCAATTTTCGCATCATCATCTGTGGGGCGCGGGAAGATGATGATGATGATGATGATGATGATGCCACGAATGCGAGCGAACCGAGCGTCACACACGCACCCAAAACCGCCGCACGAATAATAACAGACGACGAAGAAGAAGAACTCTTCCTCTTACTTTTAATAGTACCATCATCGTCGCGATTTAATAACAGAAGAGAGGACTCCTCTTCATTTGAGTACTGAAAAGGCGTCATGTCTCTGGTGGTGTTCCTCCCCGAGAAAGTGACGAATCTCGTTTTTCGCTCGAGAGAAAAAAAACCAGAGTTTTTTGATTTAGGGTGTAGGGTTTAAGAAAGAGGGCGCTGTTTGTGCATTTCGCAAAACACACGACAGAGATAGAAACGCGCGCTTAGTTGAAAGTAATTTAACACTTCGCGCATAAAACACGAGAGGAAAGAGAGAGCACCGCTGCTGCGACTTTTGATTCATTCGCTCTTTTCATTCTTATATATATGAATAGGAACAAGGAAGTGATGATGGACGATGAACGCGAGCGATTGATTCTCCGCAATCATCACGAGGGAGGAGCCGCGTCCTCGACATCATCGTCGTCGTCGTTTTATTGGTCGAGGAAGAAGACGTTCATCGCGATCGCGTTAGCCGTCGGCGCCGGTGTTGCGATCGCTACCGGAAATACTACGACTACTTCGAGTCCTCGCGGGAGTGTTGGTGCGGCGAATACTGCTGTTGCTGGAGGAGGCCACCGAAGGCCGCGCGGTATCTTGCCCTCGGCCAAGTTAGGGGTGATCAGTGAAGGCGTCGCCGCGAACGCACCCGTCGGCGGGAAAAACCATTTTTTCAACGGGTTAATCGTTCGCGAGGACGAGAGGGCGTTGTTGCAGAAGTACACGACGAAGATTCCGTCGAGGAGAGAGATTGAGAAGATGGAAACCGAGGAAGCGGCGGCGGCGAGTTTAGGCGGATACGATGATACTCGTCGACGGGAAGGACAAGGAAGCGAGGACGATACCGCCTTTGCGAACGCGGAGGCGGCTGGATTAGGCGCTATGCCGAGAAGAAGCTGGAAGAAGTCGTCGGAGAAGGCGAAAGAAGAGCAATCGCGAGAGACGAAAGAGTTTTTAGCGGCACTCGGTGAAGTGGAGAAACCGTCGCCGGCGTTGCTGGAAGCGGCGACGAAGTTGTTGAGAGAGAAGCACGGCGAAGAGACGCCATTGGACGCCAAGCAGCAACGAGATGCGGAAGAAATGACGGCAAATACGATCGCGCTGGTCAGAGCGGAGAAAAGCGTCGTCGCGCAGAGTAAGAAGAAGAAAGGTTCTTCTGAAACCTCTGAACCTTCTTCTACCACCATCTCGTCGCCGACGGAGGATAAAAAAGAAGATGTTGACAAAATTAAGCCTTCTCAGCCGCAGTCTTTGCTCGAAATCGCGCAGAACTTTTTGAAGAGCGAAGAAGAGGCAAAAGCACGAGCCGAGGCGGAGATTGAAGCCGCGGCGAAAGAGGAGAGAAAAGAAGGAGTAGAAGGACAACCAAGCGAGGAGAAAAAAGAGGATGAAGGAAAAGTAGAGGCCTCCGCGGAAGAAGAGGACGACAAACCGTCGCCAAAAGCTATCGAGTTTGCCAAGTTACTGTTAGCAGGCGAGGTTAAGAAAGTCGAACCGGCTGATGGTAACGAAGCGGAAGCGAAAAAGATAGACGGCGTGCTTGGAAAGCCTACGCCGGAGATTTTAGCCGCCGCGAGACAAATGCTTTTAAAAGCTGGCGTGAATCTCGACGCGGAGAAATCTTTTGCATCGACGTCGGCATTGAAGTCCACCAAAGTGAAAGAGATGACTTCGACCTTACGAGATAAGTCGATAGCCTCCGCTCAAGACGAGGAAGGAAAAAAGATTCCGAAACGATCGTGGGTACCCAAGTTGGGCGAAGATACGGATGACGCGAACAAAGCGGTGGCGGCGGCGGCGGCGGATTCCTCTGAAGCGTCGACGCCTCTTGAAAGTACAAACAACGACAACAACAACAACATCAACAACGAGCAGCAAGAAGAAGGAGAACCAGCTCAAGGTCAACAAGTGCACGAGATGCCGAAAACTGAGGATGTAGTTGCGGAAGCCGCCAATGAGATTGCCGCGGAAAATGAAGAGCGCAAAGAAGGAGGAGAACAACAACAAGAACAAAAAGAACAAGAACAACAGCAGCAAGAGCAAAAAGACGGACAAGAACAACAGCAGCAACAAGAACCAGAACAACAACCAGAAGCTGGCGTTATGCCGAAAGCCGAGGAGCAAGTACAGGACAACGCTCAAGTTGAGGAAGAACGCAAAGAAGAAGGACAGGATCGACCGGTGGTGTACCTTTCGCAAGTGCCGATAAAGGAAAAGGAAGTCAAAGCACAACAATACGCGCAAGAACATCAAGCGCAAGAAGCGAATGTTGGAGTCGACGAGCAAAAAGAAGAAGGCCAACTCAAAATCCCTAGAATCTTGGCCGATAACGTGAAGTTGATTGACGGCGACGGGAGAGAGTACATGCAACCGAAAGCGCACGAACTTTGGAACAACGGCAAGACATTATTCGTATACCCCCAAACTGAAGCGCAAAAGAAAAAGCCGATCCCGGACGCGACTGACTTGCACGCGTTCGTCATCACGCTCGACAAACGCTTAGACTTGGATTCTGCGGATAGCGATACTGATACGACCATGTGGGAGCGCACGCAAGAGCGCTTGAAAGAGATTCCATTGATTCACGCGGAGAAATCCCCAGGCGTGGACCCGAAAGCGTGGCCGCAAAGCGGTTTGCAAGAAGCATTATACGCAACTGGTTTCGCGCGTTTGTTTTGGAACATTCATCAAAACGATCCGTTGTACGCCGATTTACCTCCCGAACGTCGCACGGTTGCCGAACTTCCTTGGATCGGAGAGGTGGAAAAGCGAGACCAAAACGGATACTTTCGCGCGCAATCGCAAGGTTTATCCCACCACTACGGATGTCTGTACGCGCACTTATACCAGTGGCAGAAAATTAAAGATACAGGTTTGAAAAAGGCGCTGATTTTAGAATCTGACGGATTGAGTTTAACCAGAGTGCCTTTGGAGTCCATCCCGTCCGTCGCGAAACAAATGCCCGGCGACGCGGACTTTGTCACGTTGCAGTTGTATCCGTACGAACCCGCCGGCGTGGAACGACGCAACGTAGAAATCAAACACCCAACTTCCGGCGAGCACAAAACATACTCCTTCGACAAACTCAACTACCATCCGCAACAAGGCTACGCCGGCTTAGCCTCGTACATCGCCACGGACACGTTCGTCGAGAAAATCCAACACTTTTTAGCTTTACACGGTGCGGACATGATCGACGGGTACATTTTGAACAAGCTGTGCACGACGTCTTACAACAACGAAGAGGCGAAAAACATCGCTTGGACTATGTATGACATGCAAAAGTACACGCACCCGTTCGATCCGCAAAATCCGACGCCGACTATTTTGAACTGCTACAAAGCGTTGGCGGATCCGGAGTATTATCACGACTTGAACATTCGCATGGAAGCGGAAGCGCGAGCGGATTAGGCGTTTGAAGAAAAGAGTCTTCCGAAACCAAGCAAGAGAGAGAGGAGAAAAAGAGAGACTCGAGTGTATAGTAAAGTAATAGTAAAGTAACTAAAGGCACCTTAAGTAGAAAAGATTTACACTCTCGGTTTTGTATCTATCTTTTTGTGCGTGTCTCTCGTGTCTTTTTGTGAGTACTCGTATCTGACGTTTTCTTTCTTAGTTGTCAGGGAATGCCTCCACCTGACAGGACGCTTTCGCGGATTTCCCAGTCTCTTTTGTTTTTTGGTCGCGCGATCTTTTGGTGCATTCTCAACATCCATTCCACGGATCCGTCGTCCTCGTACTCGTCGAAGTCTTCTTCGTCTGAATCTTCTTCTTCTTCTTCTTCTTCTTCTTCTTCTTCTTCTTCTTCTTCTTCTTCTTCTTCTTCTTTTCCTTCTTTTTCTTTCCTCATCGCGTCTTTCAATTTCGCCGCCAGAGCCGCTTTTAACTCTTTCTTCTCGTGCGCGATTCCTTTCGCATCTAAAAGTTTTCTCAACTTCGACGCGGTCAGTTTGTCGATCTCCGCTTCCGTCAACGACGATGATGATGATGCCGCCATCTCTCGTGAGTCGTAGAGTATGGAGAAAGGAATCGCTCGCGTATTTTCAAAAAAGAGAAAAATCCTCTCACTCATTCCTACACCCTAAACTTGAAATGCCCCTCTGAAAAAAAAGAGTCAAGCGTTCACCACGAAAAACAAGAGACACGGAAGAGAGACGCCATTCTTTGACTGCTTGTGCTGCTGCGTTTCGACGAGGACTACTACTACGACTGCGACTTTCATTACCACTACCAGAGAAGAAGTTCGAATAACAATAATAAATGGGTGGTCGAGTGGCGATGCTGGCGAAGCACTACGACGCGATTCCTTCCGACGAGAATGATGATGTCGAGGAGCAGACGCGCCCCTTCCAATCCCCCCGCGGCGGACGTGATGCGTCTTCTTCTTCTGCGAATACCAAATCGAGTGCGAACAACATCGTGTCGTCGTTTGCGATGGGATGCGCGGTATCTTTAGCCGCGTTTGGTGTCGCCTCGACGGCTCTGTCGTCGTCGTCGTTTACGTCGTCCGCCGGCGGAGGATCGTCTGCGACGATGATGATGATGACGAAAGGAGGAGGAAAAGGAGGCAGTTACGGCGCTGACGCGGAACATTTCTCCTACCCGCTGAACAGCGATCGAAGAACGTACAAAGGCAAAAGCAACGAGGTATATTTCAACGGCCAAAAGTACGAGAAATCAAAGTGGAAAAACGGTCTAATCGACACGGAATCCGTGCCGTACGAGACGACGAATTGGGTGACGACGCATCCGAAAGTAAGAGCGATGATGAGCGCGAGTTTAGGCGAGGCGCGCGTACAAGAACTTCCGCAACTCGGGAAGAGCAATAAAAAAAGTAGCAGCAAAAAGAAGAGAGAAGAAGAAGAAGCGTTAGATTTTGATATTCCGGACGGGAGCAAGTTACCGGAGCACGTGGAACCGGTGGAAACGAGCAGCTCCGGCGGCATGGCGTCGACGAAAAAAGTGCACGGGAAAGTGGTCACGTTGGATGAAAATGGAAACATCAACACCGCACCAATGGGAAGAACGACGGTGGATAACTACCGGATGAGTTGGGCGACAGAACACGTCGTGTTTACCAACGGCGATTACTCCGCCAACTACATTCCGATGAAGGAACGCGATTGGCAAAAGAAATTCAAGCAAATCCCGGGCCAAGGTTTGACGAAGCCGAAAGACTCGATGATGACCGTAGACGACGCCGGAACGTTGATTGGGAGGCGTAAAATGCCCGCCAGTCAGTTGGGCGAAGTAGAAAAAGACGACAACGACAACGAAATCGTCGCCCATAACAAGAAGAAAGAGGAAAAATCTAATAAGCACGGCGGCGCTTCGTCTTCGTCTTCGAAAAAAAGTCACCATCACGGATAATAAAGAAGAAGACAAAGGAAAAGAAGAATGCAAAGGAGAGAGCATTAGAGAAGGAGAGAAAGAGGTTGTTCACATCATTATATATATATTCATATACGCTACTCTTTGCATAGTATTATCGCTTTCCCCCCTTTTGAGGAGTTAAACCCTAAACCCGAAAAGGACCGCGGGGAAATCAAAGAAAATCTCCACAAGACGCGCGCGCGGCATACACACAACACGACCACCACCAATACGCGCGATGACGACGAAAAACGCGAACGAGCGCGAACACTTACTCGCCCCGATCCAGGAAAATGAACCGTTCGATCGACAACCTTCCACGTCGAGCAGCAAATACACACTCTTCGCCATTTCTGCCGCGCTCTTTGCGCTGAGCACGATTGGCGTCGCCGCGGTGAGCAAACACGCGCTCGTGACGAGTTCCTCTTCTGCGCAACTGGGAATGATGAATCCATCGAAAGGGTTTCAGAAGATTGAAAAAGCGATCGAGAATTCGTTCGAGGTGTTCAACCGAGCGGACGTGCATCACGATCCGTCGAATTCGTACAACACCTTCCACCAAGAACGATACGATACGACGACGGAACATCGAACACCGTTGCCAACTTTAGGGAAGAAAGCATCATCCAGCGACGGTCCACACGTGGTGACTGGCGCGTACAAACCGTTGAACGAAGTGTACGAACCGGTGTTAGACGTACCGGTGGTGTTCATCGCGTTGCGAGATAACGACGAGGATTTATGGAAAGTCCGACGAACGATTGAAACTTTAGCCGGGGAAACGAGAGTGAATTACGAAGATTTGGCGGAGACGGTGAGTATTTCGCAAGGGATCGATGCCAAGAAATGGCCGAAAGATATCGCGAACGCGGAGTACGCGGTGAAAGATATAAGGAAATTGTTTCATAAGAAAGTGAAAGACGGGACGGTTTTCGCGTCGGACGTGAAAGATTTTTACCAGTTGATGGGATTGTTGAAACACATCGACACGAGGAAAGCAGACGGGACTTTGGACCAGTTTTCATTGGATAAAGGTTTGTCGCATCACGTCGGGTGCTTGTACGCGCACTTGTATCAGTGGCAGTGGGTAAAAGATCAAGGGTGGCCAATCGCGTGGATTATGGAGTCAGATGGGAATAAGATGACGAACGTGCCGTTTTGGGCGGTACAAACGTTGACGGAAAACATGCCCAAGGAGGCGGACGTGTTGTTTTTGCAAAACTTCATGCGAGAACCCGGGTTTGAAGGGCCACACTTTAAGAGCGTCGGAGTGAAAGGTCCAAACGGAGCGTTCGCAAAGATTGACATTTATAAGATGAACACTCGCGCGAGCGCGTTGAGTGGGTTGCAATCGTACGTCATCACTCAGAGCTTTATTAAAAAGGCGCATAATTTCATAGCGACGTACGGGGCAGACATGGTGGATGCGTTTACTGCCGGGAACATGTGCGCATACAAGGATTGGTGGAACCAAGCGGATATCTCAAAAGGCGAGAAGCCAATTTTGAACTGCTTCCAAGCGTTGTCGAAACCGATCGAGGTGGAAGGGGTCAAGCAAACCATGGTCGCTGGTTAATCACATGAGATTTAAAAAACAATGAAAAACAACTTTAGAAAAAGGAATTGTACTGGGTACTCGTACACTGTACTTTTGTCATGCAACATCATACGAACACATATATTAATACACTCTAAATGAGCTAAACTATTTCTTCGGCAACTTAGCGTTAATTTTCAAAAACTTCGACGCCGCGTGTTCCGCTCGATGACACAAGACGCGAAACATAATCTCCTGCTGCGTGGGATTCGCGCCTTCGTTATTTTCTATTGCTTTAATCAACGGATCGGTTTCCGAGGCCATGGTTGCAGCGATGTGCTCGGCTTCTTTCATCACTACTCTCACGTCTTCTTCCCTCAAACCATCGCCATTCGCCTCGAACGTCTCACGTATACTTTCCAAATCCGCTAAAACAAAGGCTCTCGCGTCGGCGACTTCAAAGGCTCTTCCCGGGCCTCCGTCTAAAGTTATTCGAACGAACATCTCGCAAAATTTGCGCAACATGGCCGAAGCGACGATTTCTAACAACCTCGCGGCGGCTCTGGGACCTATGGAAAACACAATCGATCCCATATAATCGTCTAAAGCTGGAACGACAACTACAGATAAACGCGACAAACTCTTATCTTTCGTGACGTAGGCACCGTCGTGAAAGATTTCCTTCATGTTCGTAAACACGATGCGAGCGGCGAGTAAATTCGAGAGCGTATCAATAGTCGACGCCAGAGCTTGGCGCGCAGAGGCGAAAACGTCCTCGAGCCATTTCGAGGCTTCAAAGTCGTCTTGGTGGTCACCATCTTCTTCGCCGTTAATGTTGTTGTTCTCGTCGACTAATCCATTCGTTAACGCCACGCAATCGCGCTGCATGCGAATCCATCTGTTCGGTAGATCCCGCTCGATGGATCCGTTCTCTAGTTCATCCAATATGAAATCTAAAGCCGATAACTTGGCGCAGTATGAGTGAGATGTCGCGTCTAACGACTGCGCGTTTTCTGATACCCATTTACGCCGTTTAATACTTTCTAAAGCGTCTTGTTGCATCTTGTCGACGATATCTTTTTTATATCTCGTCAGGCGCGGTTTCTCCGGTAACTCGTCCCCATCTTTCACATCTCCAACGTCTTTTAAGAGCTCGCTGGCGTACCTTTGAAATGCGCCGTCGAGGCCTTCGGTTAATGCGCGAATCGCCGAGACCGAACACGGAATACCCAAACCCCAAAACCCTTCTAAAGTTTCGTTGGCGAGTCTGAGTAACTCAACCGCGCTTTGCGCTGGATGATTTTTCTGCCGACGGTCATTGGTCCATTTTTCAGATTGCGCTGCGCGCTCGGCAAAAATGTTGGCATCGTCGATTTTGGTACCGATCCATTTAAAAATGAGCGGCGCGGCTTTTTCCTTTACGTTGAGTTGAGGAAAGGTCGCATACGGGTCTCTCGCAGCATTAGTAGCGCTTGGTTCCGCATCAGCATCGGTTGCTCTGATCATCGCTACACCATCATTGTTATTAGATGTTCTTTGGTGTCTTCTTAAAGCGTCCGCGTCACAGCAAACGCTTAATGCGGCTTGCGCGTCGCCACTCGCCCACAACGCTCGCAAACTTACCGTCGTTAAAGGCGGATCGGACTCTAACCACCACGTGAATTCATCGACGAATAAATTTGCGAGCTCGCGTGGGAAGACCACGTCCGCTCGTTCTTGTCTTTTCTGAATATCTGACTTCGCGGCGAACGATTCGTACTCGGACGGAAAAAAACAAGATTTGATGCGTGGCGCGACGTGCGCGGCGTACTCGTCGGCAATTCTAGAAACTTCCGAGGCGATAACTTCGAGAACTCGAGCGGCAGCCGCAGCTGGATTGTGCGCCAAAGTATCGTTCGAATTTTCAGAGGAGACTTCATTTTCCATGGCTTGTACGCGAATGCGTTCGTAACATTTCTTCGCACTCGCCGTGCTCGCCCTCATCAAAGCGTGCTCAAAGTCATCGTCGCTCTGTCCAAGCGCAATCATTACGTAACGATACAAACGCAGTATCGCAGCGAAAGCTTCGGTATCGTACGTGTTCAGAGGGTGCTCGGTGACCTTGAAATCAGCTGGAGGAGAAACATCGAAGATGTAATCGCTAATTGCGGCTTCGCACCAACGCACCAATTTCATCAAAGTCGACGCAGCTATCTTATCGTTCTTGAAGACGACGACATAGTCGTAACCGTCCGTGCGACAGAAAATCGCTCGCTCGAGTTCTGTACCAGCTCGAGTCAAAATACTTGCGCGCTTCTCAAACTCTTCGTCAACATCGAGCGTATCTAAATCGTCGTCTTCATTCGTCCTCGTGGCAACTTTAGTCAAGAAGAGCACAAGTAACGCGCTATGCGCAGCTTCCGTGATGGACGGACCTAACCCGACGCGAACGGTACTCTTTAAAATGTTCAGAGTATCCTCGCAATCGAACGCGAGCGATCTCTCTTCAACAGGATCGAGTGCGGTTTTGAAAAGTTGGTAATACGCTCGCGCCGCGACGGAGGGCGGATGCGCGGATGAAATCTTAGCCCCGTGCGATTCGTTGTCAACGTTATCGAGCGCGTGCTCGATAGCTTCGAGTATTTGGTCGCAATCTTCCTGCGAAGTAAAAAACGCTCGAACATCTCCTCTCGATTCGGAGATGAATCTCGTGAGTTCTTGCAGCATGAGCGACATGGATACTGGCTTTTGTCCGTCGTCGTTCTGTCCATTTCCTCCTCCACCTGCTGGTAAAAACGGATTGGTTTTCCCGTTCGTCGAGTTCTCGTCTTCTATCTTCTTCGCCGCTCGCAAAACCTCGCAAATTGCAATCGATCTCGATGTAAAAAAGTCAATCTCTGGACACAAAATGTCCGTCGCGCGATGAACATTACCTAAACTCATAGACATCAAATGCGTCCTCGCCGACTGTTCCGGTTCCATCGGTGCGTACCCTTGGCATTTCGTCGCAATATTTGCAATCGTCTTCCCTACTGCCTCATCTATATCTAGAGCTTTAATGACTTCCGATATGGCATCATTCGACCACGACGGCGTTCGACACAACCACACCTCCAACGCGAGCTCGGCAAAATCAGACTCGGAAAACGCCGAAAACGTCGGTTCAACAATATCATCCAGCGCCGATTTTAAAAGTAATTCCATGATTTGGAACTTTTCTTTGTTGCTACTCTTATCTGTCGAAGTCCTCGACGTCGATGCTTGCTCTGGTTGCTGATTTTCTTTCGATTTTTGTTCTCGCGGAAATTCTCCTTCGTCGGCGTCCTCTCCCCCTACTTTCGGCGACGCGGTTGCAGCGGGTGACCCAACTCCAAGTTCGCGCATAGACTTCACCAACGGCGAATCGTCCAATTTCTGTTCCTCTTGTGAGTCTGCTTTATTCTCGTACTCTTTCTGTATAGTTTCTCGCAACTGTTGTATGTTCTCCGCGGTGCTATCATCGTCGTCGTCGTTGTTATTCCCCTCGTCGTCTCTCGCGACGTCGTTACCGACATCATCTCTCCTTATTCCATTATTTTGTTGATCGTTGTCGTTCTTCGCGTTCCAACTGGTACTCTCTGTTCCTCTTTTTTCGGGTGGTGGCGGTTTCGTCGCCGTCGTCGTCGTCTTCGGCTCTTCCATCTCCCCCTCCTCCTGTTCGTTGCCTTTGCTCGAGAAAGGCACGTCTTTTTCTTCCCCTCCTCTGCTCTCTTTCAACGGCAAACCCGCACCGTAAAACGAGCTCCCGCACATGCTCAAATCAAACGGAATCCCATTCTCGCAACTGTTCATCATTTTCGGCACGTCCACGCGTGCGAAATCGATATCTTTCACCGTTTCCGCGTTCGCAGGTAATCTTAACACCTCTTGGTTTCCCCAATTGGAAATCAAAAACGCTTCGAGTAAGATGGATCGATCGACTTCGAGAGAGGCGAGACGGGCGTACATGCGGTCGTCCGTGCTGTTGTTCAGGTCGTCTACTTCTTCTGCTTCATCTTTCTCGGTGGATAGCATCATCGTCACGAAAGAGAGAGATGGGTGTGTGTTTTGTGTGAGGAATTAATTCTCTCCTTTTTGTAGGCGACAATAGGGGTTGAAAAAAGGAGCTGATGTATTGCTGATGTGCTGATGATGAAAAGTGCGCACATTATTCTTATTGTATTATCCAAACGACGGACGACATAATTTACTACTCGTGCGCGAAGTTTGGATGGAGACCCAAAATTCGCTCCATCAAATCCGGCTTCTTTTTCTTTGGCTTCTTCTTTTGTTCCTCGGTGAGTGCCAGCGCGGTTTCTTCGGCGTCAACGTCTCCCTCGCCGGCGTCTGGTAGCATGGGCACGTCCCCTTCGTCTGCTGGCTCGGGGGCTTCTTGAATAACGATTAACGTATTCTCGTTTATCATTTTGTTGATGATCATCTTGAGCAGCTTGAGCTCTTTCGTGAGATCCTCCGTTTCCGTGGCGTCGGCTTCGTTGTTTGCGAACTCCTCCATGTACCACTCGACAATGTCTCTTTGTTTTACGCCCAATGTATCTTGTTCTGGATTATCGTGCTCTTTCGCGCGGATGTGATTGACGATCATATTCTTCACGCTTTGGTACTTTTCGCTGCTGATGGTTATTTTCTTTTTTGGTTTCTTTCCGGCGGTTGGAGGAATGTTTTCTTGCGCGATGATTTGCGTGCTTGCAACCACGCCGGCGGGCTGTTGCGAAGATGGAGCGGCATTATTATCGCGCACCATGCCGTCATCATCTTCACCAACACCACCACCACTAACCCCAGCATCAGTATCATCGGTGCGTCGTTCCCACGCTAACTCTTCTCTCTCTTCCCTCTCCTCACGTTCCCTATTCGTTTCTGCGGGTAGTCCAGCGTCGCTGCGTCTTCTGACTTCCTCGCGTTCGTTCTCCATCTTTCGCTCTTCCTTGGCGATCGACGCTCTCATCGTACTCGGCAATATCGGTCCTTTATCTGCATCTTCGTCAATCTCGTCGTCGTCTTCCTCTAACGTAACATCCCTGGCTTCAACCGCGATGATTGATTCCGAAAGCAAACGTCTCGCCTCGCGCACATGCTTGGGTAAAATCTTTGCGCGACAATACAGTCTCGCTAGCGCTTCGGATAAACGCACGAGCGCTTCCAACTGTCTCACGGTAATTCTATAACTTGTTGTCGACCCGGGCTGCGCGTCGCCTCTTCTCAGCTTCACATACGCGTCTACGATTTCTCTCTGTGCCTCTGGTGTCATTTGCGGTTTAATACATCGCGAGTAACGGATGTACCTTTGCAATTGCTCTAGCGTGAAATCTACTTCGATGGCTTTTTCTTTCATCCTGTGCAACGAGACGATGTGTCTCGCGAGCATGTGGTCTCTGTAATCGTCCGGTTCGTCAATCATCACGTGGACTAAATCGAATCGAGATAAAATTGGCGCCGGCAACGCCAAGTTGTGTTTCAACTTTTTCGATTTATCGTATCTACCACCCAACGGGTTCGCGGCGGCTAAAATAGATGTTCGCGCGTTCAACGTGGCGTTGATACCGGCTTTAGAAATGGAAATCGTTTGTTGTTCCATGGCTTCGTGAATGGCTACTTGATCTTTCACTTCCATCTTATCAAACTCGTCGATGCAACAAATCCCATTATCCGCCAACATCAACGCTCCAGCCTCGATGCAATATTCCCCAGTTTCCATATCCTTCCCGACTGTTGCGGTTAAACCCGCTGCCGAGGACGATTTACCAGACGTATACACCGCGCGAGGGAGAAATGCGGTGACGTATTTCAAAAATTGCGATTTCGCGCACGACGGATCGCCGACGACTAAAACATTGATGTCGCCTCTTAGATTCGTCCCACCTTGTTTTGTCATTTTGTGCACTCCGCCAAATAACATCAAAGCAATGGCTCTTTTAATGTCCAAGTGCCCGTGGACGGTTGGCGCGATCGAGCGAACAAACTTTTCGTAAATTTTCGGGTCTTTCGACATGCGTTCGATATCGTTCAACTGTTCTTGCGTGAACGAGTTCACAACCTCCTTCTCGTCGTCTCCACCTCGGATGTTCACTCCGGTATTGGCGGACACGTTTTCGTTCCCACCAGCCGTTGGCCCAGCTACGTTAACGACAGAATGTGCCACGAAGCACGTTCGATAAAACAACTCCCTCACCCCGAAATCTCTCAAGCCGCCGACACCAGTCGACATCGTCCCAGCTGCACTCCCTTTCCCGGAACTCCCCAGCTCTGTCCTATCCCCTGCCATATTCGCCGGCGCGGTCTCAGGTACTACCGTCAGCGTTCCGGTAAACACCGCTTTATCCCCAGCCCTGGCCATCTCCACGGTTTCGTGTCTCAAAATCACATCCATAGATCTCGGCAAACTCCCAGCCGGCACCTCGTCCGCGTTCTCTTGCACTCTCACCCTCTGCCAATCGATGAAAGTACACCCTTCTTTCATCAACACGAACTTCTTCCTATTTGAGCACGTCTGTTTCAGACAAATAGTCGGTTCCGTGTACCGACACTGCTGCTCGACGTTTGGAATCACCTCGCCGCACTCGCCGCACATAAATTTTCCGATAATCAACTCCGGCCTCACCTCGCTCGTCCTCGTCACCACCCCACTAAACGACGCCAACTGCCCGACGTGTTCCGCTTTCAAGTCTCTCAACCGTTTCGTCCCCGGCAAATTCGAAAACGACACCCAAAAATCCTTCTCCTGCGCGCCTTGATTGTTGCTCGCTGAGGCGCCCCATCGAACCATCTCCGGAACGTGTTCTCGACAAAAATCTTTCACCGCTTGCCTCAAAAATGGTTCGTAGGTATAAAAATTCGCCTCCACCGCCTCAGTCGCCACGTCCGGGTCGAAATTTTTCAAATGGTGAAAGTTCACGTGCATGGTCGTGCTCGACGTTTCGTGCATCTCGTACAGCTGTTCGACGTAAATTTTCCTCGATTCTAACTCGTTGGTCTCAGGATTTACCACCGGAAACAACTCGTTGAGAAAATTGAGGAACGTGTTATAGACGATGTCCGAACCTTGGACGTTCGTCGACATGGACGCGTGGCGGTTCGCTTCTTCCATCTTCTTAATCCGTTTTCTTCTTCTTCTTCTTCTTCTTTTCCTTCGCTCACTGATGAACTACTCTTCTTCTTATTTTGAATTTTTTCCCGGAGATGAGTGCAAACAAAATCTCCAACTCACAAGAGCGAGAGGATGTGAAAAGAGAGAGTGTGCGTGTGTGCGAGTGAACGCGTCTGCCTCTCCAAAAACGCTTCTTCTGTGACACAGGTTATCCCTTCCGCGTTATTATATCTTCGTCGTCGTCGTGTCGTCGTCGAAAGAAAACTAAGTATGAAGGAGTGTTAAAGCGATCCCAAAAGAGAAATATGTAAACCCTAAATACTAAGTCGAATTCGAGTACTATTTGAAACAGTCGGTTGGTTCGAGGAGGAGGATGCAGAGGAGGAGGAGGACCACTGTTCGGTCAACTGCGCGTAGAAAAGCCCTTTTTTCGAAGAAGAAGCAGAAGGAGGATGCAGAGGAGGAGCAGAAGAAGACGGTTCCTTGTCCCGCCCAGAAGGAGACGAAAGCGGCGACGACGACCTTGACGCGTTTTGTCGCGAAGGAGTAGGAGGAGGAGGAGCAGTACTACTACTACTACTACTATTCGCGGTGGTTTTCTTTTCCGCCCAGAAGGAGACGAAAGCGTCGTGTAGTTTCGCGCTCAAATCGCCGACGACGAGTTCAGCCGCGTTGAGGCTGTCCTTCGCAGAGAGGAGTTGGTCGAACGCGAGGCGGTAGGACGCTTTGAGCGGGCGGAGGAGCGAATGGAGGGTTTCTTCTTCTTCTTCTTCTTCTTCTTCTTCTTCTTCTTCTCCTTTTTCGTCGTCGCGGTCTTGTTTTTCATTCGACGTTTCTTCGCTTTCTTCCTCTTTTTCTTCTTCGTCCGCTACGTTCTCTGCGCCAGTTGTTTGAGTTTCGATGTCGTGCCTGAGAGCCGCTAAGACTTCGTCGACAACCAGATTCGCGACGACATCTGGATTTTCATTTTCTTCGCGTTCTTGAGATCCTGTTTCTCTTCGTGTGCTACCGTAAGACGACGACGTCCCGGTTTTTGTTCCCGCTTCTGAGCGTTCTTTTCGTCTCCGTTCGTACTCTTTCTCAGTGGCGTCCATCTCGCGTTTGATATCGTTGACTCGTTCCGAAAGCGCTCTCACGCGGTGTTTACACGCTCGTGAAGCTGCCTTTCCGTTTGATAACTCTCTCACTTTCTCGCGACCGTTTGTTTGTTTGAATTCATCATACGCGCGCGCCTCATCGTTTAAACGCGCTGATTCGTACGATCCGAGCGATGAGATTGAAGCGTCGTCTTCACTCACCGCGTCGGTCGCGCAGCATACTTCTTCTTCTTCTTCTTCTTCTTCTTCTTCTTGCACCACCGATGGTTGCGCAGTATTCGTTTCGTCTTCTTCTTCTTCTTCTTCTCGTCGCTGATGTTTCTCATCGTTATCAACGCTACCGTTCTTCTTACTCGCCGCGGCGTTACTCTTTAACAACTTCAGTTCCGCTCGCAACTTTTTAATCTCTCGCTCCAAGCGCGTCAGTTTTTCACTCGGCGTTTCCACGCACTCGTTTAATTTCGCGTTATTTTCCACGCGCATCATCCGTTTTGCGAGTTGACACGTCGTTAACGTTTCTTCCGCGTGTTGATAATCGCTGGAAACGTGCGCAATCATGACTGTTTTACAATTCCCACCGAGCGCGTCGCGAAGCAAATGGGTCAGTTTCGAGCTACGATACGGCACGTGGTCCACGCGATTCGATTGGTTGCGTTCGCCCAACGAAATAATCACTCTCTCGAGTACCGAGAGAGACTTATTTATGAACGTAGCTTCACGCATCACAGTACCGGTTGATTTCGTTTTCCTCAACCTTTCAGAACCTGCAAGATCGACCAGATGTATCTTCGATCGATGCAAAGTCGCCGAAGACAAAGAAGACGTTTCGGTGCTCTTAAAACTCGCGGTTTCGATATTTAAGGTAAACACCGCGTGTGACCTCGACGACCGGTCGTTCATAGCGTGCGATCCAATCGCTCTTTGCGCGTCGCCTTCAAACCACAACGCCAATGCCTCGTCTTCTGAAGATACCTCTTTCGTCGTTAAGCCTCGGATGAAAACGCCAGAATCGGGACCGGCGTCGGAAATCACGCACGCCGGCGCGTTTTTTGGATCCTCGTGCGAACTCAACAAATCAATGAGATTCTCGTTATATATTTCAACGAAACTCACCGACACCTTATCCTTCGCGCGGCCGACGACGCTTCGGCCCACCGCCAATTTCTCAAATACCATCGTCAACGCTCGCGGTATGATCCCTCGATTCTCGTAACTCCCATCTCCGCTTCCCATGGTATACGTCTTACCACTCCCAGTTTGCCCGTATGCCAATATCGTCGCGTTGAACCCATCCGTGGCAGCTTCCACCGCCTCTTTCGCCACCGCCTCAAAAACTTCGTCGTTTGTAGCTTCCCGTAAAACGTTCCCCGTGAATTGAAACGACGCGTGTTGTTGTTGTTGTTGTTGTTGTTCTTGTTGTCGTCCTCGTCCTCCTCCTCCCGACGACGGCATCCTCCGATCGCGACATTTCACCAAAACCGACCCTCGCGGGCCTTCGCTCGTCACCAGCACGCACCCTTCGCCTCTCTCGTCTTTTTTACACCTTGGTGGTCTCGCGCGCAAGTGCACCACCACCATACTAGATCTGTTTTTCCCCGTCGCGCCTCCTGCTTTCGCGTTTTTTTGCGCCGTCGTCGTCATCCTTCCTCTTCTTCTTCAACTTCTGTCGGTAGTAATACGAGGAGTAGCCCTTCTTAGTTTACGACGCGGGTTCTTGTTCTTGCCGTTCGAGGTGTTGGAGTGCGGGAAGAAGAACACGACACCGTTTATTGCGCTAAAAATAGTCAAACTTTTTTTTCGCTCGTATTTTTTTTTTCAGAATTGAAATCGAAGCGTTTGGAATAACAAAATTCCCCTATTAGTAAAAACACACAGATGACAACACCAACAAAGACAAAGACGGAAGAAGAGGAAGCGAACGCATTGACGAACTTATGCGACCGAGTTCGATCGAGCACGAAAATGATCGTCCTGGAAAAATGCAACCACGTGAAAATAAACGACGACGCCATCGCGAAATTAGTGCACACCGTTCCCGGGCATCAGTTCGCTGGAATGACCTCGAAAACCGGGTTTAATCGGTTCGACAGTTCTGTGCATTTTATAGGGAAAGAGGAGAAAGATACGATTCAGTATTTGTTGGTGTTGGATGCTATTAATTTCTGCTTTTGGCCGGACCACGATGCGGTGACGGAGGAGCACCCGATTGGATTAGAATACGAACACGTCGCTGGAGGGTTGAAAAAATCCGTCGAGCGAGACGGGATTGAGATTTTAAGCGCGGAGAATTTAGGTAAAATGACCGGGGAGAAGCTGAGAGAGATGTTAGAATGGCCTCGCGAGTTGCCGTTCGAGGAGGTGCGCGCGAAACGGTTGCGAGAGATTGGGGAAGGGTTGGCGAGGAGTTTCGGCGGCGAGGCGATTGAACTCGTCAAGGCGGCGAAGAAATCGGCGGCAAAGTTAGTAGATTTAGTCGTGCAAACCTTTCCAGTCGGGTTTACGGATATGAGCAGACACACGGGGGAGTGCAGAGAAGGACAATTCTTTGCGAACGAAATTTGGTTCTTGAAGAGAGCTCAGATTTTTGTAGCGGATGTGTACGGCGCGTTGAAAAATTCGGGCGCCGGCGAATTTACGGACATCGACAAACTGACGACGTTTGCAGATTACCGAGTCCCGGTCGTTTTAAGAGAAAGCAACATTTTAGACTACCACTCCGAATACTTACACAAACGAGTGGATAAAAAACTGAATTTAGTCATCGGGTGCGAGTTAGAAGTCGAGATCCGATGCGCGACGATACAAGCCGTCGAGCGCATACGAGATAAACTCAACGAAAAATACTCCGCGAGTGTCAACGATAAGTGCACCGCGGTGACGGTCGATTGGTGGTTGTGGGAATACGGGGAAAAAAGGCGGGACGATACCAATTGGCGACCGCATCATCGCACGCGGACGACGTATTACTAAAAATAGAAATTGTTAAAATACGAGACATCACCCCCATTCCGGACAATTTTAACTTCATAAAAAGACACATGTGTCTTCAAAACACGGAAACCACCACTCATGATGGCGACGCGATGTCGGATTCCACCGACGAAATAAGCGACGAGGAAGAAGAAAAAGAAGAAGAAGAGAGCGAGTTTGTGCGCGCCTCCAATCGTCTCCTGTCCGCGCGCCAGTTGTTCGAGCACACCGTCGCTCTCGGGAAAAAGAAGAAAGGTCAACTGAAGACACTTCGGGAGGAAGAAGAGAGGAAGCGAGAGGCAAACTTCGTCGCGGAAACGCAACGGTTGATGAGTATTATTCGAGAAATGCGCGGAGGAGAATCGTCGTCGACGGAGGAGGAGAAGTTGAGGGAAAAAGAATGCGCGGAGAAAGAAGAGAGACGCGCTCGTCTGGCGCGGAAGAAAGCGGCGAAAGAGTTGGAACAGGCGATATCGTCCTACGATCGAGAGGTTGGCGAAGCGAGAAAGGAAAGAAGAGCAAAAAACAAAGCGGAAGAGGCGATTGAAAAAGCACTGAAAGAAGTGGAGAGAGAGTTAGAGGAGGTGAAATTGGAAAACGATCGCGAGGAAGGAGAGGAGAAGGCACGGAATGATGCCGTTGCGGATGGATTGAATCGCGCGCGAGCGGCGAGGGTGATTCAGAAGGCGTTTCGATCGAAAAAGAATAAAAAGAAAAGGTCAAAGAAGGGCACGAAGAAGAAGAAGGCGACGACGACGAAGAAGAAGACATGATCAACGCCTTGATGATTATAATGTAATTTAGATTTATATATATAGTAGTAATAACAATCTCGTTCGTTCTCGTTTTGATACTTAACCAACGGAGAGTATAAGAGTAATATAGAGAAGAAAAAGAATTTTTACTTTACTTTGTCAAAGCCCCTGGCGGTTGCGGCGTATCTTTCGATTGGTAGTGCAAATACACCGCCACCGACACCACGCTCGTCCCCAGCACAAACGGCAACGTCAACTGAAACCCAAATAACGGAATAGACACTAGCGTTGTCAAAATCATCGCCACCGAGGTTGAATACACCTTGACGATATTATCCGCGTACTTCATCACCAACGACACCGCGATACCGCTCAACGAATGATTTAAAATCATCGTACACACGATCGCATTGTATCCGTAAAAATACCCCCGTCCAAACACCGCGTCGTAATCGTACAAAAAGATCGCCACCATGTTAAAGATGACCCCAAACAAGTACAAATACACGTTCTGCGCGTTTACGTTTCTCTTCGGTTGCTTCTTCATGATCAACTCCGTATACACCCCCGCCGCTCCGGACAAAATAGCCATCACAATCGCCATCATCAAACCCATAAACGGCGTTGACAACACCTGATCGCTACCACTCGTCAACTGCGCGATCGTGCACCCCAGAGCCAACAAAATCAACGCCGACCACTGCACGCCGCTCAAGATCTTCTTCAAGAAGATTCTATACAAAATCCCAGTCGATATGATGTTCAAGTTCTTCAAAATCTGATACGACGGAGCGTCCACGTACAAAAACACGTAATACTGCAACAGATTCTTCACTAAATACAACGCCGCCGGAATCGGATACACCCACAACTCGGACCAACTCGTGCTGATTCGGTTGTCCTCGTTCACGCCAACCGTTCTCCAAATCTTCACCAAAGCCAACAAAGACATCAACATCTTCGTCGTTTCTACCGTGCAATTCGCACTCGTCACCGCGTAATCGTACTTCACCCCGTTCGCCTTCGACGCCGCGATTAACAAACCTTGCGATGACGTCAAAACCGTCAACGCTAACGTGACGACCGATTTGCGGCCCCAATCTTCCATGCCTGCGCCAGCACTTGAAGACGATAAGTTGGAACCAGAGTCAGAGTTGACGAGCTTTTCGCGCAACTCTTGCGATTTATCCTCCTGTCGTTGATCGTCGTAAAAAGAAAAGAGAAAGAAAGAAAAAGGAGAAAGAGTGTCGTCGTCGTCAGCGAGCGTTCGGTTGAGATGTATGCGTGCCCCTGATGAGCGCCCAAAAGGATGAGAGATTTCTCGTCATCCTTCTTTATCTCCACAACGGAGAAAGAAGTAAAAACATCTCAAAAGCAGCAGCGGTTCTTTAGAGAAAGAGAGAGACAGAGAGACAGAGAAACAAAGCGGGAAGAGAAGACTTCGCTCGTCGTCGTTTCGCGCGTCATCATCATCATCATCATCAGAGAGAGAGAGAGAGAGAGAGAGAGAGAGAGAGAGAGAGAGAGAGATTCGTACCTTGTCACCCATGTTTGGTGTTTTATTGTGGGGGCAAGAAACCAAATTTTGTGTGGTGTTTTCGATGATGAAGAGGACAAGAAAGGGGAAGAAAAAAAAAGGAGAGCTTTGGCGAAAGCGCTCGCGTACGTTCGGCGGTTGACGATGATATTTTCGGTAAAATCGATGGATGTTATATAAATACAGG
>Ga0233450_10000158_pt1 | contig 77698 bp, 59 predicted proteins | sample 011ome_30_FD_189956 | JGI IMG/M metagenome (GOLD analysis project Ga0233450, IMG submission 189956) | Coastal salt marsh microbial communities from the Groves Creek Marsh, Skidaway Island, Georgia - 011501CT (spades assembly) | ecosystem: Environmental > Aquatic > Marine > Intertidal zone >... | reverse complement strand
CTTACAGTAACAGTAACAGAAGATCTGAAATTCGGGTCTCTACGGTTTCGATCGAAACCGATGCGATTGATATCGGTAATGCAAATATCTTTGGTTACGTTGCGGTTGGCGCTACGCTTGCTTCTGGACAAACAGGCTCGGATGTTATCGATGTCGGAAAAAATGGTACTATTAGCTCCTACGGTGAGGCGCAGATCGTCCAAGAAGATCGTATTTTAACGGATTATTACGCTTCCTTTCCCAATCGCTCTGCTCCGTCGGTCTCGTCTGGATGGGAATTTCCTGCTTCTGGAACAATTACGACTAGTGGCACTTATTACGTGGATGGCGATTGGTCATTAGGAGGAGCCAGTGGGGCGCTAGTTATTGCCCCGGGCATCGACGTCATACTTGTGGTCACTGGAGAGTTCGAGTTAAAAGGTAATGCGACACTTACTCTAGATACCGATGCCACCTTAAAGCTCTTCGTTGAAGGCGACGTATCCATAGGTGGCAACGGGGTATTAAACTCCTCTAAGCCAGAGAATTTAGAGGTCATTGGGACAAATACTATTGAAGCCGAGCAGACGATAAAAATTAACGGCAATGGTCAATTATCTGCTACAGTGTATGCCCCAAATGCAAATGTGGAACTAAAAGGTGGAGGTGATTCTGGTCGCGTCTACGGTGCAGTGGTTGCGTATGATGCGTCGCTTGTTGGCAATAGCCATTTTAGTTTTGATGAGGCTTTAGCTGATGTGAATCTTGGTGGCACTGACTATGAAGTGATTGAGTGGTTAGAAATGACCAATACCACCTATGAGACGACTACAGTGGCGTTAGATGGTTACTTTTAAGCGACAGTGGTTGATCGCTTATCGGTAGAATCCGCCGCCTAGCAGTGTTTCGCCGTAGTAAAATGCGATAATTTGGCCGGCTGCGAGGGCACGCTGCGGTTTATCAAACACGACTGTTGCGGTGTCGACTCCGGTCGGCGTATAAGTGATCTGTTGTGACGCATCTCGGTAGCGCGGTTTCGCTAGAAGCTTGCATGGCTCAGTGATGGGGTGATTCACAAAACTGAGGCCATATACCTCGAACTCTTGGCCAAACAGGCCGGGAGACTCTGGCTTGTCGAAGCCGATAATCAGCTGGTTGCGCACCATGTTGAAGCCGATCACCACGTAGCACTCGTTGTCGGTGTTGGATGGCACACCGATCCAGCGCCGTTGACCTAAAGTATAGCGATGCAGTCCCTGATGCTGGCCGAGTACTTTTCCGTCAGCATCGACGATGTCGCCGGGCTTATCATCAATGTAATATTCAAGGAAGCGGTTGATATTCATATCGCCAAGGAAGCAGATGCCCTGACTGTCTTTCTTCTCCGCATTAGGGAGTTGGTGTTGCTTAGCCAGTGCACGAACAGCTGGCTTACTGAGTTCGCCAATGGGAAAAATCGCGTGCTCGATTTGCTTCTGCTGTAGCATGGCAAGAAAGTAAGTTTGGTCCTTATTGCCATCCACGCCTTGTACCAGATCGAAACTACTGTCGGCATTTTGACGTTTGCGAACGTAATGCCCAGTTGCCAATGCATCGAATCCTCGATCGAGCGCGTAGTCCTGGAAAATACCGAACTTCATCTCACGGTTGCACATAATGTCTGGGTTTGGCGTGATCCCTTTCTGATAGCCCTCGACGACGTAGTGGACGACGTGCTCGCGATATTCATTGACGAGGTTGACGATCTCAAAAACGATACCGAGGTGCTCAGCGACAGCGCGCGCATCTTCGATATCCTGCTGCGCGGGGCAATCGGCCAACGGCATTTCCTCATTCATCCATGTGCGGATGTACGCACCAGACACCTCATAGCCCTGCTCTTTAAGTAAAAGGGCCGCGACGGCGCTATCAACACCGCCAGATAAGGCTACCAGAATTTTTTTCATTGTCTGAACAAAACGTCATCAACGCATATCGTCAATACGAGTCAAAGCACTTATGGAATGAAATCGAAACTTTTTGTTTAGTCCCGAATGATAAAATGAATTCTAAGTTTGTAAATTGCTCGATCGATCAATGAAACAGGATTGAATTCGGAAAGGGGATTGCCCTCTAATGAAATCTTATTGAATGATAAGTTCTATTTATGGTAAAAACTGTTAATTACATCTCACATGCTTTCTGGATCTCTGATAATTCTGGATTGGTGATTTTAGCTTCAGATTGGTCTGATACCACTACCTTGCCGCCGCTTTCTCTAGGGCCGTCGGATATCAACTTCGGTGCATTAGAATGCTTGAGCTCGAATGAAACTGGGCGCTATTATCGCTACTACCGCAATAAGCAGAGCTGGGTGTTTACGTTGCAATCGGAACGCTACCCTCAATTATTGAATCGCACAGTTCGTGTCTATCTCGCAGGTGAGTTCAACGAATGGAGCGAGGCGATCGGCAAGCCTGAGTGGGAACTTACACCATTGAGCGATGATGCTGGCGCGACCTATGAGGTGAGCGTACCACTTGAGCGTATTCCCCATGGGCAATCCTTTAAATTTAAGTTCGTCACGGAAGACGGGGACTGGTTCGATGTGCCTGATAGTGCGCCGAATTACGTGCGCTGTCCCGACGGAGTGTCCAACTTTGAGTTTTATCCGAAACAAACTGGTAAACATATTTTCCGCTTTCGTACCCCCGAGGGCTATACACCGAATGGTAATGAGAAAATTATTTGGCGAGATGCCGAACATCTCGAATCACATGAACTGCCTCACACGCAGTTTTTAATTACGTCATCAACTGACCTACCCTTAGGAGCAATTGTCGATGAGGGGCGAACTACTTTTCGCTTGTTTGCACCACGTGCAACCGAAGTCAAACTGTCATACGGTCAGAAGGCAGACGAGTCTGATAGGGCATTAGTTCCGATGCGCTGCGTCGATAATGTGACTTGGGAGGTCAGTTTTGATGAAAGCTTAATAGGCAGTTATTATTCGTTTCGTGTGCTCGGCGATAGCCATGAAGGCACGTCCCACTTTGATCAAGATTTTGTAGTTCTCGACCCCTACGCCAAAGCATGCCTTGGGCACCGAGGCCCTGCGATCGTGGTGGATCCTGCCCGCATGCAGAAAGTCGCTACACCCTATACCCCGCCGAACTGGCATGATTTGGTGATCCTTGAAGGACACGTTCGCGATTTGGCGGCGCACGCGCCGATTGAATTAACTATGGAAGAGCGTCGAGGCTATACGGGGCTGCGCAAATGGCTAAAAACCGGGGGCTCCTACTTGCAGGAGATCGGTGTCAACGCGATCGAGTTGCAGCCGATTCAGGAGTTTGATAACCTCAGCACAGAGGACTACCACTGGGGCTACATGACGGTGAACTACTTTTCCCCGGAAAGTAGCTATGCGCTCGAGCCTGAAAAGGCTTCACAAATCGAAGAGTTTCGCGGCTTAGTGCAGGACTTTCATGATCTAGGCATCTCCGTGATTATTGATGTTGTATATAATCACGTTGGCGAACCAAACCATTTATTGTTTGTCGATAAATATTACTATTTCCATGTAGATGAGGCAAACGACCTGATGAACTGGAGCGGATGCGGTAACGACTTGCGCTGCGATACGCCAATGGCTCGCCGACTCATCATTGAGAGTTTGATACATTTGATTGAGACCTACGATATTGACGGCTTCCGTTTTGATTTGGCTGAGCTGATCGGGATCGAGGTGTTGCGAGAGATCGAGGTTGAGTTAAAGAAAGTAAAGCCTTCAATTATTTTAATCGCAGAGCCATGGAGCTTCCGTGGTCACATCCAAGATGAATTGAAAGAGACTGGCTTTGCTTCATGGAATGACGGCTTTCGCGAATCGATTGCCGACTACGTCTGCGGCGAAGGGAATCAAGACTCGATCCAGTATTTCTTATCGGGTTCTCCATCAAGTAGCCGTTTTGCGGCTCAGACGATCAATTACACTGAGTCGCACGACGATCAATGCTGGATGGATCGCATCACCCAGCGTGCCGAGCAGGATGGCACAGACCCGACATTACTCGATCGCCGCCGCACGCATTTGATGGCAGCAGTGTTATTTGCTTCTCTCGGCGTGCCCATGCTCGCGGAGGGGCAGGACTTTATGCGTTCGAAGCTCGGCATTTCAAATACCTATCAGCGTGGCGACGTGAACGCGCTCGATTACAATCGCCGTTTGGTTTACTCTGGCACTCAGTCCTATTTTCGCAATTGGATTGCATTTCGCCTATCGGCATTGGGGAAGGCATTCCGCTATGATGGGGCACTCCGAGACGGCTACCTTAAGTTCCTCGTAGCTGAGGGCTCCAGCGCGACCATCGCGATCTTTAATGCCGATCGCAGTATTGATACGGCGCAACTAATTTTTGCAATCAATCCTCATTTGGAATATGTGAACATCACATGCGATGCAGATTACTTCGAGAATGCGCTTCAAATCGCGGATCATGAACGCTTCAAAGTGACTGGTCTAACCTCCGCACTCATCGCTATTGGAAAAAAGACAGTGCACATCCCACCACTCGGATGCGGCCTGTGGTTGGTACAGTAAGAAGGCCTCAGTTTCATCAATATGAAAGGTTCCTGGTCGATTCGCGGAAAGTCTCGATTGCAACGACAGAGCGTTTTGGCTGAGAAGCATCGGGTACCTTGATGTGGTCGGATTTGATTGCGCAATTGACTGCGATAGGCGTGTGGGCGACTCGCCCAGATTCATACTGTGTTGCTACAAAGGAGGCCGAGTCGCCCTCCCTCCTTTACCCAGTATATGACGAGTACCACAAGAAAGCCCTGCCGCACTGTATGCGTGGCAGGCTATTGTTTATAAAGATGCCATGTGGTACGTCCACCTAATGAGCTAGATCGTACTGCTTAGTCACTTGCTTGGTGAGTGCGATCCATTCATTCCACGTGTCCTTGAGAGAGGCACGCAGCGCCTTGATCTCTTTTTGCAGCGATTTGCTCTGGTCGTCGCTCGCTTGTTTAAGTTCGCGCGCTTTGACCATGATGACTGCAGCTTTTGCCTCAAACACGATAGAAATGTCTTCGAGCTTTGCTTTAAGCTCAGCAGCGACGGCATCCACTTCTGTTTCCAAGTGTTCGAGAATCAGTTGCTTATCCTTCAATACCAGCGCTTTTTGTAGGGCGATGTCATTAATGACGCGCAGCTTGCCAGCTATACCAAGTTTGGAGGCGAGCCAAATCGTCCACTTCGAAGGATCGAAATGATACCAGCGGATACCATTGCGATAATCCGCGGCAAAGGCGTGGTGATAGTTGTGGTAACCCTCACCAAAGGTAAGTAGTGCGAGTAGGGCGTTGTCCACGGCGCTCAATTCGCGAGCATAAGTCTTCGAGCCGATCGTGTGGCACAATGAGTTGATAAACCAAGTACTGTGATGGATCATCGCGATGCGCAGTAGCACGCCAAAGTAAAAAGAAGCAAGTGCCCCAACGAAAAGCCAACCAACACCAAACACCGCAAGATTCACGATCGTGACAAACAACCCATAGTGCTGATCTTGAATGACAACGCGCGGGTTCTTCAGTAAGTCTGGGACCAAAGACGCGTCATACTTGCGCTCGTAATCGAACAACCAGAGTACATGCGCATACCAGAATCCTTTTTTGATCGAGTAGGGGTCTTTGTTCGTATCGACATGATTGTGGTGAATCCGGTGATCGTGTGACCACTTAAGTGCCGACATTTCCAGCGAAAGAGCTGAGCCAAGTAATACGCACCATTCGAAGAAGGCGTTGGCCGAATAGGCCTTATGGGCGTAGAGGCGATGGTAGCCGACAGTGATCGACATGCCACCAATGATGTAAGTGGCTAAAAATAGAATAATAGCGGGCCAACTGACTGCAGCGACCGCAGCGGGGATCAATACCACAAGTAATAAGTGGTATAAGACGATGAACAAAAAAATGTCCCAATTCTTAATTTTCATAAGTATCAAGCTACAGATATCAGGCTTGTTGAAGTATTTTTAGCATATACCTTTTGTTTGAACAAGGTCTGGCGCAATATATTGCAACGAGTGACTCCGCTAGGCTTCTGAATACGGCGGCGAAAGGTGACTTTTTAGCGACCAACTGTCAAGTGGTTTCACTTTCATCAAGCTCGTGTGCAGTGGTTTTATCGAAAAATGCCACTATTACCTTGTTCACCGACTAGACTGTACTAGTACAACTCGATAATGGCTTACAAATTGCGCAATGCGATTCCCTGTTTAAACAATCCTAGCGAATAATTCTTGCCAAGGCTGCGAACCTGTTTAATTAGTCCCTGCTTCTCAAATTTTTCATCTCAAACTGAAAACAACACACACATATATAATGGCTACAAAAATTGGAATTAATGGTTTCGGCCGCATCGGTCGCTTGGTATTTCGCTCTCTCGTTGAGAAGGGCCTACTTGGAAGCGAAATCGAAGTAGTCGCAATCAACGACCTCGTCCCTGCGGAGAACCTCGCATACTTACTTAAATATGACACTACACAGGGTCGCTTCAAAGGCACAGTTGAAACTAAGGGTGACGACGTCATCGTAGTGAACGGCCACGAAATCAAGACACTCGCAGTTCGCGAAGGTCCTGCAGCCCTGCCATGGAAGGAGCTTGGCGTTGATATCGTAATCGAATCAACTGGTCTGTTCGTCCAAGACGACAAGGCACAAGGTCACATCACTGCTGGCGCTAAGAAGGTTATTATTTCAGCCCCTGGTAAGGGTGACGGCGTTAAGACTGTTGTTATCGGCGTGAATGACGACGAGATCACTGCTGAGCACGACCTTATCTCCAATGCATCTTGCACGACTAACTGCTTGGCACCCATGACTAAAGTCATCCTTGAAAACTTCGGTATCGTCGAAGGCCTGATGACAACAGTGCACTCCTATACAGCCACTCAGAAGACAGTTGATGGTCCTTCACCTAAGGACATGAAGGGCGGTCGCACAGCAGCTCTTAACATCATCCCTTCGACTACAGGTGCTGCGAAGGCTGTTGGCCTCGTGCTTCCTGCAGTTCAAGGCAAGCTCTCTGGTATGGCTTTCCGCGTCCCAACGCCGACAGTTTCTGCTGTAGACCTTACAGTTAAGACAGAGAAGAGCACATCTTACGCAGAAATCTGCGAAAAGATGAAAGAAGCCTCCGAAGGTTCCCTTAAAGGTATCCTTGGTTACACTGAAGACGAAGTTTGCTCTTCTGACTTCATCCACGACGAGCTTAGCTCCATCTTCGATGCGGGCAGCGGCATGGGTCTTAACGACAAATTCTTCAAGCTTGTTTCTTGGTATGATAACGAGTGGGGTTACTCAAACCGCGTTGTTGAACTCGTCCAGAAGGTTTCCAAGTTCCTCTAAGAACTTGTTGATCGCATCTTGAATTTCTGGCCGCCGCGCAGGTTTCCCATTTAGCGGATACTCTGTCGCGGCGGTCTTTTTTATTATTCGGTTCCCAGTTCTTTGTTTTTTAAGTTGTCAGTTTAACTGAAAACTAGGCAGCCGAAAACCAGCTAATTCACTTCTCACCACTACTTAACAATTTTCAACATGGCTACAAAATCCATCAAAGATGTCGATCTTTCCGGCAAACGCGTATTCGTACGTTGTGACTTCAATGTCCCACTTACAGACGGTGTCATCTCCGACGATTCTCGTATCATTGCAGCACTGCCGACGATTCAAAACCTCGTCGCTCAAGGCGCGAAGATTATTCTTGCCAGCCACCTCGGTCGTCCCAAGGGCGAGAAGAATGCGAACTATTCACTCGCTCCCGTTGCTGAAGCACTCGCTGCTCAACTCGGTCAGCCTGTGACATTCATCGAAGATTGCATTGGTGAAGAAGTGGAAGCTGAAGTTGCTAAACTTGGCGATGGCGAAGTTGTCCTACTTGAGAACGTTCGTTTCTACCAAGGTGAAACAGGCAACGATCCTGAATTTGCTGCATCACTCGCAAAGCTTGCTGACGCATTCGTGAACGATGCATTCGGCACCGCCCACCGTGCACACGCATCCACTGCAGGTGTGGCGAAGCACCTTTCACCAAGGGTATGCGGTCTCCTCATCGAGAAAGAACTCGCTTACCTCGGCGACAAAACCAACCGCCCAGAGCGCCCACTCACAGTGATTCTCGGTGGCGCAAAGGTTTCTGACAAAATTAAAGTGATCGACGCACTGCTTGAGAAGGCAGACACCATCATCATCGGTGGTGGCATGGCTTACACATTTAAAATGGCAATGGGTCAAACGGTTGGGGATTCCCTCTGCGAGCCTGATTTCATTCCAACCGCGAAAGCAGCACTTGCTAAAGCGAAAGAGAAGGGCGTTACGTTCCTACTTCCAGTAGATAACATGGTCGTCAAAGGACTCGATTTCGGCGCTGGCACATTTGCAGATAGCAAAGTGGTCGAAGGTAACATTGAAGACGGTTGGGAAGGCGTTGATATTGGCCCGAAGAGTATCGAGCTCTTCAATACTGAAGTTAAAAATGCTAAGACCGTTCTCTGGAATGGACCTATGGGCATCTTCGAAATCGAAGCCTGCAATAAAGGCACGTTCGCAGTCGCTAAAACCATCGCAGAGTCCGACGCATGTTCGATCATTGGTGGCGGCGACTCAGTGAAGGCCATCAAGATGGCTGGGTACGGCGACCAAGTTACATTCATGAGCACCGGCGGCGGCGCATCTCTCGAATTCCTCGAAGGTAAAGAACTCCCAGGTGTCAGTGTACTCGACGCAATCTAAACACATTTAATTGGAGGGAAATGCTCCGTCATTTCCACCTCTGTACGGTAACGCCAGAGCGTTGCCCTCTTTTTTTCTAATTAATAATTCCTAATTCAAAAAATACTATGAGTAAAACAGCACGCAAATACCTTATCGCAGGTAACTGGAAGATGAACCTGAACTCAGCCGAAGGCGCTGAGCTCGCTAAAGACGTTGTCAGTATCGTTGGTCCACAGACCGAAGTTTCTGTTTGCGTTTGCCCAACCTTCACCACACTCGAAGCAGTGTCTCAAGTAGTAACTGATTCCAACGTTTCTCTCGGTGCACAAAATATGCACTTCGAAGCGACTGGTGCATACACAGGTGAGATCTCAGCTGAGATGCTTCGCCACCTGTTCTGCAAGTTCGTCATCCTCGGACACTCAGAACGCCGCGAATACTTCGGTGAAACTGACGCAATCGTTAATAAGAAGACACTTGCAGCACTGGCAGCCAACCTTAAGCCAATCGTGTGCATCGGTGAAACACTCGACGAGCGTGAAGCTGGCAAGGTCAACGAGGTCATTAAGACTCAACTCGAAGGTGCACTGGTTGGTGTGACAGCAAACGCTGCAGACGCACTTGTCATTGCTTACGAGCCAGTATGGGCGATCGGCACAGGCAAGACTGCGACACCAGAAATGGCCGAAGATGTGCATGCGGAAATCCGCAGCCTTCTTGCTGGTCTGATCGGCGCAGAGGCTGCGGATAAGGTTCGCATCCTTTATGGTGGTTCCATGAAGCCAGAAAACGCAGACGAGCTCCTCGCTCAGCCAAACATCGACGGCGGTCTCATCGGCGGTGCCGCGCTCAAAGCGACATCCTTCGCAGCTCTCGTTGAGAGCGCAGCGAAGCTTTCTAAGTAAACGCCTCGTATTACATATTCAAAAGGCCGGAGCAGAAATGCTTCGGCCTTTTCTATTTTAAGGGTCTTTCAATCGCTAATACATCGCGCTTTCTGATTGATTCCTGAATCGTGTCGTCTAAGGCTCTTTTCTTTTTTCAAATAATTACCTCAAGACACGCATAATTTATGGCAACAGGACTTCTTTTTTCCGGACAAGGCGCACAATCCGTGGGCATGGGCCGTTCTCTCTACGAGAACTCTGCAATTGCGAAAGCGCTCTATACTGAAGCTAACGAAATCCTCGGTTGGGATCTTAAAACGCTATGCTTCGAAGGTCCCGCCGAAGCACTCACAGAAACCAAAGTCTGCCAGCCAGCTCTGTATGTGCAGGGCTATGCGCTTTACAGTATTCTGAAAGCAGCGGGCAAGCTCGACGATGTGACTGCTGCGTGTGGCCTGAGCCTCGGTGAGTTGACAGCACTCGCAGCTGCGGGCGTGTATGATTTCGCCACTGGCCTCAAGCTCGTCGCTGAGCGTGGTCGCCTGATGCAGGTCGCTTGCGACGCGACCAAGGGCGGCATGGCTGCCGTAATCGGCGGTACGTCTGCAGAAGTGCAAACGTTTTGCGATGAGTTCGATATCGAAATCGCCAACCTTAACTGCCCTGGGCAAATCGTCATCTCTGGCGACAACACTCAAGTACTCGAAGCGGTTGCTGCCTCCAAGGGCCGGTTCAAGCTTTGCAAGCCGCTCAATGTGGCTGGCGCTTATCACAGTAAGTTGATGGTTTCGGCGCGCGATGCTTTTGCTGAGTTCATTCAGGACTTCGACTTTAAGGCACCTAAGATCCCAGTTTATACCAATGTCACTGGTGATCGTGTCACTGAACCGCAGGACATTAAGGATGCACTGGTCAGCCAAGTGGTATCGTCGGTACGTTTTGAAGATTGCTTACGCAATATGGCAACAGAAAACAATGTTAGTAATTTCTACGAGTGCGGGCCTGGTAAGGTGCTCGCTGGCTTTGGCAAGCGTATCGACAAGACGCTCAATATTACGCCAGTGTCTGAGTTTAGTGATCTTCCCGAGTAATTTTTGACCCGCGCCGCGAAGCGCCCGAAATGATCCACTTGATCACCTCCAAAGCGCGCAATTTGCGGGTGAGGGGGCTTTTTCATCATTATTCTACTTCGACAGTGGACATTGAGTGCAAAGATTATGATTAAAGTTTAGGATTAAGCGACAGACTCAAACGACATGACCGATCTAGCCCATACTCGCAATTTTTGCATCATCGCCCACGTCGATCACGGCAAGACGACTTTGTCCGACCGCATCTTGGAGCTGACACGCACAGTTGAGATGCGGGATATGAAGGCACAGTTACTAGACTCAATGGATTTAGAGCGTGAGCGCGGTATTACCATTAAGAGTCACCCAGTGACCATGGTGTATCGTGCCAAGGACGGCGAAGACTATACTTTTAACTTGATCGATACTCCTGGCCACGTGGATTTCTCTTATGAAGTCTCCCGCAGTCTGGCTGCTTGCGAAGGTGCGATGCTGTTGATTGATGCTGCGCAAGGTATTGAAGCACAGACGGTTGCCAATGCGCACTTAGCGACAGAGCAGGAGCTCGCGATTATTCCGGTGATCAATAAAGTCGATCTGCCTAGTGCAGACGTGCCAGCGATTGAGGTGCAACTTGAAGATGTGCTGGCGATTCCTGCTGAAGAAGCGGTGCTCACCAGTGGTAAGAGTGGCTTCGGTATCGAAGATTTACTGGAAGCTGCGGTTCACCGCATCCCGTCACCACGCTGGGCAGAGGTCAATGGCCTGCGCGTGTTGATTTTTGACTGCATTTATGATACCTACAAAGGTGTGATTTGCTATGTACGGGTGTTCTCCGGTTCGGTGAAGATGGGCGACCAGATCATGACCATGAGCGACGAGCGCAAGGCGCAGGTTAAGGAAGTGGGGCGTTTCTCCCCAGCCATGCTCAAACGTGCTAGCTTGGATGCGGGCGATGTGGGCTACATCGTCACCAACATGCGCGACGTGGCCGAAATTAAGCTCGGTGATACCATTACGCATTCGAACGCACCGACTGCCGAAATGCTACCTGGCTACAAGCAAGTCAGCCCAATGGTATTCAGTGGCCTGTATCCGATCGACACTAGCGATTACAACAAGCTCAAAGCGAGCATGGGCAAGCTACGTCTCAATGATGCTGCCTTCGTCTATCAATCCGAAAACTCAGTCGCACTCGGCTTTGGTTTTCGCTGCGGCTTCCTCGGGCTACTACACATGGAAATTATTCAAGAGCGCATCCGTCGTGAATATGATCTGGATGTGATCTCGACCTATCCAAGTGTGGTCTATAAGGTCACCAAGACCGACTTGGAGCAACTCGAGGTGCACAATCCGATGCACCTACCAGATGTATCTGAAATCGAGTTTATTGAAGAACCTATGATCCTAGCATCGATTCACGTCCCAAGCACATCGATTGGTGATGTATTGGCACTCGTCTCGGAGAAGCGCGGGATCTGCGAACACACCGAGACAATCGATAATCAGCGCGTGATGCTGGTCTGCAACATTCCGCTCAATGAGATTCTGATCGATTTCAACGACCGCCTAAAGAGCATTACCCATGGCTACGGCTCGATGGACTATGAGATGAACGGCTACCAGAAAGCGAAGCTTTGTCGCCTCGACATTATGGTCAACTCCGAGCCAGTCGATGCGTTCTCTTCAATTGTCCATATCGACAAAGCCGAGGGCAGGGGGCGTGCACTGTGTAAGCGACTCAAAGAGATCTTACCGAAGCAAATGTTTAAGATCGCAATTCAAGCTGGCGTGGGCTCCAATATCGTCGCTCGTGAAACGATCAGTGCCTACCGCAAAGATGTAACCGCGAAGTGTTATGGTGGTGATATTTCTCGAAAGCGTAAACTCCTTGAGAAGCAAAAAGAGGGTAAGAAACGCATGAAGAACATCGGTAGCGTTTCGATCCCACAAGACGCGTTCATTAAGATCCTAAAGACTTCTGACGGCGGTAGTTAGTCAATCCTCACGACACAATCCCTCAGAGTGAATCATCCCCATCATTCCATGAAAAAGTTACGTAAACAGGCAAAAGAATTACTCCACGCGGCCAATAAAGTTTATCACTACCGTCGCGATGTCACTTCCGCGGCGCGTTTACAGGAACTCGAAAAGAGCGTGAACGAAATCGAGACGATGCTCCAAGGAGAGTCAATCGATTCAATTCCATTTAAAGCGGCAATGGACCGACTCGATGCCTTGCTGCGCAAGATTGGTGGGAAGCTTCACCCGAAGACCTTTTGGAGTGATAATCTAGAAGTCATCTTGGTCGCGGCAATTCTAGTTATAGGTGTGCGGACCTTTTTCTTCCAGCCATTCATCATTCCAACCAATTCGATGTATCCGACTTATAGCGGCATGAATACCGCCATTTATGAGTCTAGCGAAGCATCGCCGAGTACCCTGAGACAGGTGTTTAATAAACTCACATTGGGAGCCAAGCATAAGAGCCTCATAGCTGAAAGTTCTGGCCCCGTCTCATTGCTATTAGTTCCAGACGCAGAAACGGGTAGGGTCGGCAGCAGTCGCCCCGTCTCGTATCGTAAATATTTTATCCTGCCCGCAACACGTGCGGAGTATGTCTTCTCGGTCGGCGGCACTCTGCAATCCATCCAAGTTCCAGCAGAGTTCGATATGCTCTCTGCAATTAGCCAGTTTTTTCCTGATTCGAACTTGAAAGTTGCCGTGCCTTCTCAGGAAAGTCCTAGTGGGCAAGCCTTGCAATTAAATCGTGCTGTCAAAGCTGGCGAACCGCTCATGCGCTTTGATATCACACTCGGCGATGCATTGTTTGTCGACCGTATTAGCTACCATTTTACACGGCCCAAGGCAGGCGATCCGTTCGTCTTTCGCACCAATGATATCCGCGCAGAGCTTGGGCGCCTGACCGGTGATTACAGCGATAAATATTACATTAAGCGCATCGGCGGCATCGGCGGCGAAACCCTTAAAATTAAGGATGGTGGGCTATTTGCCAATGGCGAACCGCGCGATGAAGTACAAGCTTTTACTCGAAATGCAGCGAAAGAGGGCGAATATGGTGGTTACATCAATCAAACACTGTTGGCTGAAAGCCGCAGCTTAGAGATTCCAGACGATAAGTTTATCGCTCTTGGTGATAATTCAGCCAATAGCTTAGACAGCCGTTACTGGGGGTTCGTGCCCGAACGTTCAGTCATTGGCAAAGCGATCTTCATCTACTATCCGTTCACTAAACGCTGGGGCCTCGCAGAATAGCATAAGAGATCTGAGGTCTGAGGGCGTATTATATGGAAGCTCCTCACCAGCTAAGGGCAGGTGTCTTAGCTTGCTAAGACGGAGGGATTTTCTGCCGAGCATAAGCAGAGAAAAAGAACCCAGATGTTTTAACCGCTCGTTCCCTGCGGTCACTAGAGTTCGCAGATTATGCAGAGGAGCCTTAATGAATTCATCTCCGTGAGTTGTAGGTGAAAAACGTTCATCATTGGTCTATTATATTGGTGCGCACAAATATTGCTTAAAATGCCACACCTATAAATGAGAATAGGATGCTCCCACCACCTTGCTAATCGCTTGGAGAGTAGTGGGAGCATCCTGCTCGCGTTCTTTCATCTTTTTCAAAATTACAACTCACATGATCCGCGGCAGTATAACACTTTCTAACTTTAATGTCCTCAAGGTTCTCAAGCGAAGCGGGCGGTTGAATCTACGTTTTCGAAGTGGTATAATACCTTTTCTACGATACTTGCCACCAGAGGCGTCACTCGGCGTGCGCGTCCCCAGAATCACTCATACTGTCCCTTGCCTATCTTCCTTTCGCAGCCTATCAACTCTAGCATATGAGTAGCACACCACGAAACATCGCCATCATCGGCGGAGGTCCCGCAGGCCTACGAGCCGCCGAAGTCGCAGCTGCAGAAGGCGCCTTTGTCACTGTTTTTGACGCCAAACCATCGGTCGGGCGTAAATTCCTGGTTGCTGGCAAAAGTGGCTTGAATATTACCAACAACGCCGAATTCGAGTCGTTTGTCGCGCAGTATTCTGCTCGCAAGGATTTACCAATCACACAATGGCGCAAATACATCGCCGATTTTGATAACACCGCGATGGGACAATGGGCGCTGTCGCTCGGCATTAATACCTTTGCGACCGGCGGCGGTAAGGTCTTTCCCGAAACCAAAAAGGCCGCGCCAATTCTGCGTCGCTGGGTGCAGCGCCTGCGTCAGCTGGGCGTCGATTTTCAAATGAATAATAAGTGGCTCGATTTACGTCAACAAGGTAAGCAAATTGAATTGGAAGTGGAGTGCAAAGAGGGTATCTTCAATCAAGATTTCGATGCCGTCATTTTAGCTATGGGCGGCGCAACCTGGCCCAAAACTGGCTCCAATGGTCAATGGGTGGCCATCCTTGAAAAGCACGCTATTGCAATCGAAGCGTTGCAAGCCGCCAACTGCGGCTGGGAATGCGACTGGACTGACGAAACACGCGTAAAAGCAGAAGGGTGCCCGCTGCATAATATTAATGTACGTGTCGGCGATGAGCTCGAAATTGGAGAATTGATGATCACACGCTACGGCCTCGAAGGCGCACCAATCTATGCACTCGGCCGCATTTTACGAGGCATGCATGCACCAGAGGTCGTGATTGATTTTAAACCTACTTTTACGATTGAGCGCTTAGTGCAGAAGATGGAGTCCGCACGGCGCAATTTCTACCACGAGGCACAACTGCGCTGGAAACTGAGCAAAGGCGCCTGTGCGATTATCCAGCAACTGCACGGCGATATGGATTCAGCTCAAAAATTGGCTGAACTTGTCAAATCGTGCCGTATCCCATTGAGCCGCGCACGGCCAATCGATGAAGTCATTTCCACCAGCGGCGGTGTCGCATGGAGCGAACTCGATGAAAACTTGATGCTCAACAAACTGCCGAATGTTTATTGCGCCGGTGAAATGATTGATTGGGAAGCACCCACTGGCGGATTCCTTATGCAGGGCTGTTTTGCCACAGCAACTACAGCAGGCCTAGCAGCTGCTAAAGCACGACCTTAGCATGACTCTTATATGCACATTATATATTATGTCTAATTATAAGTCCAAGCATTCCCTACTTCACTAGCTGGTGATTAAATGAAAATAACAACGATGCGCCACTTTCACATCGCAACTAGATTGCTTGGCCCGCAGTTATATATTCCTTATTCCCGTACCACACATTATGACAGCACCATTATACAACTGGCTCAACCAGCGCACTTCCGGCGTTTTGTTGCATATAAGTTGCCTACCCTCAACGACTGGTATTGGCAATTTCGGCTCAGCAGCATATCGCTACGTCGATTTCATGGAAGCTGCTGGCCTGCACGTTTGGCAAATCTGCCCGCTTGGGCCGACTGGTTATGGTGATTCGCCCTACCAGTGTTTCTCGGCATTTGCGGGTAATCCATATTTTATCGACCTCGAGCCACTAGTGGCGGATGGTCTCCTGCATGAAGATGAGTTAAGTCTCCTACACGCTTTGCCGAAAGATCATGTCGATTATGGTGCACTTTATGCAGTATTCTGGCCGATTCTAAGTCACGCATATAAGCGCTTCAAACGCTCGGGTGCAGACCATTTCGACAGCTACGGTTGTATCAAAGCCTTTCGCAAGGCACAATCTGCATGGATCGAAGACTTCGCACTCTTCCTTGCACTGAAGTCACATTTTGACGGAAAATGTTGGTTAGAATGGCCCGCGGCTTTTCGCGATGTTAACAAGGCGCGTAAACAAAAGCTATCCGAGGCTATCCTCGAAGAAACCGAGGCGCATGTTTTCTATCAATACCTGTTTTATGGTCAGCTCACAAAGCTGCGCAGTTATGCAGGCAATAAGGGCGTCGAAATCCTTGGGGATGCACCGATCTTCGTCGCTCTGGACAGTTCAGATGTGTGGGCTAATCGTGAGCTCTTTCAGTTAAATAAAAATGGCAAGCCAAGTGCAGTAGCTGGCGTGCCGCCCGACTATTTCTCTGCAGATGGTCAGCTTTGGGGCAACCCACTCTACCACTGGCAAGCCCATCAGGACACCAAATTCACGTGGTGGATCGATCGCATCAAAGCGAATCTGGAATTCTATGATATCGTGCGTCTCGACCACTTTCGCGGCTTCGAATCCTACTGGTCGGTGCCCGCTCAAGAAAAAACTGCCCGTAATGGAAAGTGGATACAGTGCCCCGGACTGGAACTATTTAAGGCGATCAAAAAGGCATGCCCGGATGCTAAGCTTATAGCCGAAGATCTCGGCGTAATCACTGATGAAGTCAATGAATTGCGCGCAGCGACCGGTCTTCCAGGCATGGCGGTGCTACAATTCGCTTTCGATGATGAAGCAGATAGTGCGTATTTGCCTCACAACTACAGTCGGAATACGGTGGCCTATTCTGGCACGCACGATAATGATACATCGCTCGGTTGGTATCGCGAAGTAAGCGCTAAAACGCAGGATCATTTACGGCGTTATTTAACTGTATCTGGAGACGAAATCGCTTGGGATCTGGTGCGCACGGCAATTAAGTCGAGTGCGCGCATGGCGATTGTGCCACTACAGGATCTGATGAGCCTAGGATCGGAAGCACGCTTAAATACACCCGGCGCACCAATGGGCAATTGGCAGTGGCGCTATGCACCAGAGCAATTAGATGCTTTGCAGAATAACAGTGCAGCGTACCTCAAAGATTTACTAGAGTTGTACGGCCGAGCGTAAGTTCTGAAGTAAAACAGGCAGGAATGCCTGCCCCACTTAAACCCTAGCTTAAATTCATCGGATCAACGTCCATTAGATCGATCACTTCCTTGTCCATTTTAAAGCCTTCGCGTAAAGTTGCGAGTTCACCAATGATGGTACTAGCGCTTGGCGCAAAATACCACAATTGAAAGCGATACTCACCACGAATTTTCTCAATTGGTGCGGGCGCAGGTCCGCGGACCTCGACCTTTCCTCTCATTTCTTTTTCGACTAACTTGGTCCATTGAGCGATGTAGAAATTCACCTTATCAGGGTTACGCCCGCGAAAAAGATGCCGAATTAAATGCCGAAAAGGCGGATAGTTGAACTCGCGGCGTTGCTCCAACTCTTCGAGTTGAAAACCATCAAAGTCTGACTGGCGGGCAAATTGTATCGGCGGGGCGTGTGGTGTATGTGTTTGGATGACGACTTCCCCTGCCCGATCGCCGCGTCCAGAACGACCTGAAACTTGCACCACGAGCTGAAAGGTACGTTCAGCCGCACGAAAGTCCTCAATATGCAGTGACATGTCCGCATCGACTAATCCAACCAATGTAACATTCGGAAAATCCAGTCCTTTGGCTATCATTTGAGTACCCACGAGGATATCGATTTTACCAATCCGAAAGTCGTTCAAAATTTTACGGTAGAGATTCTTTTTCGACATCGAATCGGCATCCATTCGATGAATCCGTGCAGTGGGCAGAATCTTTTGCACCATATCTTCAATTTTCTGAGTGCCCTTCCCTCGCATGCGTATCGCACTTGACTTGCACTCGGGGCAGTATTTTGGCGCTGGCTCTTGTTCGCCGCAAAGGTGGCACCGTAATTGCTTATCTGTGCGGTGGTAAGTCTTCGGGATGCTACAATGATCACAGCCAGCCACGTATCCACAATCTGGACACAGCATACTAGTTGAGAAACCACGACGATTGAGGAATAAAATACTTTGCTCTTTCTTCTCGAAACGATCGATCAATTTAGTCACCAGCATCCGCGACATGGGAGATGCGATTTTTTCCGGTGAAGTTTCACGACACATATCGACCACGTGAATCTTCGGCAACTGACGATTATCTACGCGGTTTAAAATACGATCCACGGCATACTTGCCTTTCTCAACATTATAGAGTGACTCCAATGAGGGTGTCGCCGAACCGAGCACGCAGACTGCCTTTTTCAAAAAGGCACGATAGACTGCGACATCACGACCATTATAGCGCGGCGACTCTTCTTGCTTATAAGATGGCTCGTGTTCCTCATCGACGATAATCAACTTAAGGTTCTGAACAGGCGCAAATACTGCCGAGCGCGCACCGACTACGACATGCGCCTGACTGCTAGCTAAGGCCTTCCATGCATCATAACGCTCCCCTTCAGACAAGTGACTGTGCCAAACCACGGTATTTACGCCACGTGCCTCGAGTCGCCCTCGCACGCGCCCGACAGTTTGTGGCGCGAGGGCTACTTCTGGAACGAGAAAAACGACTCCACCTCCCGCGGCAACGACTTTCTCAATCGCATTAAGATACACTTCAGTTTTACCAGAACCCGTCACCCCGTGCAAAAGACGCACGCTAAACTCATTCTTCTCAATCGCGCCATTGATTGCATTCACGCAATTCGCTTGTTCGACAGTGAGGGTGGGTCGCAACTCTTCGACCACTGCCTCCATGTCGCCTAACTCATCTTCGTAGGCGATCCGCTCTTCCTCGGTGTCAGTTTCGCGTAGAAATCCTTTAGTGATTAAACTCGTACACGCCGAGGCACTTATCTTAATGTGCTTGAGTACCTCCGCGCGTGCTAGTGGTTTCGATAGTTGTCGAATATAACGTAGCAATTCGGCCTGCTTGGGTGCGCGCTTTTCAAGTGCAGCCAGTTCGTCTGCTGTGGGTGCTTTGCCTGCAGAAATGTAGCAGCGTTTTTTGACCTGCATACCCTTACGAATACAGGCGGGAATCATCGTCTCTAAAATCGCTTCGGGTGTCGCATTGTAATACTGCTGACACCAGCGAAAGAGCTGCATAAGGTCAGGCGGCATCACAGGATACGGTTGCACGATTTCGAACAACATCTTTAGCTTTCCCGGTGGCACTTCTTGATCGGTTCCAAAGCGAGTAACAACACCAAGTTCACTTCGGCGGCGAAGTGGAATACGCACCAGTGAGCCGATGTTTATATCTGCTTGGCAAGCTGATGGCACGGCATAGGCCAGCGCTTTATCAAAGCCGGACATGGCGATGATTTCGACCACAGTCGTACCCACTTTATTATTACGATTGTGCATTGATTAAATCCATAAAGTCGCCCTCTTTTGAAGCGAGTTCGCCCCAGGTGCCCTCGCCTACTTTTCTGCCTTTTTTGAGTACGATGATGCGATCTGCATTCCGGATCGTGCTTAGTCGATGAGCTATCGTAATGGTGGTGCGTCCATGAGCGAGCCGTTCGAATGCCTCCTGGACGAGACGCTCACTCTCGCAGTCTAAGGCACTGGTGGCCTCATCTAGAATTAGCACTTTAGGGTCGCGTAGCAGCGCACGGGCTATCGCAATACGTTGTCTCTGTCCGCCAGACAAACTCATCCCGCGTTCCCCGACTTTGGTTTCTAACCCGTCCGGTAGTTCCTCAATAAATTCCAGCGCATTTGCATTTAAGGCAGCTTCACGCACGTCTTCAAAGCTAGCAGTTGGTCGACCAAAGCGGATGTTGTCTAATAATGAGCCTGAGAGTAATAAGTTGTCCTGCATGACAATTGCGCAGTTCAGGCGAAATTGCCGGATGTCGATTTTGTGCTGAGGCACACCATCAATATGAATTCCCCCTTCGGTCGCGGCATAGAATCCGAGCATTAGACTTACCAGTGTGCTTTTACCTGAGCCACTCGGCCCTACAAATGCAACATGCTCACCCGCTTTGATACATGTGGAAAAGTCGTGAATAACTTGCGGTTCAGACTCATCGTATGCGAACGATACGTTATTAAAATCAATCTGGCCTGCAACTTGATCTAAGGACTGTGTGCCGTGCCATGCTTCAACGTACCCTGAATCCATCAACTCCTTAATACTGCGAAAACTCTCAGCACCGAGAAGATATTGCATACTAAATTGCGTGATCATGTATATCGGTTGAAAGCAAATCGGTAATGACGCGACTAGTGCGACCATCGCACCTAAGGTTAATTTATCTTCAATAACCAGCCACCCACATGCTGCGACGGCTATGATTGAAAGTGCCGAGACGGCAGTAAACAGAATGTAACCAAGTCCCTGATTAAGTCGCATCTGATCGACACGCTCATCACTGTAGGCATCACTCAGTTGATCCATCTGCTGGCGCGCTTGCTGCTCTTGTCCATAGCCGCGGACTAATCGAATCGCCGAGATGAACTCGTTGGCCTGCCCAGTCATGTCCTCGCGAGCGAGACGCACTGAGTGGTTAGCCGCCTCAATCGGCTTGAAATAATAATAACGAAACATTGCGAAGATCGGCACGCAGACCACGACGATAAGTAGTAGCCACGGGTTAATATAGGTCAGCATAGCAATCACAAGCCCTGCTCGAAAGAGTTCTGGTATGACCGCCGTGACGATCATGATCAGTGTGAACTCGATGTTGTTGGTATCAAAGGTATATTTCGAAAGAAGCCGCCCAGTCTGAACCGAATCCAAGAATCTGAAATGCATGAAATTCAACTTATGAAAAAGCCGAGAGCGCAGCTCGCGCAAGATTAGCTGGACATCAACCGCGAGAAAACGCACTGCCATTTTCATCGAGACGAGGTGCAATACCAACAACGCCAGTGAGATACCCGTATAATACAAAACCTCAGTCAGATCACGATTTGCGACCGACTGATCAACGATTCGCTGCGTAATTACAGGAAACGGTGTGATCACTAAGATGCTAATGACGCGAAAGAACCCATAGATCCAAAGATGTTTCTTTTGGCTCCATATGTAGGATATTAGGGACTGACGCTCGAGCCCGAGATGTTCATCGGCATGCATATGTGTCAGAGCAGAAAATAAAATTCGCCCGATTTAGCCAATCCCCAATTCGTCACAAAGCTTCAAAAAAGGGCTGTATTCGTGCAGATCGACGAGATCTGGATCGTTGCACATCCAAACATAATCGTCATATCCAAATGTGATGGCTGTGCGAAGCGCTTTGATTGCATCAAGCTTGCGCTTCTTAAGAGCGAGACTACACGCTAAATTATAATGTACCGTTGGATCTTCGGGAGTTAGGCGAACCAGTTTGCGATCCAAGCGAAGCCCCGCATCGAGTTGCCCGGTCTGCGTGTAGAGGTGCGCTAGCATCGAGACGACACGCACATCCTTGGGCATGCGCCTATATAAGTCTTTGAAGAAACTTAGTTCGAAATCAAAACTGTCGCGCTTCATCATGCCACTACAGCGTTAGCGCTTTGTGCCTCCGCGTTCGCAAATCCCTGCAGAATTCAATTCCCTGCAATGCGCTGAGACCTGTAGCCGTTGCGTTTCGACTTCGAGCGATAACTTGTTGGCTACAGTCTTGCCATACCACTCCATGAACGGCGCATCAATTTCGAAAATCTTATCACAATCAAGGCAGATCACCTGTGCTTGGAAGGTAGTGACATTCTTATTTGCCATGTAAAACTTGTAATCTCGGCCGACATCGACCTCACGAATAAGGCTACTTTCGGTCAAAATAGGCAATGCACGATAGACCGTTGCCCGAGAAACAGTGGCGTCGATTTCACGAGCTCGATCGAGCAAATCCTCGGCCGTAAAATGATCGGGGTGCCCATAAGCAGCATCAAAGATGGCCAGGCGCTGATTAGTGACGCGTAGGCCCTTGCTGGTAAGAAACTCCTTAAAAGTTTCGCGTATGCTCTCTTGATCTGGGGTATTTGCATCCATGAATTACTTATTGAGACAGAATTGAGACTAGGGAACTCTGCATGGCAAGCCCCCAATTAATCAGCACAAAAAAATAGCGCAAAAATATACTAGAAAAGCCTTGATTAAACGGCCCACAACGCTTTGCTCATCCGTTTTTCCAATGAAAGCCACTATCAAAACACAAGGTCGCCAATTTACTGTAACTGAAGGCGATGTCCTCAAGGTTAACTCCTTCCCTGACACGGAAGCAGGTGACACGATTGACATCAATCAAGTCCTCATGATCGGTGAAGGAGCCGACGCTCGTTTCGGAGCTCCTCTCATTGAGGGTGCAATCGTTAAAGCTACTATCCTCGAGAATAAGAAGGACAAGAAGGTAATCGTCTTCAAAAAGAAGCGTCGCCAAGGCTATAAGAAGCGCCGTGGCCACCGTCAGCATCTTTCCGTCATCAAGATCGAATCCATCAACGGATAATTAAACAAGTTTAGGAGAACTTAAAAAATGTCACATAAAAAAGGACAAGGAACTTCACGTAACGGACGCGATAGTAATTCAAAACGCCTCGGCGTTAAGAAATTCGGTGGCGAAGCCGTTATCCCTGGCAACATCATCTTGCGCCAACGCGGCACGCGCTACCACCCTGGCGCTGGCGTCGGAATGGGCCGTGATCACACGCTCTTCGCATTGGTAGCCGGTAAGGTTGCTTTCGATAAATTACATCGTAAGATCAACATCGAAGAAGTCGTTGCAGCATAAGCGATTTTAAATCGACATATTTTCAAAAATCCCGACCCTTAAGGGTCGGGATTTTTTTATGTCTGAACAACTCAAAGATTTACGCGCTCAACGCGACCTAATTATAAGGCACTTGACTTGGCTTGATACGCAGATTGCGAATGCCGAAGGTTCCGTGGATCAGAGCGAGATATCGACCGATCATACTCCCATTGCTCAAAGCGCTACTGTAGCGACATCAACAATCGAAACGCCCGCAGTCGTTACGGCTCTAAATGGCATGCCCAAGATGCCGATAGGTGCAGCTGTCCCTGCGTCCGCTATTAACGATGAGCGCCACCTTACTTCTGGCACCTCTGACATTAGACGTGCCCAGATCGGATGTTTTCTCTTTTTCATTGGCGGTATTCTGCTATTCCTCTTCTTCCTATTTGGTCTCCCCTATTTAATCGACTAGAACTGCCGTTTGCAGGCATAACTTCGTCATCTCCGGCAGATCCCCGTCCTGCAATTTATTGTAGCCGCAACTTGCTTGGGTTCTGCATCCTGAAACACCGCGGACGGACCAAGGTTGGCACTATATCCTGGTTAGGATCGAGCCATGACGCACAACTATAAAGTTACCCATCTGCAACGTAGGCCTCAGTCGTTGATCAAAAATTCAAAGTCAGTACGTGTCAGGCCAGTGCCCGAAGACTGACTACCTGGCTCGTCGACTAATTGCCGAAACAGTTCTGCCTTACGAGCTTTTAGGTCTAGCATGCGCTCTTCGATCGTATGCTTCATGATTAAACGCTGCACAAAAACAGAACGTTTCTGACCGATGCGATGCGCACGATCGCTAGCCTGATTTTCCACTGCAGGATTCCACCACGGGTCAATATGAAACACATAATTGGCGCGTGTTAAATTTAGTCCGACACCCCCCGTCTTTAAGCTGATAAAGAAAAACGACGGCCCATTCTCTAACTGAAACTCTTGAACGATCTTCTTACGCTTTGCCATCGGAGTATTCCCATCCATGCGCAGATAGCGCACCCCTGCCTGCTTGGCAACGTTTTCCATCAGATCCAAGCCACCGCGAAACTGCGAAAAAACCAGCGCTGCGTTGCCCTCAGACTCAAGTTCTTCGAGTTTGTCAGCCATATAGGCAAACTTTGGTGCGAGCTCTTTGACCGGCTTATTCAGCAGTTCAGGACTGACACAGACTTGGCGTAAGCGCAAGATAGCAGCGAGTGCTACGATCCCAGCCTGCTGCTCTGGGCGATCTTCAAAGGCTTCGGCCACTTCGTCGCGCACTTCAGCCACTGTTCGTGCATACATTTCTTTCTGTAGGGGTGTCATCTCGAGGAACAATTCGTGTTCCTCTTTGCGCGGTAATTCTTTCAGTATTTTGTCCTTTGTGCGGCGAAGAATGAAGGGCTTAGCTCGTCTCAGTAACCGTTCAGGATCCCTTCGAAAAGATTCCTTAAAATGCTTTAAACTGCCAAAAATACCTGGCACCGCGGTCGACATGACGGAATAAAACTCGCTGATGTTATTTTCCACGGGTGTACCAGTTAGGCAGAGTGTAAAGCGTCGTTCTAATCGAGCTGCAGCCTTGGTGCGCGCGGCCGTCACATTCTTCAAGCAGTGGGCTTCATCAAATACAACGATGTCGAAATGGTACTCTTCGTAGGCCGCGACTTCGACCCTAATTCGATCATAGGTAGTAAGTATTACTTGAGCCGTTTGAATGGCTTGATGTATCTCGCCTCTAACCAAGCAGTCTTGAACAACAATCTCTGGTGTGAAGCGCTGAAACTCATCCAGCCAATTAAACACCAAACTTGGCGGCAGAACAATTAGTATAGCACCTTTCTTTTTCGCTAGATCGCCTTGCAACCGCTGCGCAATGAATCCAATCGTTTGCACAGTCTTACCTAGACCCATGTCATCCGCGAGGCAGGCACCGAAGCGATGCTGGTAGAGAAACTCAATCCAGGCGCAACCTTCGTTTTGATATGCGCGCAACTCAGCATTAAATCCTTTTGGCAATTTAAAGGCATCGAGCTCATCGAAATCACTCAGACTTTGAAATAGTTGTTCCGCTTCTGGCGGCAGTGAAATCCTTAAACCGCTTCGTCGCATCGACAGCCAGTCCAACATCTCCAAGCGAGACACTTGAATTGCTTCTTCCATGTGCTTGCCACGCTTGGATGACTTTACGCGATCTTTTTTGGAAAACATCTCCGCGAGCAACTGTATACTGGCCTCTTGATCGACACCTAAATCTGGAATGATCCAATTGCCGTCATCATCACGCAATAAGAGCTCACCCCGAATCAACAACTGCCACTCAGCACCAGTCAATAACCGCTCTCCACACTGAATCGATGGGTGAAGAGCAAACCAGTCAATATCACGCTTACTTTCGAGCTCGCTGATCATTTCAACCTGAACGGGCGCAGACCGAACCGACTGATTTTCATATTTAAAATCGACATTCAGCGTACGCGCCAGCAACGAAGCGCGTTGCAACATCGACTCACGCGCACCAGCGCCTTCAACGGAAAACAGGCACTGCGCCAGCAAACGTATATCGTCCCTCGATTCTGGATCGAAAAAGCTGAAGAGCAACATTGCCAAGTGCTGAATAGGGATCGGATAACTCACCCACTCTGCAGTCGCCGAATCAACTCCAAGTACTTGATAGCCGCTATTTTCCGCACTCAGCACCTGATCTAGGCCGTTAAAGATCTTTAATACGATACTCTCTTGATACGGACCAAAGAATTCTGGGATCTCTCCTGAAACACGCTTACGCACAAGTTGGCGACCTGCTGCATCTGCCGCTACATATTGGCGCACAGTATCCATCAACACGCGCACGCGTGACTTGGCGTTAAAAAAATCACCACGCTGCTCGATAAGCGGCTTTAGGATGTGCTGAATAAGCGGCAAGAGTGAGATGCGATGCCCCCGAACATCAATTGAAAAACCAAGTGCCGCACTCCGCGAGTTCGGCCCTGCAGACATATTGACAGCGAGTTTTACTGCGTCATCTCCGACATTCAGCAGCGAGGCGGCAGCTCCCTCGCATTCAAAACGCAGATGCTCCTCAGCGATCCAAGTTTGTTCAAAAGGCAAAACCGTTGATTCCGAACTGAATTGATCCAGCGAAACTGACAATGGCAAGAAGCTGCCCGCTCGATGAGAGTCGTCACCAGCACTGAACATGTGATAATATTCGACAGCAGAATTATCACCTAAGTCATACAAGGTGCCGTCTTCTACGACGCCCCAATAGGTGTTTCCGAGGGCACCAACGATCTCGATACGCTCACCAGTATCAGATTTTCCGATTATCCTCGCCTCGACCGCATCAGCTTCCAAATTGAAGACATAGTAGGGCTGTAATGTGCCATGCCCGATCTTCAGCGACTGTCGATCCTGGCCGATCTTGATTAAAACTGCGACTCCGTGCTGCTTTGCCTCTGCAAGCAATTCAGGGATTTCATCATCATCTTGTAAACTAAACGCTCGCGCCGTTCCTCGTACTAAAGGGTCTCCTTCCAATATAGCAGCAATCGCAGACAAAAACCCCCTAGGGAGCTGCCCGAGAATATTAAATACAATGCTACCGGTCGTAGACTCAACCGTCAATAAAAGCGAATTATCAACGCTTTTGACATCCACGAATTGGGCGAATCGCTCTTCTGTCGGCTCAGCCAGAGAGAGATAACCGAGCTGTCGGCGCAGCTCGTTAATATATGTGTCCGGCATGCTGATGCCTTCGAAGCTCTTCATATGTGCCGCACTGTAAACTGCGGCAGCGGCAGCGGCACAATGCTTGCACTGTCCCCGATGTTCCCAAGTCGGGCAATCACATCGATGCTCTAAGGTCTCTTGTTCAACCCACAGATCCACTCGATAGGGCTTACTACGGCTACCCCAAATCGTTGCAACCAGCTCACTCGAAACGGGACTCCAGCTCAGATTCTTAACCGCATGCGTTTTAAAGTATGTCAGGCCTTGTTGCAAATAGGACGAATCCACCACCCGTTTATATGCTTCAACGGGTAGATCTTCAAAAACTCTGAGGGCGTCTGTAATCATGGTGAATCGGAGCTCTTGGACACCGAAGCTGCCCATAAAGTGAACTTGCAGCGTTTTGGCGATATTTTTCGATTTTAATTTTGTTATTTTACGTGAGTTTTTGCATGCATGCTTTGCCACCATTGGCACATCGACGGCTCGAATATTGCAGCTCATCAAAGTTCTACTTGATCAACTGCGCACTCTTTGTCTTGCTGCGCGGCAATCACGCCAGCAGCACTTACTGTTGGCGTTGCTGTTTTTCAAATTGAACATGACTAATAACAAATATTTCCAAGAATGGTTTTCGAACCCGCGTCGCGATGTCATCGCTGGCACGGTCGTTGCCCTCGCGCTTATTCCTGAGGCGATCGCTTTCTCAATTATTGCCGGTGTTGATCCGAAGGTCGGCCTTTACGCCTCGTTTTGTATCGCCGTCGTAATTGCGTTCATCGGCGGCCGTTCAGGCATGATCTCTGCCGCAACGGGTGCGATGGCTGTGTTACTCGTCTCTTTGGTGCGTGATCATGGTCTGCAATATTTGCTTCCCGCGACTATCCTGACGGGATTACTGCAAATTTTAGCTGGTGCCTTTAAATTAGGCAATTTGATGTGCTTCGTCTCACGGTCCGTCGTCACCGGCTTTGTCAATGCACTGGCGATTATCATCTTTATGGCGCAGTTGCCACAATTTCACGGCCAAGGATTTCTTATGTATGCTATGGTCGCAGCAGGTCTCGCGATTATCTATGGCTTACCGCTTTTGACTACCGCAGTCCCCTCGCCTCTCGTTTGCATTGTGGTACTGACTGGCGTCTCCATGTCGATGGGCCTCGAAACGTTAAATACCGTGGGCGATATGGGCGACCTGCCTTCTACGTTGCCGATCTTCTTGCTCCCAGAGGTGCCGCTCAATTTCGAGACGCTGGGTATCATTTTACCATTCGCAATCTCACTTGCAATCGTTGGCTTGCTCGAATCGTTGATGACTTCGACCATAGTCGATGATCTGACAGATACTTCGAGTGACAAAAACCGTGAATGCACGGGCCAAGGTGTTGCCAACATCGTCTCCGGCTGCTTCGGCGGCATGGCGGGTTGCGCGATGATTGGCCAGTCTGTGATTAACGTCCAATCGGGTGGCCGCGGGCGTCTCTCTACGTTTTCAGCTGGTATCATTCTGCTCATTTTAATCGTGGCGATGGGTGGATTGGTTAGTCAGATCCCAATGGCCGCGCTGGTTGCTGTGATGATCATGGTCTCAATCGGCACCTTCAGCTGGTCGTCGATCAAGGATTTACGTATACACCATCGCACATCGAGTGTCGTGATGATTACAACTGTCCTGACGACTGTGTTCACTCACAATTTGGCTTACGGCGTGGGCGCTGGTGTATTGCTTAGCGCATTATTTTTCGCCTACAAGGTATCGGGGCAGCTCAATATCGCATCTACCTTGGAAGTCTCTAAAAAAGAGCGTACCTATACCGTACGTGGGCAGCTCTTCTTCGTATCTGCCAGCAGCTTTGCCGAAGCTTTTGACTTCCGCGAGGTGGTCGATAAAGTACGTATCGATGTATCGGCTGCACACTTTTGGGACTTGTCGGCAATCAATGCACTCGATCGTGTTGTCTTGAAATTTCGCCGTGAAGGCACAGAAGTAGATCTATTCGGAATGAACGAAGCGAGCCAGACCCTAATTCTCGAAGTTGCCAAGTATGACAAACCTTGTGCAATGGATGAATCAGGTGGTCATTAGTATCGAATCCATTCACCATTAGTTATTAGCCAATACCAAATTTATAAGATGCCAAACATACTAGCTTGCACCGACGGCTCCATTTACGCGACTAGCGTTTATAATCATACAGCATGGGCTGCGGCTAAGATGTCCGCCTCCGTCCATGTGCTGCACATGCTCAATCCGCATCATGAAGATCCGGTCAAAGCGGACACCAGTGGCAGTATTGGCTTTGGTGCGAAGAGTGCCCTGCTCGCTGAGATCGTCGAACTCGAAGCGGCACGCGCTAAAGTCGCTCGTAAGCATGGCGAAGTTATCCTTGAAGATGCCGCTACTCAACTTCGCGCCGCCGGCGTACAACAGATTGTTGCCGATCAGAAGCATGGTCGCCTCAGCGATTCCATTGACAACTACCAACGCGACGCAGATCTCGTCGTGATCGGTAAGCGCGGCAACCACGCCGATTTCGCAGCAGGTCACATCGGCCATAACCTTGAGCGTGTCGTGCGCAGCTGTCAGCACCCAGTACTGGTGGCGTCTCGTGAGTTCAGCAAAATGGAGAGCTTCATACTGGCCTTTGATGCCGGCTCCAGCTCGAAAAAAGCGGTTCAATACGCTGCCAATAATCCACTACTGCAAGGCATGAAATGCCATCTGCTCAGCATCGGCAAGGGCAGTGATAAACTCAAAGCGGCACTCGATGAAGCCAAACAAACATTAAGTGATGCGGGTTTTGACGTCAGTGCCGAGATTCGCGACGGCGAGCCAGACAAAGTGATCGGCGAAGCCGTTGCCGAAGATCACATCGATTTACTAGTTATGGGTGCTTACGGGCATTCACATATTCGTCATCTTATTGTTGGTAGCACCACCACAGCGATGATTCGGACAGTGCAAATCCCCGTTTTGTTGTTCCGCTAGGAACCGCTGTTACGCTCCACCATATGAGCATTGAAATACAGCCATTCGGCAATTTATCAACTGGTGAAGCTGCCAGTCTCTTTACGCTGACCAACAAAAATGGTCTATCCGCGAAAATCACCAACTATGGTGGCATACTCGTTGCACTCAGCGTGCCAGACCGAGATGGCAAGTTTGCCGATATTGTTCTAGGTAAGGACTCGCTAGACGACTACGCCTCAGGGCACCCGTATTTTGGTGCGATCACTGGTCGCGTTGCCGGGCGGATATCCAGTGCTCAATTCACCTTAGAGGGCAAAACCTATCCTCTCGCGGCGAACAATGGCCCCAACTGTCTACACGGTGGTCTAAAGGGCTATGATCAACTTGTATGGGCCGCTGAGACGATCAACGACCACGGCGTCAATAAACTGCGCCTCTCGATCATCGATCCCGACGGCAGCAATGGCTTTCCGGGAACTGTCGAATGTACCGTCATCTACGCGCTGCTCGATGATAACACGCTCGAAATCGCCTACACGGCGAGCACCGACAAGACCACGCCGTTGAACCTGACTAATCACTCTTATTTCAACCTCAAGGGCTCAGGCGAGGGAGACATTCTAGGCCATGAAGTGCAAATTTTCGCTGACTCTGTCGCATCAATAGATGCCAATGGCACCTTGCTTGGCCGCCGCGATCTGGTGGTGGATGGATTCAACGACTACCGAGATCCTGTCGTGCTTGGTAGTCGCGATCTCAACGGCAATAACGCCGACATTCACTTCTTCCTTAAAAATGCCCGCACCCAGTTACCACAGGTCGCCGCTATTGTGCACGAACCTACATCAGGTCGTACCCTGGAGGTCTTCACTACTGAACCCGGGGTACAATTCTATGCGGGACTCTCTCTGTCTGCCGATGCACCAGAAGTCGGCAAGGATGGCGTTATTCACGGCGCTATGACAGGATTCTGCCTCGAAACTCAGGACTATGCCGATAGCGTCAACTGTCCCGAAATGGGCGATGCGATCCTCAGGCCCGATGAGCCATTTAGCTCCACGACGCTCTACCGCTTCAGCGCGAAATAATGTATTGCAGGGTCGCTGCTTAGCGATAGGTGAAATCTGAGGTTGAATATCATTGGCAGCGATCGGCGTTGTCGCCATTCACTCTCTCCTTTCTCAACTCTCAGCTCTCAAGCCTCCTCTTTGCAGTCTCCCTTTTTAACTCTCACTAACTAACGTGGCTCTACTCACATACCGAAATCTAACTGTCTCCTTTGGCGGCCCTCGCCTACTCGATGATGCAGGTATCACCATCGAAAAACGCGAACGCATCTGCCTAATTGGCCGTAACGGTGAGGGCAAGTCCACGCTGCTGCGCATCATCGACGGCGAGATTAAGCCAGACACAGGCGAGATCGAAGCGATTCCAGGTCTACGCATTGGTAAGCTAGACCAAGAAGTGCCACCTCATTTAGATGGTAGCGTTTTTGAAATTGTTGCCGATGGCCTCGGCCCCGCTGCCAAGGTCGTCGCGGAATACCACCGCCTGGTACACGAATACGACGAGAATCAGGACGACGCCATTGCGACTCGCTTAGACGATCTACAAGAAGAGCTCGACCGCACCGACGGTTGGTCATTGGAACACAAGGTCGAAAATATTCTCAACCGCGTCGAACTGGATGGCGATGCCCAGTTCTCTTCGCTCTCTGGTGGCAACAAGCGCCGCGCCCTGCTCGCCCGTGCACTCACCGCCGATCCACATATTTTGTTGCTCGATGAACCAACTAATCATCTCGATATTCCAGGTATCCGTTGGTTGGAAGAATTTCTGCGTAAGGCCGATATCTCCCTGCTATTCGTCTCGCACGACCGTGCCTTTATTCGCCGCGTCGCCAACCGTATTATCGACCTCGATCGCGGCCAGCTCACTTCATGGAACTGTGACTACGAGACCTATCTCACGCGTAAGGCGGATCTACTCGCTGGCGAAGCGAAGCAACAAGCCGTGTTTGATAAGAAGCTAGCCGAAGAAGAAGTCTGGATCCGTAAAGGCATCCAAGCCCGCCGCACTCGCAACGAAGGTCGCGTGCGTTCACTGCAAAAACTTCGAATTGAGCGGGCCAAACGTCGCAACATCATTGGCACCTCGACTCTCAGCGTAAACGAAGGACAGCTATCTGGACGCAAGGTTCTGACAGTCGATAACATCAGTTACGATTGGGGCAACCAGCCACTCATCCAAGACTTTTCCACCGTCATTTGGCGCGGTGATAAGATCGGCATCGTCGGCCTCAATGGCTCCGGTAAAACCACCCTACTCAACTTGCTACTTGAGAGATTGCAGCCACAACAGGGCTCCGTCACCGTTGGCACCAAGCTCGAAGTCGCGTACTTTGACCAACATCGCGCCCAGCTCGATGACAAACTAACGGTCGCCGAAAACGTCTGCCCATCTGGTGAGATGGTCACGATCAATGGCCGACCGCGCCATATCATTACCTACTTACAAGACTTCCTATTTACTCCGCAAACCTCGCGCTCGCCGATCACCAAACTTTCTGGCGGTGAACGCGCCCGACTGCTGTTGGCCCGCCTCTTCCTGCAACCCGCCAACGTATTGGTACTGGATGAGCCCACCAATGACCTCGACATCGAGACCGTTGAGCTGCTCGAAGAGCGTTTGCTCGATTACGATGGCACCCTGCTACTCGTCAGTCATGACCGTAGTTTCCTCGACAATGTTGTGACCAGCACCATCGCCCTCGAAGGTTACGGCCTCGTGACTGAATACAATGGCGGCTGTGAAGACTGGCTGGAACAGTTTGAAGCGCGTAAAGCTGCCGAAACACTCGCAGCCAAAGCACCGGCTCCCGTCGCAAACTCCACCGAGCCGACAGCTGTGGCAAAGCCCGCACGAAAGCTGACCAATAAAGAGCGCGAAGCACTCCAGGCCTTACCCGCTAAAATTAAACAGCTCGAAGTCGAACATGCGGCTCTGAGCGAGAAAATGGCATCTGCAAAATACTACCAAGACCAGAGCAGCGATATGACTGGGGACGCTAAGCGCCTAGAGCAACTTGAAGCCGACACGATGGCAGCTTACGAACAATGGGAAGCGCTGGCCTTGGAAAGTTAATTCAATCTCATTCAGTCGAATTCACATCCTACGGGACACCTAATTTGATCAGATCAGGAGGCGTCCTTTTCGTACATTCGATTAGGGATAAGATAAGCTTCAGATCCAGTCAGCCTGCGACGAAGTAACCTCAAACTATTTAATCCGAATTGCAAAATCGGACCAACTGTTTATTATTTTTTATTCAGCCTCATCCTCGAAAGCTGCGTGTTGCCACACTCTCAAAAATAAAAAGACAGAGCCATGACTGAGACCACTAGTTTCAACGAATGCTGCAGCTATGTGACTGCATTGATGCAAGCAAAAGCGGGCCCTACAGAAGCGCAACCCGCGCCAGCGATCACCATCTCTCGGCAAGCTGGAGCACGGGGGCGGACGATCAGCAAAAAACTCCAACACGCGCTCCGCGACAGATCACCCCAAGACCCAATACCTTGGACCGTCTTTGACGAAGATTTAGTCGAAAAAGTGCTTAAAGACCACGACCTTCCAAGCAGCCTAGCTAAGTTCATGCCTGATGATTCCGTCAGCGAGATCGACAGCACGATCAATGAGATCCTCGGGCGACACCCGTCACTGTGGACCTTGTTTGAGCAAACGGTGGAAACAATGGTGCACCTCTGCCATATGGGGCATTGCATCTTGGTCGGTCGCGGCGGCAATAAAGTTGCCGAAGGTCTGTCTAATGTGACACATGTGCGTTTTGTCGGCACCTTACCACAGCGCATCAAGCAGATGGTTAACGCCCATGGCATGTCCTACAAAGAGGCCAAGCATTACATCAAGCAAGAAGACCATGCACGCCAACGCTATATGAAGAATCATTTCGACTGTGATGTTGATGAGCCACTCTACTATGACCTAGTGATTAACACCGATCATTACAGTGACGATGCAGTCGTGCAAGTAGTGCTCTCTGCGGTCGCGGCCAAACAACTAGGCAAAGCAGCGCAGACCATGCCGAACTGATTCCTCCCAGATGCTGTTATGCCTCATTTGGGAGGGGCGAGCTCCGCCAAGTCCGCATGCCCTCTTGTAAGACCATGCAGTGTCAGACTCAGCTGCGCTCCATCAACTCCGCTGATTCTAGGATTGTCTGCCACCTCGTCACTCACCAATGCTTTGATCTCGTTATGACGACCTCGACGCTCGACGCCACAAACTCTCAAAAACATATCGCTATCATCGGTGGCGGTGCTGGCGGTTTCTTTGCGGCGATCACCGCAGCCGAAGCTAATCCTGACGCCCATGTCACCATCTACGAGCGTAGCCAACATACGCTGAGTAAAGTGAAAATCTCTGGTGGTGGCCGCTGTAATGTCACTCATAGTTGCTTTGATCCTGCTAAGCTCGCCAGTCATTACCCACGCGGCTCACGCGAACTGCGTGGTGCTTTTCATCGCTGGCACCCACAAGACACGATCCACTGGTTCGCCGAACGTAACGTTTCACTTAAGACGGAAGCCGACGGGCGCATGTTTCCAGACACCGACGATTCGCAAACCATCATTGATTGCTTTCATACCGCAGCCGGCAACGCCGGCATAAAATTACTTAAAGGTGTGGGCCTCAAAGGGCTCAGTCAAAACTCCAACGCTTCGTTCAATCTAAAACTAACCGACGACACACACGCACACGCCGACGCCATCTGTATCGCCACTGGCTCGCTCAAGGCCTCCCCTTTGACTCAGGCTCTCGAAACTCTCGGGCATAACATCGAATCACTCGCGCCTTCGCTATTTGCATTCAACGTAGCCGACAAACGCATCCATGGCCTCTCTGGCCTCTCGGTGCAAAATGCTGGTATCTCTCTCGTCGCATCGTCAGTTGTGGCGGCCTCTCCGCACAAATCTAAGGCACTCGCGCAGACTGGCCCAATCCTCATTACCCACCGCGGTTTCAGCGGTCCCGCGATTTTGCGCCTCTCCGCATGGGCAGCGCGCAGCCTACAGGATCAGAATTATCATTTTGATATCATTATCAACTGGCTCGGCGACCAAACCGAAAACCAAGTGCGCGAGCAGTTCGCCAAGCTCCGTAAACACAAAGGCCGCTCTCTCGTCAGAAGTAAATTCGGTGAGGCTATCCCACGCCGTCTTTGGGAGCGCATCGTCGAAGCCGCTGGCATCAGCGAAGACACTCCGTGGTCACAACTTTCTAAAACGATCGAAACCACACTCATCCACGAACTGATCAGCGCCCGTTATAAGGTCCAAGGCAAGACCACTAACAAAGACGAGTTCGTCACCTGTGGCGGCGTGTGCCTCAAGGAGGTTGATTTCAAAACCATGCAGAGTCGCAAGGTCTCAGGCCTTTATTTCGCTGGCGAATGCCTCGACATCGACGGAATCACTGGCGGCTTCAATTTCCAGGCCGCTTGGACCAGCGGACGAATTGCCGGACTCTCAATGGCGAGCCACCGTTGAAGTCAGCAAGCCATTACCGATTTGAAACAACTTCATTTTTCGATTCCGCTTAGTAGACATGGTCCGCGGTCATCCACCCGCTCGCACAGGTTTGTAACCGAATTGTTTGAGTTCGCTCATGACTCGGTCGCAGACATCACCTTGCAATTCAATCACGCGGCCTTTAAGCGCGCCTCCACAGGCACAAATCTTTTTAAACTTTAAGGTCATCGCTTCCAGTTCTTTGAGCGGGATGCAACTCGGAAATTCGCGTACCGTTGTCACCGTCTTGCCGCCACGACCTGCTTTTTCGCGGCGCACGACAACGCGTCCTTTCGACTTTATACTCTTCTCGGTCGCCTTCGGTCGCATTTGCTCAAGCGATGGTCCACTCGGTAGGCCACCAGTACTGAGTGACTCGAATGGGTTACTCGCAAAGGCTTGGTTTGCACCGTCGGTCGAGATTTTACTCGGGGAACGCTTACTCATGGATGATGTGGGCTGTCGGGATGATCGAGCCAGACCAAGGCTTTAGCATAGCTTCGCTTAGTCAAGTAGTGTACAAGTTGATCTTGCAAGCCAGCTGTTTGCGCACAGGCATCGAGTCGCGCCAGCACCGATTGTAGTGATTCACCCTCTGGTACATCACGCACTTGCGTGATGTATTCCAAGTCCATCCTGAGCTGTTCTTGATCCATTTCATACTTTCATAATGATGCCGCATCAGGCGCAAGCTCATATCGAGTCGAACTTATGCTTAACCATAATACTTGATATCAAGGATTAACGCATGGCATCAAGCAATTCCAGTATTAGCTCAGCGAATAACCCCGAAAATATACTTTTAAGATTTGTAACGCTAATAACTAAAGCCTAAGTTGCTAATTCCAATCACCTTTAGTATAGCCATGACGCACTCAACAATCGCCAGTCGCTGGAACGCAGATTTGATCGATCAAAATTACGAGACCTGGCAAACCAGCCCGGATTCGCTCAGCGCGGAGTGGTGCGCCTTCTTTGAAGGCTTCGAACTTGCGCAGAACAACCACTCTTCCGCCACGGCTCAATCCGGCATTGCAGCCTCGGATAGTTTTGCGAGCAAGCAGTCGCGCCTAATCGGTGCGATCTACGCCTACCGAGCAATTGGACATACCATCGCACAGTTCAATCCACTTACTAAGGAAGTTCCGTCCAATCCACGCCTCACACTTGAGCGTCTAGGTTTGGACGAGTCGGATCTTGATACTGTATTTCACAGCGGCAACTATTTGGGCGGTGTCGAAATGACCGCCGGTGAATTGCTACAGCGCCTGCAGCAAACTTACTGCCACACCGTCGGCTTCGAGTATATCCATATTCAGGAAACCCCGCGCCGCCGTTGGCTTCAAGCCCGGATCGAACCGGAATGCTTTGTCCCTCGTTTTACTAAGTCCGAAAAGCAACGTATTCTCCGCACTATCATGCAGGCGGAGGATTTTGAAAACTTCCTGCAGACGCGTTACGTAGGGCAAAAGCGCTTTTCGCTTGAAGGCGGGGAAACACTCATGGCTTGTTTGGAAAGCATCCTTGAGCGCTGCGCAAAAAATAAAGTCGATGAAATCGTCATGGGTATGGCGCACCGTGGACGCCTCAATGTCTTGGCCAACTTCCTCGGCAAATCTTTCGAATACATCTTTCGCGAATTCTCGGAAAACTACATTCCGGACACAATACATGGCGATGGTGACGTAAAGTATCATCTGGGGTTTGAAACCAAACGCAAGACCAGCAGTGGCCATTCTGTCGAGATTCGCCTAGCGGCCAATCCCAGCCATCTCGAAGCTGTCAATCCAGTGGTCGAAGGCAAGGCCCGTGCCCGTCAGCGCATTATCGGCGACCTAGAGCGTAAGCGTGTACTGCCCTTACTGATTCATGGCGATGCAGCCATCGCTGGGCAAGGCATTGTCGCCGAAGTCTTCGACTTCTCACAACTTCAGGGTTATCGTACTGGCGGTACGATTCATATAGTAGTGAATAATCAGATCGGATTCACCACTGGACCCGATGAAGCGCGCTCCAGTCGCTACTGTACGGATGTTGCTAAGATCGTGGATGCACCCATTTTTCACGTCAACGGCAACGACCCGCTCGCGACTATCGCAGCAATTGAAGCGGCCTTTGATTACCGGCAAGCCTTTGGCAGTGATGTAGTGATTGACATGTATTGCTGGCGTAAGTACGGCCACAATGAATCTGACGAACCTGCCTTCACGCAACCGACTCTATATAAGAAAATCTCCAGTATGCAGCCGATTGGCCGCGCGCTTGGCGAGCGTTTGATTGCTTCCGGAGAATTTACCGTCGAAGAAATTAGCGCGATCGAAGCAGACTATCATAAGCGCCTCGAAGCGGCTTTCAAAATCGCCAAAAAAGAGGAAAGTCTAAATGGCGACTTGCTTTCCGAGTCGACCGCCAAAAAGCAACCGTCTTACAACTATAAGGGCTACAACACACGCGTGCCTCAGGCGCAGATCGAACACATCGCTGAGCGCCTCGTACAGTTTCCCGACGGCTTCAACGCCAACAAAAAAATCATTCGACAGCTCAACACCAAGTTGCAGGCACTAAAGACTGGCAGCGGCATTGACTGGGGCATGGCCGAAGCACTTGCGTTTGGCAGCTTGCTAATGGAGGGCACTCCAGTTCGGCTCAGTGGCCAAGATAGTGAACGCGGCACCTTCAGCCACCGCCACTCGGTGCTATACGATAATGAAACGCGTGAGCGCTATGTACCGCTGCTCGACTTGCAATCGGAACAAGCACAGTTTTGCGTGCACAACTCGCCACTTTCTGAGGCCGCTGTGCTCGGGTTCGACTACGGCTACTCGCTCGACTATCCGCAAATGCTCTCGATCTGGGAGGCGCAGTTTGGCGACTTTGTTAACGGCGCTCAGGTAATTATCGATCAGTTCCTGACTTGCAGTGAGTCAAAATGGGGACGTTTGAGCGGACTCGTTATGCTACTACCGCATGGTTACGAGGGCCAAGGCCCTGAGCACTCCTCTGCCCGCCTCGAACGTTTTCTGCAAGCCTGTGCCGAGAATAATATTCAGGTCTGCAATTTGACCACACCCGCACAATATTTCCACGTATTGCGTCGCCAAATGAAGCGCGAATTTAAGAAGCCACTAATTATTATGGCTCCTAAAAGTTTGCTGCGCCACAAAGACTGCGTATCCAAGATCGAGAACTTTACCGACAATGAATTCTGGTCCATTCTCGATGACGAACTCGTCACCAAAAAGACTGCCAAACGTGTCTTGTTCTGCTCTGGCAAGGTTTACTACGATCTCTCGGCATACCGCCAAGCCAACAAAATTAAGGACACTGCAATCGTTCGCCTAGAGCAATTCTACCCTCTCAATACCGATCTACTCAAGCGCATCACCGCTAACTATCCAAAGGCCAAAGATATCGTCTGGTGCCAGGAAGAACCGAAGAATATGGGTGGTTGGACGTTTATCGCACCACGATTTATGCAAAGCATCGAGCGCATGCCGCGATTCGCTGGTCGCGACGAAGCAGCTAGCCCAGCCGTCGGGTCACTCGCACTGCACAAGCGCGAACAAGCTAAACTTGTCGAACAAGCATTCGGCAAGTAATGTTGCTACCATCAAGCTCGACGTCGCCGAATTTACAAACATTCAACTTTCGAACTTTCCCTTATATATATCATGGCTATTGAAGTTAAAATCCCCGCGATGGGCGAATCCATCAGCAGCGGCATCCTTGCCGCCTGGCACGTAAAAAACGGCGATTACGTCGAAAAGGATCAAGCAATCTACGAGCTCGAAACCGACAAGATCACCTCTGAGGCAAATGCTGAAGTCGCTGGCATTATTACCCTGAATGTCGCTGTCGATGACGAAGTCGATATCGGCCAAGTCGTCGCCACGATCGATGAAGGCGCCACCGCTCCAAGTAGTAGCGCGGCATCAGCATCTCCAGCTCTCGCAGCTCCGGTCGTAGCCGCTCCTGTCGAGGCTATTGCCACACCCGCGCCCAAAGCTTCCGCCGGCACACAGCACCCACTCTCCCCCGCCGCTCGTAAGGCTGCCAAGGAAACTGGCGTCAAGACCTCCAACATCGCTGGTTCAGGTAAAGACGGCCGCGTGACCAAATCCGACATTCTCGCAGAAGCAGCTACGGCTCAAGCACCAGCGCCCATCGCGGCCACACCTGCGACTGCACCAATCGCGGTTGATCCAGCCACTCGTGAGACGCGCAAGAAGATGAGTCCGCTACGCCGCAAGATCGCCGAACGCCTTGTGGCTGCCACACAAGAGTGCGCATTACTCACGACTTTCAATGAAGTCGATATGAGTAGTGTAATGAAGTTGCGTAAGCAGCATCAGGAGAAATTCGTCGAGCGTCATGGCATTAAGCTCGGCTTCATGTCGTTCTTCACCAAGGCGGTGACTCACGCGCTGCAAGCTGTGCCAACGGTCAACGCACGGATTGAAGGTAACGAAATCGTCACTCAACATTTCTACGACATTGGCGTTGCCGTCGGAACCGACAAAGGCTTGATGGTGCCAACAATTCGAGATTGTGATACAAAAGGCTTTGCAGAAATTGAACAAAATATCCTCGGGTATGCCATAGCTGCCCGCGAGGGTAAGATCCAGATAGAAGACCTCGAAGGTGGTGTATTCACCATCTCGAATGGTGGCATCTACGGCTCGATGCTGAGCACACCGATCATTAACTATCCTCAGCCTGCAATTCTCGGTCTGCACAACATCACCGAGCGTGCTGTCGTCGTAAACGGCGAAATCGTTATTCGCCCGATGATGTACCTCGCACTGAGCTACGATCACCGCCTCATCGATGGTAAAGAAGCCGTCACCTTCCTCAATGCGGTGAAGGATGCGATCGAAGACCCGAGCCGGTTGCTCTTCGGCATCTAGCCGAGCTTAGCGGAATTTACATGCAAGAATGCATAAAATATAGAACCAGTTTTTCTTTATACATTCAAACTTCCTACCTTCTCACTCAGCGCTGCCGATCTTCCTATTTAAAATATCATGTCTGAAAACACCTTCGACCTCGTCATTATCGGCTCTGGCCCTGGCGGCTACGTGGCAGCCATTCGTGGTGCACAACTGGGCCTTAAAACCGCACTCGTCGAGAAAAGCAAAACGCTCGGCGGCACTTGCCTCAACGTCGGCTGTATCCCAAGCAAAGCGCTACTGCACTCGACCGAAATGTTTCATTTCGTTGGCCATGGTGCAGCGGCACACGGCATCGACTTGACCAACCTCTCGATCAGTATTGAACAGTTGATGGCGAAAAAAGACAAAACCGTCACTCAACTCTGTGGCGGTATTCAGCACTTAATGAAGACCAACAAGATTAAAGTCTTTAATGGTCTCGGCATCTTGGAGGGCGACAGCAAGGTCCGCGTACGGGCCACTGGTGCAGACACCGTTCTCAACGGCAAACACATCATCATCGCAACTGGCTCTGCTTCGATCGAACTGCCTTTCCTTAAATATGACGGCGAGACCGTCGTCAGTAGCACAGAAGCCATTGCCTTCGAAAAGGTACCGAAACAACTTGCAGTGGTTGGTGCTGGCGCCATCGGCCTCGAGCTCGGTTCAGTCTGGGCCCGCCTCGGCGCAGAGGTCAACGTGATTGAATTCCTGCCACTTATTGCACCGACCTTCGACAAAGACGTTTCTAAAATGGCCGAACGTCTATTCAAAAAACAAGGCCTCAACTTCCACCTCAAGACTAAGGTCACCGGCATTAAGCAGACCAAGGGTAAACACATTCTCACTGCCGAAAAAGCCGGCAAAGCGATCGAGTTCGAAGTGGATAAGGTACTCGTTGCGGTAGGCCGCAAGCCCTACACCGAGAGCCTCGGCCTCGAGACAGCTGGTGTCGAAACCGATGACAAAGACCGCATCGTCGTGGACGCGTATTACCAAACCTCTGCAACTGGCGTCTATGCCATTGGCGATGTTATTCCTGGTCCGATGCTCGCACACAAAGCCGAGGAAGAAGCTATCGCTTGCGTAGAGTGCATTGCCGGGCAAGCGGGTCACGTTAACTACGAAGTGATCCCGAATGTTATCTACACTGATCCCGAAATCGCCAGCGTCGGCCTAGGAGATACCGATGCAAAGGCACAGGGCTACGAAACCAAAGTTGGGAAATTTAATTTTGCAGGCAATGGTCGCGCCATTGCGACCGATGCAACTGACGGCTTTGCTAAAGTCATCGCTGATCAAAAGACCGACCGTATCCTCGGCGTTCAACTGATCGGTAAAGGTGCTTCGGAACTCATCGCTTCAGCAGTGGCTCACATGGAATATGGCGGCAGTGCTGAAGACTTGGCCCGCACCGTTCACGCCCACCCAACTGTTAGTGAAGCGATTAAAGAGGCCGCACTTGCTGTCGATGGCAATGCCATTCACAGCGCGTAATAGTAAAGAGGTAAGGCAAGCTTCTTGATCGTAAAGATCAGTCGTGCCAGAACTCGGGACTTGCTATATAGTATATCTAACGTCGAAACAAACTTGATATTTTACCGATTAAGCCACGGCCCTCAGTTTCAGTGTTTCCAAATTTAGCTCGTGCCAATGTGGCGGCTACGCGCTCAAGTCGCGGTTCATTCATTGGCATGAAATAACGCTCCACCGAACCAGTAGTGGTGCAAATTCGCTCAAGATCAGCAGCCTCTTCACTAAACCAAATACACAGCGCATCAAAGCGCACCAGCGCGGTTTTTAGTGCTGCATCAAATGCAACTGTGCCGGCGCATTTAATTATCTCCTCTTCATCCTCGTCTAAGTAGACTCCTGCTTGACTCAATAATTCAAGCTGCACGGCTTCGTCCAAGTCACGAGCAATCAACCCAACTGCCTCAGCCAAATGTAAGCTGCGTTCATTATGGCGATACGGCAGGTACTTGATGATACTCACTATATCGGTGTGTGCCAAACCATTAAGAAAAGACTTTAGGTCACCACCAATCACAACAGTGCGCGCCAAGTTTTGGGCGAACTGAATCGTTTGAATCAGCGTCTCAATGCCTTCCGCTTTCAATAGCTCTTTAGTATCTGTAGAAAAATGAATCAACGACGCAGGATAATTATTGGGGATTCCTAACTTCGCCAGAATACGCTCAAAAGCGTTATCTTGAGCAGTCTCAGCATCAACCGTTTCCACCATTTCAGAAAACGGATCGTCGAAAGCTAAGGTCTCGCGCAAGATGTCCATTAACTTTTTAATACGTGTCTTTTTGCCAATTAGCCCTGGTACTGACTGAAGTTCTACAAAGTCGAATTCGATATATTTAGCGGGCGTTTCATCACTTCCCTTAAACGGCCAAGACACTCCAACATTCTGCCCCAAAGCGGCAAGCTGAGTATCGTTCAGTATCGAGTTAAAAAAGCGTTTACGGAAGTACTCCCACTCTTCGGCTGAATATTTTACTGGCATCGCCTGTGTCATGTTAAATATCTAATTTAAGTTAGGAGCTGCTAGAATTTCTTGAGCAACACCACGATAATCATCACGCACCGAAGCTTCATTACCTATACTACTAATTAGATTCACTGGTAGTCCGAGCGTCACTGCTCGTCGCACGATAATCGCATCTCGAATTCGTGAATCAAAGATGTGCGCATCCTTTGCGACCTTACCTTGATTTTTAAATTGGTTGATGCGAAACTGCATGCGCATCTTCGGCACCTCAATGTCCATATTGCTCTTGATAGCGTTAAAGATGACGCCGCGAATTTGCGCAAGTGGTTGCATGCCCGACACGCGAAAGCTGCCACAGAGATTATTAAACTGCTGCAATTTCCCTACTAACAAAGTAAATCCAATCAAGCTGAGTGCATCAGGATTTGCCGGCACATAAATCTCACTACTACAAAAAATACCACACTGCGCTGCATACAGTACATTCGGCGGACAATCGAAGAGAATGAAATCGTAGTCGTCCTCAATCTCCGCTAGTTGCTCTTGGAAAATCGCGAATGCGGGTCGACCATCGGGTGAGTCGAAATCATGCTCTAGATCGACTAATGTAAACGTCGTCGGCAATATATCTAGCCCTGGCAATAGAGCCTCACCCTCTTTGCCACAGACGACATCGCGGCTCACGCAATCGCTTAAGCGACAAACGCCAGGTTCAAAAATAGAATAAATATGGCCCGTATCAGAAGTATTCAACGGATTCCAGCGTTCCAAGCGCATCAGCCAGATGCTCGAATTAGATTGAGCGTCTAAATCGACCAACAGTACACGCTTACCAGCTTCAGCCAAGTAAGCAGCTAGATTAACTACTAAGGACGTTTTCCCGACACCGCCCTTATAATTAATAAAGCTTAATTTTCGAACCATGTAATAACTATCAGGTTTGCACTGCTTTGAGACAACTCACATCTGATGAATTATATGTAAAATTACCTTAGAGGCATCACGTCCAAAACGTGTCATTTTGCTCACCAATAGTTAAGTACAGCTATCTTCTGCGCGCTCGCCAGTCTTCAGTAGATTAGCTGCACCTGACTCAGTGGCAGCCAGCACGCTCGGCCATCCGCAAGCTCAATACGCGCCCAACCTTCGCGGGTTTCCTGCACAGTAAATTCAAGACCGTCATGCAGCGGTTCATGAAACGCCGCCGCATACGCATAGCTCGGCCCCTTACGTGCCAAGATCGATTCGGTAATGATGACGCCATGCTGCCCTGACAATTGGGCCGACATAAACCAGAGGCCAGAAGTCAGGCAACAGAGCAACAGTACCAGCAAAGAGGCGATCCCTGCGGCACGTCCTCTATAGCGTACAGTGACTAGAACGCACACACCCAGCAACAGAATCAGACAGAGCAATACCGCCTTCAGCCAAACCGTTGGCCACTGTAACCACGCTGCCGATTCATCTGGCACATCACTGAGCGCCAACGCACGCGCCGCTCTGAGATTATCAACCAGCTCCGCATCAAATGGACGATAAATCCGCGCCTGACGGTATGCCGCGATCGAACGCCCCAGCGCCCCAGTTTGAAACCATGCATTGCCTGCATTATACCACGCGGCTTCCGGGCGTTGCCCCGCCTCGGCTGCTGCCTGAAACTTGAGAGCAGATTCCGCATACAATGCCGCAGCATGATCGCTACCAGCTTGAGTAGAAAGCGCCTGATCGAAAAGTTGATCCGCCTCAAACCAATCGGATGCCTTTATCTGTTGCGGCATACTACTGACTCCGAGCAATAACAGTAACAACCCGGCCTTACTGACGAGGCTGAGGATTCGCTTGCCCACGGCATTGAGCGCACTCAACTGAGCTGGCGGATGTTGCACGCTGTAATCATGCGCATCAGACGCACGGTGTAACTCGACAATCAATGCAATGTCATCGGTCGAAACGCCGATCGCTTCCAACGCTTGCTCGGAATCGCGCACCGTCCAAGCCTTATCTTCGGAGTCAAAACTGACGGCAAGAAACTGCAAAAATGCAGGCCATTTCGCTGGATCGCTTTCTGCTAATTTCTGGAATGCGGCATACGACTCAGCGCGGGCACGATACTGCACATCGAGCGCACGGCAACGACGCTCTCGCACGACTGGCAAAAGCAACAGGAAGCCACCCAACACCAGCAAAAACCACAGCCAAAACCATGACCCCAAACACACGATGCTATTATTAATTAGATCATTCATTCTATTTGCCTCTCGGTTGTGCCAGATCCCTCCTGACTGTTCTGTTAAAGTAACTGCCGCGCCTTTATACGATTTTAAATCAATAAACTCCTGCCCATCCTGTGGCGCCACTGTCAATGCTACTGGTTCAGTCATCAACATCGAATAGGATCTAGTGGCAGGATCAAACGTCTGTATATGTAATGCAGGAAATGCGGCCACAGCAGTCGACAAGACTCGTAAGCGACCACCAAAAGTAGTACCATCTGATCGCCAAACGCGGCTCATGTTCTAATCCACTAAGAAGCGACCACGCAAGCCGCGCTGGCGACTTAAAAGTGGTAGCTCAATCATGCCATGCGGTGCGTCAGCAAATACCTTTAGCTCAACTTGAATTAACTCGCCAATTTTAAGTGTTTTCGGAGTCACAGCGACCTCTATGCGGACTGGCGCGAATAGACCACTGAAGTTCGGCAGGCGTCCTTCCTCTGGCAGGGCTAAGACTTCGATCTCAATCGGCGCAGTCTCCACAAACAAACGCTGATAAACTGCATCAGACTCTTCGGGCGCAAACAAACTGTTATTGAAATGGGCCGCATATTGCCCGAAGTTGCGGTTGCTCTGCTGCAAATACGCGCACTCTAAACGCGTGGCAGGTAATGTATAAACACCGGGCTTTGTCAGTCGCAAGTACAGTGGCAGCGTCACCGTGCCGAGTGCCTTTGGTTGCCCTTCGCGGAAGATTCGCTTGCCAATCACACGGCGTCCGCCGATTGGCAGGCCCACCTGTTGGCCTTCGGGCTCAGTCGAGCGTGGGACCACAACTTCAACAGTCGGATCATTAAAAAACGGTGGATAATAATTGAGCGCCTGCAAACGACTCGCATCCAAGTCACACTCCCAAGTTAAATCCACCCGCAGCGGCTCTCCGACATACACTTGGCGCTTTGCCGGGTTGAGCGCCACAGACATCGCCTTCGACAGAACCGCTGCCCCCACCATAATTTGCTGTGGGTTGGTTCGATAACATTTCGTCTCACTTGAGAACTCCAGCGCTGGGAAAGTTATAATGCCAGTATCTCGAAGTATAAAACGAACAATTGCCACGGCCTTACCAGATTCTGAATTCGGCGTCTCACGCACCTCAACATCAATAAAACTTAAACCACGCCCTCCAGATGGCAAAGATTCTGGAGTCTCCACTAAACTATCAAAATGAATCACTGCCTGACCAGTCCGATCCGTAAACCAGCTCTGATTGATCATCTCCACCGACACTACCACAGTTTCTAAATCAACGACCTCGACCGTCGCATCATCGGCTGTTACGGCATCCAGGGTCAGTTGCACATCCTGCGCATTTAAAATGGCAGTCAGTAACAACGGTAGAATCCAATAACTCGCGCGCATTAGTAATCTTTCTCTACTTGCCCAGCATTTGCCTTTGCACGTTGTTGTTGACGAAATTGTAGACTACCCTGCTCCTCCATTAAAATGTCCTCAGCTGAATAGTTCGGTACCGGTAGTGCCTGCATCTCACCGCCAGCGGCAAAATCGCCCTCCATCGGCATTGAACTCATCATGCTCGCATCCATATCGTCCGAATATTCATACTCTCCCTCTTCATCCATCTCATCCCATTCATCACCCTCCGACTCATCCAATGAATGATGACCCAGCAGGCTTAATATCTCTTCGATCAATTGCTCCGCAATTTGCTGCTCCGAACGTCCCGCCGGCCAACTGCTCCAACTCCCAAGTAAACCAGCTGCACGCTCCATCGCCACAGGCACTTTTACCATGAGCCGTAAAGGCTCTGTCAACAGGCTTTCCATTGACGGCATCCCTTCGACCTCAGGAAGGCTCATGCTCGTATCGAGCTGCTGCATTTCTAGGTAGTTTCGCTCTGCTTCCGATTGTAATGTGTGCTGCAATCTCACAAAATTCGGCCCATTCACTACAGCCTCGGACGGTGACTCGATTGGTATGAGTGGTGGCGTGTTTTTTACACGTTTCGGCTGGCGTCGGCTGACATCACTCCCAGCCACTTGTTGGCGTAAGTTCTGCTGCGCCTCGAGCAAGGCCTGCAACGACTCCAGTAACTGCTCCAGCTGTGCTTCCATCGCATTGGTCTCTTCGGCTTCTGCGACGATTCGACGCTGTAACTCACTCACCCATGTCGCAGTCGATTCCAAGCGTATACCTGCACGGTCAAAATTAGGCACATAGCGCTTGGCCGCCAGAAAAGCCAGCTGCGCTTGCCGTGCATAGTTCAGCCCAAGTTCAGCCGATGCATTACTTTCTTGCCGCGAAAGTTGCAGTAAGCACAAACCACGGTTCAATTGCAGCGCAGCCAAATCACTCGGCGTCATTGTAGCCTCATTAACGTAATAAACGACCTCAGAGAACGAAGCTTCTGCCTCCGTATACGACCCGCCTGCATACAGTTGTGACGCTGCTGCAAATTGCGCCTGTAATTGCGACGTTGCGGCCTCGATCCCCTCAGGCACGACACAGAGTACTACAAGTAACATACATGCTTGCCCCATTCGTAGTCCATTTACGCCCCAGCATTCCGACAGTAATAATAGCAACAGAGCGGGAATCACAAAAAATAATGATGCCTCCCGATACACCACTACCCCATCTCCCGCCATCGAAGCAGAGACCGCACGATCTCCCACATACTCGATGTAAATTTGTCCTAAATCAAACGCTTGATTGCCGACCGCCACGTATTCTGCATTTGGACTTTGCGCTACAAGCGCGCGTAGCATCGCATCATCCAGCTTGGTATAAATGATTGCCTCCTCCGAACGTAGTAAAGTGCGCACGCCGTCCACATCCTCAATCGGAATCGGTGCACCCTCGAGTGGATTTCCGATTCCTAATAACAGCAGATCGACGCCATGCTCCTGCAGTAACTGTGTGACTTTTCCCATCTGCGAACCATGGTCGCCACCATCTGTTATTACCACCAGGTCCTGTACACCTGCACGATTTTTCATGAGAACTTGATCGACCACTTTCTCGACCGCTGATTGCAATGTTGTGCCACCAAAATCTGCGCTGCGTGTATACGTCTGCTCAAGCATATAGCGCACAAAATCGTAATCATACGTCAGCGGACATAGAATCGTGGCACTGCCCGCATAAACGACCAAACTCACGCGTTCATTACTAAACACGTTCAATGCATCCCGTACTGCTTGTTTGGCGACTGCTAAGCGCGAAGGCATCACATCTTCGGCTAGCATACTCTGCGACACGTCGATCGCAAAGACGACATCGCGTCCAGTACGCGAGATCGACAATTTCTCTGGCGCATACCCCGGCCGAGCAAGCGCCAGCACCAGCAATACAAATGCTGTAATTCGCAGCGTATCACGCAATTTTCGATGCGTACTGAGCCCGCAGCCCATCACTCTAATTAACTCCGCTCGCCGCCTACGTGCATAGGCCAACAACCACCATAGCGGTAATGCAAAAAACAAGAGTGGCAAAACCCACGTCCACTGAAAAATAAATGCACTCATGGTACGACGCGTAACACAGACGCCTCCAATAATAGCGCAATTAATAAGCTCAATAGCGCCAGGCTCAATGGCAACCAGAACCATTCTGCCACACGATCATAACTTCGCGTGGCTATCTCTGAGCGCTCTAGTCGATCAATTTCTTCATAGACCGAGAGTAATGACTCATAGTCGCTTGCCTGCCTAAAAACTCCGCCCGTCTGATCACTAATATGTTCCAGAATCTTCTCGGCTGCCGTCAATTTATCAACCTGCATTTTACCAGAAGGTCGAATTCCCGTATCCCCTAAACTAATACAGTAGATGCGGCAGCCCCACTCTTTAGCCAAGCCCGCTGCCTCCAGCGGCAAGTGTGCGCCCGAATTGTTTTCACCATCTGTTAGCAAGATGATTACACGACTCTCGATCGCATCGACGTCGGCGGACCCAGATCCAAATTGCAGCTCTTCAATGTTTTGCAATCGAGCTGCAGCCAGTGCCAATGCATCGCCATAAGCTGTACCATCCTCATTTGGCCGCTCCTGCACCTCCAAGCTGCTCACAATCTGCAACAACGCATCGTGCCCAAACGTCAACGGACTACGCGTATCTGCATAGCGTGCAAATGTAATCAATCCAAGTAGATCCTCACCACGACCATGCAATGTATCCCCATCGCCACTGATAAAGCGCTGCACCATCTCCTTGGCCACTTCTATGCGACTACGATTCTGACCATGTAAATCACGCACATTCATATCCATACTACTGGAAACATCGATCAGCAGTTGAATCGCGATCCCCTCAGAGACATCCATACTATAAGTTGACCCGGCCTGTGGACGTGCCAACGCCACCAATAATAACACCAAAGTTATACGGCGTAAAAAAACAGGAATCCATAAATAGCGTGCACGTCCTGTATTCGCACCTGACCAAAGCTCGAGTGATGCCACTTGCAATGAGCTGCGGCGGGAACGCACACGCAGTGCAAATATTATCAACGGAATTAATAACAACACCCAAGGAAAGAGAAAGCTCATCGCGCCGCCTCCTCTCGAAGCAGTTGTAATAAAACGACCGAATCCAAACGATTCGCGTAGACTGCCGCTTCTAAATGCTGACGCAAAGCCGACGACATTGAAAGATCCGCGCGTTCCAGCAGTTGTTCAGCAATCATCATGGAGGTCAGCTCCGATCCCCCTTGGAGGGAATCGATCAAATCACTCAAGCCCAGTTTGATCTCAGCGTTTTCCACAGGCTTCGCATTCACCTTGCGCAACAGCGACCAGATCACTATTAAAATAACAAACAACACGCCAATGCTGATGCGCAATTTTTTTGTTACCAGTTTTGCCCCAGCAACATCACCTTCCAATTCAGCAACAGCCTCCGAAGTATCCTCGGCCGCATACGACGCGACAGTGAACGACACCGGCGCTAATGCGATGTCTCTCGTCACGCCATCTTGCGCAATCGTCACTGCGATCCCATTTAGATCAAACTCTCCTACACTCAGCGGTTGCAGCTGCAACAACACACGCTGCTCATAAACACCCTCAACGTACCGCACGGGCTCACGCGTTTGTGTCACAAGGTGTAACTGCGTGTTGGCAGGCACATTCAGTTCGAATTCGGCATAGTCCACCCCTCGCATTTCAGCTTGCAGCTCAATTATATCTCCTGGCCGATAAGTCCCTTCGACCAACCGCAGCGCAACCTCTGGTGCTGAGCTTGCAATGGCGTACAGCGGCAGTAGCCATACGCAAAGAAATAAAATAAAACATGTCACTGGTTATCCTCCAGTTTCATCCATTTGCCGGCGTTGCCGTTGATGAAAAAATTCAGCTAGGGCCGCGACACAATCGCCGCCCACTGGTAGATCCAATAAATCCACCCCCGACTCCAGCATCGCTTGCTTCAGACACACATTATGAACAGGCATGTCGCCACCACCACGACCGAGGTCAATTATGCGTTGCTCATCCGACTCCGAATCCTGCATGCGCACCAGTCCAGTCACCTGCGGATCGAACAAATGCGAATCACTGAGGTTGACGGCATTGACGTCGTGACGAAAGGCCAAGGCTTGCAGCTCTTGCAGATAGTCATCGGTCATAAAATCGGACACCACAAACACGATCGAATGCTTACGCGCCATCTGGCCAAAGCGCCCCAACATCTGTGTAAAATCCGTGCCACGCCCCTGCGGCTTAAAATGCATCAACTCATCCATAATCCGCATCGCATGACTGCGCCCCTTGCCTAGTGGTACAATCTGCTCAATACGGTCGGAAAATAAAATTAGGCCAATACGATCATGATTTTTAACCGCAGCCAAGGTCAGCAACGCACACACCTCAGCTACCGTCTTGCGCTTGCGCCCATCGGCATCGTGCAACATCGACGCCGAGACATCGACCAACAAATAGATGAACTGCTCACGCTCCTCAATGTAGCGTTTAATGTGTGGCTCACCCGTGCGGGCGGTTACCTTCCAATCCATCGAGCGCACATCGTCGCCTGGTTGATACGGACGCACATCCTCAAACTCGACGCCACGCCCGCGAAATACAGAGCGATATTCACCCGCAAGTAAATGCTCCACTGGACGGCGGCATTTTAGCTCCAGCAAATTCAGCTGACTCTCTAGTTCACTTAACACGATGCTATTTCACTCAGCGACTCCGCAACAGGCACCTTGGCTAAAATCTGGTTGAGTAGATCATCCGAAGTGATCGATTCCGCCTCGGCACGATACGAAATCGCCAGACGGTGGCGCAGGAGATCATGCGCAACATCTTTCACATCTTGAGGAATCACATAGTCACGCTGTTGCATCAACGCATGTCCGCGAGCAACCAACGATAGATAAATCGAAGCTCGCGGCGAAGCGCCAAAGCGCAAATAACGACCCAGATCCAAATCATATTTCTCAGGGTGCCGTGTTGCATCCACTAGGCGTAAAATATAGCGCTCTACCTTCTCATCGATAAAGACCGTCTCCATTGTTGCGCGCATCTCCATTAATTCTTCAATCGTTAACACTGGATCGACCGTCAGCATCGGCTCGGGTTTGGCCATTCGCTGCATCACGATCAACTCCTCGTCCATCGACGGATAGCCAACCTTGAGCTTAAACATAAAGCGATCCACCTGTGCCTCAGGCAGCGAATACGTGCCCTCCTGCTCAATTGGATTTTGCGTGGCCAGCACTAGAAAAGGCTTCGGCAGGTCATAAGTCTCCTTGCCCAGCGTCACCTGCTTCTCCTGCATCGCCTCGAGCAAAGCGCTCTGCACCTTGGCGGGCGCACGATTAATTTCGTCCGCCAATAGCAAATTGGTAAAAATCGGCCCCTTCTCGGCGGTAAAGGTATGCGCGCGCGGGTCGTATACCAAGGTGCCGGTTAAATCACTAGGCAATAGATCAGGGGTAAACTGAATGCGACTAAACTGCGCATCTATTGCCTGCACCAAACTATTGACAGTCAGCGTTTTAGCTACACCAGGGACACCCTCCAATAGCACGTGGCCGTTACACAGCAACGCTAACAATAAACGCTCAACTAAAGCCTCTTGGCCGACCACCACCTGGCCAACACGCTCTCGCACGGCTTGCAGCGTCGCACTACTGGATTCAAACGTTTGATTCATCATAAGGATTTATCGGTAAAACATCACTGTTACAAAGTAAACTGCATATAGTTAACTACCAACAGGCACTGTCAACAATCGCGTCGATATGAACACTGGTGGCTCAATCAACTAGCGAGCGGATTCCACCCAAGAACGCTTCGACGGAGATAGTTTAGCATCAACAAGCCAAGCTCGACGGAAATTGCTCAACATGGCGACTGCTAGCAGCTAATAGATAGATTAATACCAGTCTGTTTTGTACGTTACGGAGTTTTTTCCACTTGCTGAATAAGCCTCTCATAAAGTATATAGAACGCATATTTATATCCAACCTACAGCATATATTTATGTCACCTGGTAAAACGTCCATATTGTTAACACTCGCACTCGTCTCAGGTGTGGGGGGTTACGTGTATTGGTCGAATCAAACTACACCCAGTGCGCCGTTGAAATCAATCAGTACGCCGGCCATTGCCCCAGTGCCTCCGCCAGCAGACGTTGCGTCTACCGCCGCACAGGAGCACCCACCATTTCTACAATCGGAGCTTGAGCCCTTTCTTGAAGCAAACTGTATCGCCTGCCATGGTCCAGATAAGCAAAAGGGCAAGGTTCGCTTTGACAGTGCTTCATGGAGTCTGGACGGGCGCGATTCGATTGAATTTTGGTCGGAGGTACTGACTGTCTTGGAAGACGGCGAGATGCCGCCTGAAGAGGAGCCCAGGCCTGATGCCGCTCAACTTGCCGCATTTATCAGTTCACTCAAAGCCGAACTGGAAGATGCCCCACAGTTGGTCGCAGCCCAGAGTGACTCATTGCAACAGGAGCCTGACTCACTGGTCGAGGGCACACCTCTCTCGCAAGAAATCATTCAGCCTTTCCTGGAGCAACATTGCATACAGTGCCATGGCTCGGAAAAGCAAAAAGGTCAGTTGCGATTCGATCAAGTGCACTGGGAAATCACCACCAACGATGCCGCGCAACGCTGGCAGGATGTCTTGGATGTCTTGAATGGTGGTGAAATGCCCCCAGAAGATGAGCCTCGACCGTCTAACGAGGAATTAATCGACGTGCTGGATTCATTGACTCGCTCATTGGTTGACGCGCGTAAGCGATTAACCGCAAATGGCGGCGAAATCACCATGCGCCGACTCAATCAGCGTGAATATGCTAATACCATTCGTGATTTATTCGGCTTTGAGATCTCACCGCACATTATCCCTCCCGACGCTGAAGCGGACTCATTTGATACGGTGGGTGAAGAGCAATTCTTCAGTGCCAATGATTTCGATAAGTATTTCGAGCTGGGCAAAAAAATTGCGGAACAAGGATTTAAGTGGTCTGGCCGACCGCTAGCTAAAACAGCTATTCAGCGAATTGAACCAGAAAAAATTACCAACCAAAAGCTGCGTAAACTGGTAGCAGATTTTGAGCGCAAGAAGCAGATGCTAGATGCCGGCAAAACTTGGCAAGAAATCGGATTTCAAGACGCGGGAGATATGAATATCTTCTTTAGGCAGCGAGATGCCAACTATGTTAAACCAGTAAAATACCTAAAATATCCCCTAGTGGATCACGCTCTTTATTTCGCCGACATCCGAAATTCAACACGCATTAATGTCAACTTCGGACGCAATCCGGACATTCGCGCCAGTTACCGTATACGCATCAATGGCGGTGCAGTCGAGGGAGCGCCGGAAGTGCGAAAATATTTAAAAGTGGATTCTGCTGATGGCGTTGTTGGCATTTTCAAACTCGACGGTACCGACAGGCAGCCAGATGAAGTCGAACTATTAAACAGGCTTCGCTTTGGAGATAATAGCCACAATTTAACCATCTATGAGAATCGACCAGAGATCAACGGTGGGGTCTCCAAATACATCAAGCTGGTCGATAAGCCGGGGGCTTGGGCGGCCGTTTGGGTCGATTGGCTCGAAACCGAGGGGCCATTCTACCGGCAACAGACCAATTTCTTCGGTGAATTGATCAATGCTAAAGATGGTGCCTCGCGCTACAGCAATTCGTTGAATTCAGATGATAATGCGCGGGAGTTCATCGAGCGATTCGCCTATCAAGCATTCCGCCACAAGCAACCTCAACCGGCATACATTGATAGCCTGCTGGCACTTTTTGAGGAGAATCGGGCGAACGGGCAAAACTTCAATCAAGCCATGGGTGAGGCAATCGCGGTCGTTTTGGCCTCCCCTAGTTTTCTATATTTAGAAGAAGTTGGATCGGGGCCGAAGGACCGCAAGTTGAGTGATCGAGAGTTTGCAGTCAGGCTGGCATATTTCCTCTGGAGCAGTCTCCCAGACGAGGAGCTGTATCGGTTTGCTGAAAATGGATCCTTGTCCGACCCCAAGGTATTGAAGGGCCAAGTGAATCGCATGCTGGCGGACTGGAAATCGGAGGCCTTTTACGAAGGGTTCTCCAGCCAATGGGCTGACTTAGACCGCTACCAAGCAGTCACGGTCGATGAAAATCAATACTATCTGTTTAATTCCGGAGTGCGCTATTCTGCCTACCGTGAAGTCGTCGAATTTTATAAGACTTTAGTCAGCGAAGATCTGCCGATTACGAATTTAATTGATTCGGAATTCATCGTGGCTAACTCGCTGCTGGCTGACTATTATGGTATGCCGAGCACTCGCTCAGAGGACCCGAATGCCTTTCAAAAGATTACATTGGACTGGAACTCCCCACGCGGCGGCTTACTCGGTCAAAGCGCATTCCTGACCATGGGTTCAAATGGCGAGCGCACCTCACCTGTCATTCGCGGCGCGATGATTCTTGAGAAATTACTCAATGATAAGCCCGCGCCACCACCGCCGAATGTCCCCGAACTTAGCAGTGCATCCAAGCAACCTCTGACCAATCGCGAGATGGTTCAGCGACACCAATCCCAAGCAGCGTGCGCATCCTGCCACAGTCGGATGGATCCGTTGGGGTTTGGTCTGGAAATTTTTGATACGGTTGGTCGCTGGCGCGACACGGAACCAGTCGGCAATGATGATATTCACATCCAAGAAAGCGGCAAATTGGTGAGTGGCATGATTTATCGTGACCTCGATCATTTAAAAGCCTTACTTAAAACTCAAAAACATAAGTTGGCCAAGGAGATGATCGAATCGATGACCGCCTACGGCCTTGGTCGCACGATGGAGTTCTCAGATGATGAGGCGATACTGGCGATGGTGAATCGTTCTCAGTATACTAATTATCGAATGCGTGATATGATCCATATTATTACTTCAAATCCTCTGTTCAAATCCAAGTAAGCCCCGAATGTCATGAGCCAATTTAAAACCAACCCCATCACTCGTCGTTCCTTTCTCCGAGCAAGTGGCGCCTGCTTGGCACTCCCCTTCCTCGAGAGCTTTTCATTCGGCAAGACGGCATCCTCCTATGTTGCACCCAAACGGATGATCTTCCTTGGAGGCGGGTTTGGATTTACTGAGGATACTTTCTATCCCAAACAAGCAGGACGCTTCGCAGATATCGGCCTCACCGAAGGGTTGATGCCGTTGAAGCGCCACCAAGACGATTTCACCATGATTTCGAATCTAACCAATATAGGTGCGACCAATCCACATGGCGGTAGTTCATCCTACCTCACCGGCGCTAATGTTTCTGGCACTCCCGGCAAACGTTTCTTCAATTCAATTTCCTGCGATCAAGTCGCGGCGCAACATCTGGGCAAGGACACGCGCTTTTCATCCTTAGTACTTTCTGCCAAAGAAAAGAGTGGCCTGCAAAATTCCGGACATGGAAACGGACTCTCGCTCTCCTGGAATGACAGTGGCAATCCTATGCCGGGCATCGACCAGCCGATTGATTTATATCATACCATATTCGAACAACAGACTGGCACCCGTGCCGAACTAGATGATCGCTTAAGAAAGAAGGAAAGTATTTTAGACATTGTGCGAGTCAATGCCAGCGCAATGAAGCGAAATCTGAGCACCAATGACCGCGAAAAACTGGATGAATACTTCCAAGGCGTGCGTCAGGTCGAACTCGGACTAGAGCGGCAGGCGAAATGGGCAAATATCCCTAAACCAAATGCGCCTTTTGCCGAGCCCATCGACCAACTGATTGGTGAGGAAGAGATTAAATTAATGTACGACATGATCATTGTCGCGCTCCAGACCGATTCGACTCGAGTGGTGACGTATCGCCAACCCGTGTGCTCTTTGCTCGTTGGTATCGGGGTCGCGCTGCAAGCGCACTCACTCAGCCACTATGGTTTTTCCGAACCTCGCAAGAATGCCTCCCGCCAACGAGATCAAAAGTGCTCCGAGTTATTTGCACACTTCCTAGATCGCTTAAAGGAAGCGAAAGATAGCGATGGCAGCCGCTTGTATGACAATTGCATCGTCAGCTACGGCACCAATCTTCGCACCGGCCACCAACTAAAGAACCTCCCCGCGATTGTCGCTGGCGGAGGCGCGAAGAATCTCCGCAAAGGAGAGCATATCATCCTCTCAGAGAAAGATACCCCACTGGCGAATTATTGGCTGACTTTGTTGCAGCAAGCAAATATTCCAGCGAAGCATTTTAGTCATAGTACCAGCAATCTACCTGAAATCCTAGGCTAGTTAGTTTCTGCTCGGCCGACGGACTGCTTTTCAACGCGAACTCCCTCACCTGCGGGCGCACCCGCAGTATTCGAAACTCATGCCTTGCGGTTTTGCCGAAGGCGGACCCACCCCTTAACACTGCCGTGGGATTCTTTACCGTCATCGGTTGCCACAAAAAAAGCCGCACCCTCTCGGATGCGGCTTTCCTATTAAGACAACAATAACAACAATATCTTGTGGAAACGTTACTGGCAAGCTTCGCACTCCTCGCCATTCATCATGGCTTCGATTGAGCACGCTTTAGCCTCTGCCGCACTGAATTCTTTTTTGGCTGCTGCGGACACCGCCGCTTCGGCATCGGTTTGGCCAATACGTCCACGCTTCTCTTTTTTCACACTGGTGGTTGCCTTCTCAATGTTGGAAGCGCCGAGGGTGCGGAGATAGTAAGTGGTCTTGAGGCCCTTACGCCATGCATCGCGATACATGTGCGAGAGTGTTTTAATATCTGGCTCGGCAAGGAACAAGTTCACCGATTGTGACTGATCGATCCATTTCTGGCGACGCGCGGCGGCATCAATGAAGTATTTGTATTCAATCCCAAATGCAGTGCGGTATTTATCGCGCAGGTCTTGCGGCACGCCTTCGATTGCGTCGAGTTCGCCATCGAAATACTTAACATGATCAAGCATTTCGGGCGTCCATAGACCGCGCTTCTTTAAGTCGCGCACTAGTTCGCCATTGAGCACGATAAAGTCGCCGGACAGATTACTCTTCACGAACAGATTCTTATAGGTCGGCTCGATGCAAGGCGTGGTGCCCATGATATTAGAGATCGTAGCGGTCGGTGCGATCGCGAGCACGTTGGAGTTACGCATACCGTGCTTGGCGATTTTTTCGCGTAGTGGCTTCCAGTCCATCTTACCCGCACGCGGCACTTCGATTTTCTCGCCACGCTCTTGCTCGAGTACATCCAGTGTATCTTGCGGCATTAGACCACGGTCCCATTTGGAGCCCTTATAGCTACTGTAAGTGCCGTGCTCAGCGGCGATGTCGCTGGATGCTTCGTAGGCATAATAGGCGATGGCTTCCATGAACTCGTCGTTAAATTCAACGGCGGCTTGAGACGCGAATGCGATATCTTTTTTGTAGAGCGTGTTTTGCAGCCCCATGATACCGAGCCCGATCGGACGGTGGCGACTATTGGCAGTCCTGGCCGCTTCAGTCGGATAGAAGTTGATATCGATCACGTTATCGAGGGCACGCACTGCGACGCTAATCGTCTCACGCAGTTTGGCATGATCGAGGTTACCATCGGCATCAAGATGTGAGTCGAGCACCACCGAACCCAGATTACAAACCGCAGTCTCTTCGTCGCTTGTATTAAGGGTAATCTCGGTACAGAGATTCGAGCTATGAATCACTCCACAATGATCCTGCGGACTGCGTACATTACACGGGTCCTTGAAGGTGATCCAAGGATGCCCGGTTTCAAAGATCATCCGCAACATTAACTTCCACAGGTCGAGAGCGGGTTGCTTACGACCAAAGATTTCACCACGCTCTGCCATCGCTTCATACTCCGTGTAGCGCTTTTCAAACGCCTTACCGTACAGTTCGTGCAGGTCTGGTGTTTCGTTCGAGCGAAACAGCGTCCACTCGGCACGAGCTTCCATGCGCTGCATGAATAAATCGGGTATCCAGTTCGCGGTGTTCATGTCGTGCGTGCGGCGACGGTCGTCACCGGTGTTTTTACGCAACTCTAGGAAATCGGGTAAATCATTGTGCCACGACTCCAAATACGCACAACCAGAACCGCGACGCTTGCCGCCTTGGTTGACTGCGACGAGTTGGTCATTGTGCAACTTCAAAAATGGGATCACGCCTTGGCTCTCGCCATTGGTACCTTTAATAAAGCCCCCAGTGCCGCGAACCGCAGTCCAAGAACCACCGAGGCCACCGGCCCATTTAGATAGGAAAGCGTTGTCGGCGATGCCGCGGTGCATGATCGACTCGATACTGTCATCGACCTTGTAGAGGTAGCAGGACGAAAGTTGCGAGTGTAGCGTCCCAGAATTAAACAGTGTCGGTGTGGAGGAGCAAAAGCGCCGGCTCTTATAGAGATTATAGAGACGAATGGCGTAGCCCTCGCGGTCTTGCTTCTCATGATGAAACAAGCCCATGGAAACACGGATCCAAAAGTATTGCGGGACTTCCAAGTGGCGGTGCTTCTTGCCAGTCTTATCAACGATCAGGTAGCGGTCGTATAAGGTTTGTACGCCGAGATAATCGAAATCGAGATCCGCGGATGGATCAAGTGCCGCACCGATCTGATCAAGATCGAAGTCGAGTAGTTTCGGGTGGATGCGCTCGATCTCAATCGCCCGTTTTAGGTAACTCTTGAAGCCGCGGCGATGCGCGTCTTTGAGTTGCTCGACACCGTCCTGCAGAATGTCCCAATCCAGTACTTCTTCGTAAATGTATGTCAGCAATACTCGACCTGCAAACAGCGAAAAGTCAGCATCGCGCTCGATCATGCTCTTGGCATTGAGAATAATCGTCTTTTGCAAGTCCAGGCGCGTCATCTCCGGATACAGCGAACGGCGCAACTCGTCGTCGATTTCCTCCGCACTTAAATTAAGATCCAAGCCAATCATCGCGAATTCGATGCGACGCTTGAGATCAAGACCATCCCAGAATGTGTTCTCACCATTTGCTTCGGTGACGACGATCATCGACTCCTGCAATGTTTCGCTAGAATCGACGATGCCTTCATCCTCACGGACGCGCGAACGGTGCGCACGATACAAAATGTATGCTTCGGCGACCTTGAAATGACCTTGACGCATCATCTCTTCCTGCACCGCATCCTGCACATCTTCGATATTGAGAAATGCCTGGCCGGCACCATTGAGACGATCAGTTGCGGCACGTGCGACTTCGACTGCTGGAGTCGAGTCCAATTGCAGCGAGAGAAAAGACTTACGCACCGCGACTTCGATCTTCGCTTCGTTCCACGGCACGACTTGACCGTTACGCCGAATCAGCCGAATCGAAACAGGTTCACGCTCACGCTCTTGGCCTTTGGCGCGACCAAAGACTAGGCTCTTAGCGACGTCGTGCGCATTGTTCTCGATCAATGCTTTCTCAATAAGAAGATGAATGTCGTGGGCCGATAGTTTCAACGCACGACCTTGCTCAATTGAAGTGGCCAGCACTTTGCCGACACTCTGCGCAATACTCGCAACAAACTTTTGATTCACTTCCGTATAAATTTCTTCCTCCTGGCGAGACAAAAGCAAGTCAGTCAGCGCCGCACCAATAGTATCGGCAATCTCAGCAAGATCGAAATCACGCTCACCACCCTCGACTTCAATTTTTATTTCGGAGCGTTGAAACTTGTCTTCACCAATCACCGCGGCCCAATCAAAGCGTGGTTTTTTATCTTTGGGGGTGGACGCGTAACGTTTGAGTTCGAGATCTTCTTCGAATGAAATTTTTTGGATCATTGTTTGTTGTTTTAGTTCAAATTAGTAAATGGGGTGGCTGGGTTGGCCTGAGGATGAGTAGCAATGGAAAACGGAGTGCGGACGAGGTCCGCACTCCGGAAAGGGGTTGATCGGTGAGCTTTAAGGTTATAGTTCGTCGTCGTCGACTTGACCCAGCGCAGATGCTTTCTGGTATTCGGTCACACGGCCTTCGAAGAAATTTTGTTCCTTCTTAATGTCCATCATCTCAGCGAGCCAAGGGAATGGATTAGAGGCACCAGCGCCCAACGGCTCTAGGCCGACATCTTCAAGACGACGGTCGCCAATGTAATCGATGTATTGACAGAACTCTGCTGAACTGAGGCCCACCGAATTGACGGGTAGACAGTCGCTGATAAAGTCCTTCTCCAGCGAGATCGCTTCGCGCATCAAGTCGCGCAGCTCCTCTTTAAAGTCCGCCGTCCACACATCCGGATTCTCCTCAATAAGATCCATGATCAAATTGCGGAACACCTCGATGTGATTCGACTCGTCGCGGAGTGTGTAGCGAAACATTTGGCCGATACCCGGGAATTTGTTCTGACGGTAAAGCGACAGCACCATGCCAAACAAGCCGTAGAACTGAGTACCTTCCATGCACTGTCCAAACAGGAACAGGTTCTTAGCGAATGCCTGCTTGTCCTTTGTGGTGGTCAAATCCATGTCGCGACGCAAGCCACGGGAGTTAGTCACCACGAAGTCAGTCTTACGCTTGATGGTTGGGATATCTTCAAACATCGCCTCACACTCGTGCGGGTTGATGCCAAGCGAGCTGATCATATAAACCAATGAGTCCGCGTGAATGTTTTCCTCATGCGCATGGCGGCCAAGTAATAACTTGAGCTCGGGAGCAGTCACCAACTCACGGGTCACATGCTGAATATTATCTCCAACAATACCCTCCGCCGCAGAGAAATAACCGATCGCCATCTTGATAATCCAACGCTCCGCATCGGAAAGGTCAGCACTGCGCCACAATTCGACATCCTTCTGCATTGGGATGTCTTCTGGTTCCCAGTGATTGTTCTTCATGGTTTTATACAAATCATATGCCCACTGATATTTCAGCGGCAGGATATTGAAGAACATCGTGTCCTTGCCATTAATAACTTTTTTAGCAGCATAGGCTTCTGCCGCTTTCGCTTCGTCGAGGACGAAAGTTTTATCGCCGATTGTATAGGTTTTTTCCATGAGTCTATTTGAGTGGTTGGTTAGATTTGAATGGGTTAAAAATAGAACAAAAATCGCGGTTTATTGATCAGGATAGCTATCGCCGCAACTGAAGCTGTTGAAAATGAGTCAGATAGAATATTTCGAGGGGTGAATGGGGTCGTTCGATAAATTCAACTGTGTGCCAGCAAATCTGTGCTGTCAAATAAATGAACACTGTATATCGTATATTTTTCATAAAATCGCACTAGATATAGTATTTATACACAAGTTATTCGCAATTCATTGTGTATAACTTACAGCGCAAATCGAGCTCAACCCGCATATTTATTGGTTTTATCAGTAGTCGACCTGCAGGTAGTTTATCCCAGCAGAATACGCCCATAAAAGTAGGTGCAATGCCAAAAAATGGCCGCGACTCATAAAAAATGCCTCTAGTCATGCAACTTTCTTTGCAAACCATCGATTGTCTGAGTAAGGATGCACACATATACACACAGTACATTAGGCACTTGGACGACATATCCAAACCCGCCCGCAGGTATTATGCCGAAAACCACTCCAGCCACAGCCCCTGCAATGATTGTTGAAGATATCGACAGCGCTTGCCTACGCGCTCTAGCTGCAGGCGACCACAGCGCCTTCGCCAGCCTCGTACAGCGCTGGCAGACTCGGCTGATCAATTTTTTTTACCGTTCCACCCGCAATCGCGCCGACGCCGAAGACCTCGCGCAAGAAACTTTTCTGGAACTCTATCGCGCCGCGCCACGCTACACCGCCCGTGGCACCTTCAGTGCCTTTATCTTTACCCTTGCCCACCGTCGCTTGATCGACAATTACCGCAAACGCGCACGCCGCCCGCTCGACTTTATTGATCCCACCGACTTCGCCATGCAACAACACGCCGAACCAGTCGATGGTAGCCGCGAAATCGAACAAGCCTTTCACCACGCCCTTGCAGCCCTACCCGAAAACCAGCGCAACGCCATCCTACTTCGACAACAACAAGGGCTTGCTTACGACGAAATCGCCAAAGCCCTCGACACCACTACCAGCTCGGTCAAGACCTGGATTCACCGCGCCCGCACACAGCTGCGCCAAGAACTCAAAGACTTCGCCTAGACAACTCTGCCCACCTTCCGACTTTCCCACCTTCAAACTTTGCCACTCATTTTCGTCATGAAAACTACAGACTCACGCGACCCACTCGACCGCACAATCGATGACCTCCTCGCCAGCCGCCCGCTGCAACCCAGCCCCGACTTTGCCGCCCGTGTACTGGCTGCAGCCGATGCACTACCAGCCGCCAAGCGCCACAGTAGTCCCGTCGGACAATTGCTACGCTTTGCACTGCCGCTCGCCGCACTGATCGCAGTCGCCTTCACCCTCGCACAATTCATACCGAGCAAGCCCAGCACTGTTCCAGGTCCGGTGCTCAGCGCGGCCGACATGCAGGAAATCTTTTTGCTAGAGGAAGGCCTCGCAGGCCTCAGTCAACTACAGCAGGGCCACTTCGGCAGCACTCACCTACTCAGCACACTGGACGCACTCACCTTCGACATCGAATCATGAAAACACCCACACTCATCATAGCACTCGCCTGTCTATTAATTGCAGCCACCAGCGCCGGCGCACAAGGGACGAATGACAAGGGCTCCGAAGACCGAGCTCAACTAGGCTCAGGCGGAGAAACACGCCTACTGCAACACCTACTAAAAATGAACGATGCCGAGCTGGTCAACTTGCGTAAAACCGTCGAGCGCATCGAAAAGATGTCGCCTCAGGAAAAGGCACAGTTACGTGAACGGATCGGCAAATTTGACAACATGGCACCCGAAAAAATCGCCGCGATGCGTAAGAAATTTGAAGCCATCCCCAGGGAGCAGCGCGAAACCATGCGTAAACGCTGGATGGAGATGAGCCCAGAACAGCGCGCAGAATGGCGCACACAACTCAATGCGATGTCGCCCGTAGAGCGCAAAGCCCTCTTTGAAGAGCAAGGCTTCGTGGCGCCCCCGCCGCATAACCTTAAAAAAGGTCCCCGCGCAAAGCGCCCCAACAGCAAAGGACCCCAGTCTGAGCGCAGCTCCAAGCTCGGTGTAGAGCCAGCAGAAACAGAAAATTAAAAAAATAAAATCGCTGGCTTGACAGAATGAACTTCTGAAACAATCTCCGCTTCTTCGTTAGCGTTTAACCTCACTAACAAACTTGCTGGATTAGCTCAATTGGTAGAGCAGTTGACTCTTAATCAATTGGTTCGGGGTTCAAGTCCCCGATCCAGTAAGTAGGCCACCTTAGCTCAGTTGGTAGAGCAGTTGATTTGTAATCATCAGGTCGTCAGTTCGACTCTGACAGGTGGCTCCACTTTTAAACCCTTAAGTTCAACGACTTAAGGGTTTTTTCGTGCCCGCAGCACGGACTGCCCACTTGCAAGGAAATTGGTCGAGGTTACCTGAAATGGTCCACTTGAAAAGTTAGTCTGGTTCCCTAGAAAGGATCAGAACATGAAAGGCAAAAGATATACCACCGAAACAAAGATCCGCATTCTGCGTGAAGCAGAGGGCAGTGATAAAACAATCCAAGATGTCTGCCGAGATCGGCAGATCAGTGAACAAACCTACCATCGCTGGAAGCGTGAGTTTGGGATGATGGAAGTTAATCAGGCTAAGCAGCTAAAGGGGCTGCAGCAGGAGAACGCTCGACTCAAACGCATGCTGGCCGACGAGATGCTTGGCAAAGAGTTGCTAAAGGAGGCTCTTGAAAAAAAGTTATGAGCCCCGGACACAAACGTCAGATAGCTGAACAGTTTGTTTCCGGGGATCGTTGCAGTGCCCGAGCTGCTTGTCGGCACTTCGGTCTGCATCGCAGCACTTTTGGGTATCAAGCGAAAGAGCCAGATGCTTGGTTGGCAAAGCTGAAGTCAGCCTTGCGCCGTATGTCGAATAAGCACCCAGAGCTGGGCTACCCTAAGATCACTCGCTTATTGAAGAAGGAGGGATGGAAGGTCGGTCACGTATTGTTCAGAGATTGCGGCGCGAGCTTGGACTGGCTGTGCCAGCTAAGAGGCCAAGAAGCGACGCAAGGGCGCTTCTACTGGTTTGCCGACGAAGGCCACGCATCGTGGTCACGTCTGGACCTGGGACTTCGTTCACGACACGACGATGCGCGGCGGAAAGCTGCGTATGCTTAATGTGATCGATGAACATACCCGTGAATGCCTCTGTATTCATGTGGATCGTCGGATTAACGCCCGCAAGGTTCGTCGGATTATCTCCAATCTGATTGATGTGCATGGAGCTCCAGAACATATACGCAGCGACAATGGCTCTGAGTTTATCGAACGCGGCCTACGCGAGTGGTTAGCTGAGAATAAAATCAAAACACTTTATATTGATCCGGGTAGTCCATGGCAGAACGGCTTCATCGAAAGCTTCAACGCACGCCTAGGCGAAGAATGTCTAAACCGAGAACAGATGTGGACACTCACTGAGGCCTGAGTCGTCATCGAAGACTGGCGTTGGAAGTATAATAATATACGCCCGCATAGATCCTTGGGCTACATCACACCTCTTGAGTTTGCTCAGGAAGAAATAGAAGAAATCACCTCCACTCAATGCTGGGACTCCGGTCAGCCTACGGCTTCCCTACGTCCCAGCATTGACTTACTCTACAACATCGAACAACTAATTAACCCGTCCAGACTAACACATGCTCTGGCCCAGTTTGAGTAACTCGACCAGGGATAAGTAGAGGATAAAAAAGGGGGCAAACGCACATCCGCGTCTAGGACGCGCGGCTAGGGGGTGTGACCTTAAGTAATATCCAAAGTTTCTTCCATATGCTCCAAGCTGCGGCCCTTCGTTTCTGGAACGATAAAGATAACCCAAAGTAATTGCAGCACCATCATCGCGCAGAAGAATCCGAAAATATACTGAGTATCAAACTTACCGACCATGACTGGAAAAATCAACGTTATGACCGCGGCAAACACCCAGTGAACCGACACTCCAAACGACGTGCCGGCAAACAAACCAGTGCTCGCCACTAACACATCGACACCACGACGCATCAACTCGACTGCCGCACGCATCCCAGCCGCACCACTACCGAGCACCAGTTCATCACAACTATACACCGGCACAGTCACACCCGCGACTTGCATGCTTTGCTCGGTTGCATCAATCCCGCGCACAGCAGGCATATCGACACGGGTTAGGCGGTCGAGAATTGCTTGAGGGATAGCATCAATACCGTCTTCAGTTGGTGTGGCTGATGTACTCATAGCTTGAATCAATTAAAAAGTTGGAGATGGATAAAAAAACGCGATGCCTTGGCACATCAACAGTGCGCCCGCAAAAAGCAAATTTCTATCACAATTCTCTCGGCGTCCACCATGCGTCAAGCTCGGTGCGCAGCGCTTTGACAATATCTGGACGAACTATGGCAAGGTTACTTTGTTCGAAGGGGTCGAGCTGCAGGTTGAACAACTCCACTTGATCAGATGGTGGCTTGGTAAGCCATGGGATTTCGCGTAGCTCCGGTTGCTTCGCTTGCCAGACGATCAGCTTCCACTGCTTACTAACAAGCACGCGGCCTCGCAGTGACGCTTCGGGGCGATCTACCTGCAGCATGTCGTGGTGGTAATTATCACCGAAGACATACTTGCGCTTCTCGACCACATCGAAGTCTAATAAATCAATGCCAGGCATCATCGGGTGCGCAGCTAAGCCTGCGATGCTCAAAATGGTGGGTGCGAGATCAATGTTACTCGCCATGTTCGATACATCCATCTTCGGTGCTACCTTGCCCGGCCACTTGATAGTAATCGGCGTGCGCATGCCCAGTTCAGAAGGATAGACTTTGTCATTACCGGGCCAGCCATTGTCAGAAACAAACAGCACCACGGTATTCTCTTCGAGTCCCTTAGACTTGAGGGTGCCGAGCAGCTCGCCACAGGTCTCATCGAGCCATTCGACCATGGCATAATATTTGGCACTGTGTCCGAGGTGCTTGTATTTACTTAGCAAGCGCTCGGGTGGATTGTGCGGTGTGTGTGGCAGGAACGGCGCATACCAGACCAGGAATGGCTTTTGCTGGTCTTGAGCTTGATCAATAAAGTCATAGACGGGCTGCATACCATTACGGCCAATGCCCAGTGATTCTTTTGAGCCATGTCGGCCAGTCTCACCCATGGTGTGCGTGAAGCCTGCAATCGCAGGATCCTTTTGCCAAAACTTGCCGGTGTGCAGGCTGAGGTAGCCCTTTTCTTGCAACATCAGTGGTAATTGCGGCATGCTCTTGTAGTGATCGACCCAAGGCTGACGATCGCCACGCGCTGCTGGATCATTCCCCGTATAACCGTGCTGGTAAGCATACAGGCCGGTCTGCATGGTGGTCAGCGATGGGCAGCAGAGCGGCGTGCTGACATAGCCACGGGTGTAGACATGACTTTCTGAAGCTAAGCGATCCAAATGCGGAGTCTGGATATCAGGATGGCCCATGAAGCCGTAGTCGGGAAAGCCGTGATCATCGCTAATGATCAGCACAATATTAGGTGGCGCCTCGGCGACATCGGCGTTAAGCGCAGGTGCTACCACGACCGCAGTGAGAAGGGCAAAGATGGCAACAGCTAGGGCGGTGAATGAATAACGCATGCAGTGAGGTGAAAGTAGTTAAAGCAGGAGTAGGCAGAGCTTACATGTCTAGATACAAACCGAACTTACACCCTTTTTGCAGCAACGCCAAAAAGCAAACCCTTATAAGTCCACCGCCTAGCAATCATCGTCGACGATTGATGCGGGAGGGATGACCTCCGTGTCGTCCGCACTGCGATGGCGCTCATACGGTACGGCCGTTGGACAGACAATTACCTAGCCCGACTACTCCGCGAAAGGCCGCAGCCTTTCGGTTTCTTTGTCGATTGCCCATAACGTCACAGGCAGATTGTATTGGCGTATCAATGCCCTTAACTGTAGCAGCTCATTGGTGTCGTCCACATCATCGGTAATCAGAATCATGCCGGCACGTTTGCCAGTCTCGAATGCATAATCCAACGACAAGCCAAGCAACTTGTGCCAATTACTATTCCAATCGATCTCAATGGCGTGTGTCGCACTGAGCATTTCGTAGCGTGGCTGATCGCCGAGGGCTTGTTCTGGCTGCGCATGGAGCAGTTCCGCGGCAATCCTTTGGTAATGTGTGACTGGCTGCATCGAGGTGCTCGCCGAGAGACTCAGTAAGGCAAGCAAGAGTGACAGCAGGCCGGTAATCGCAATAATAAAGTGGTAACGCATAACGGCATAATAGTAAGCATATAAAGATTAGCAAGCCGGGCACGTAAAAGCCAATGCGATGCCTACTCACAGCCGTTTCCGAGCGATTGAAAACGATCCATATTACTGCAATTACCGGTAATCACAGCGCCCACCGAGTAACTGTCGCCTAACTGCTGCTCTGCAGCGAACCCAAAAAAAGCTGAGACGGCGAACGCTTGAGCGAACGCCATCTCAGCGAATATCGAAACTGAGTTGCTGCCGCGCGCTTACAACAGCGGCGCAATCACTAGACTCACAATTGCCATCACGTTGATCAGGATGTTCATCGAAGGCCCAGACGTATCCTTGAACGGATCTCCCACGGTATCGCCAACTACACAGGCGCGGTGCGCATCCGAGTTTTTGCCGCCATAGTTTCCTTGTTCGACGAATTTCTTAGCATTGTCCCAAGCACCACCACTGTTGGCCATCATCAGCGCAAGTAATACGCCGCTGAGTAGCGCACCGACCAGCGCACCACCAAGTGTTTCTGGGCCAAGACCAAACCCGATCGCGACGGGCGCGAGAATCGCAATTGAAGCTGGCAGTACCATGCGCTTAAGCGCCGCGTTGGTGGCAATATCAATGCACTGATTCGAATCTGGCTTAGCATTGCCATCTAACAAGCCAGGAATTTCCCGAAACTGTCGACGAATTTCTTCAATCATTTCCTGCGCCGCATCGCCCACCGCATCCATGGTGATCGCAGCAACTAAGAATGGGCAAAGGCCGCCTAAGAACACGCCCGTAAGCACTTTAGGATCAGACAGCAGCAGCGCAAAATCGACGTGGTACGAGCGCACCACATTGACGTAGGCCGCGATGATCGCTAGCGCCGCCAGTGATGCCGCACCAATCGCAAAGCCCTTACCAATCGCTGCAGTGGTATTACCCACTTCGTCGAGCGAGTCAGTGATCTCGCGCACTTCTTGGCCGAGTCCCGCCATTTGCGCAATGCCACCGGCATTGTCAGCAATCGGCCCGTAGGCATCGATACTCATGGTGATACCGATGGTGGCCAACATCCCCACCGCGGCGATGCCGACACCATACAGGCCGGCCATTGAACTCGCGCCGAGCAGCACCAGCGCGACCACTGCCAGTGGGATCGCCACCGACTGTAAGCCCACCGCCACGCCACGGATCATCACCGTCGCAACACCGGTCAAACCAGCCTTGGCAATCGAGCGCATCGGGCTACCACCGGTGTAAAACTCAGTCGATAGACCAATCGCGATACCGCCCACCGAACCAGCCACCACACACAACCAAACGTTCATCGAGATGCCGAGCAAAGTCACCACCACGATCGCTGCTAGAATGAAAATAAACGCAGCACCCATGGTCCCAGTGCGCAATGCCTTGGCGGGATCTTTCGAAGCCGATAACCAGACGATACCGATCCCGCTGAAGGAACACAGCAAGCCAGTCGCCGCGAGTGCCAGTGGTAAGAAAATAAGCGCGTGAGCGGTTTCGGCCAGTGCTTCGACTTGGCCAAGCGCAAGGGTCGCGGCGATCGCCATCGATGCGATCATCGCGTTGCAGTACGACTCGAACAGGTCCGAGCCCATACCCGCTACATCGCCGACATTGTCACCGACGTTGTCCGCAATCACACCAGGATTGCGTGGGTCATCCTCAGGGATCCCCGCTTCTACTTTGCCGACTAGGTCAGCGCCCACATCCGCCGCTTTGGTAAAAATACCACCGCCGACACGAAAGAAAATAGCCACCAACGAGCCGCCCATTGCGAAACCGTGGATGACATGGATGTCAGTCTTGCTACCACCAAAGAACAGGAACAGCCCACCGACGCCGAGCAGCCCCATCGACGCCACTGTAAGGCCCATGATCGAACCACCAAAGAAAGCGGTCTTCAGCGCGTGCGCAGCGCCATGATCATTAGCGGCCAGCGCCGTACGGACATTCGCCTTAGTGGCGGTGAACATGCCGATCACACCCGCCATCGAGGAGCACAACGCACCCAGGAAAAATGCCAAGGCCTCGTAGGGATCTTTTAAAATCAGCAGTCCGCCGACTAACACCGTAAAGCCGCCAAGGATGACGAGTTCACGGCGCATGAAGAGCATCGCGCCTTGATGAATCTGTAGGGCAATATCGGCCACTTCGCCGCTCCCACCAGATTGTTTCATGATATTGCGGAAAATAATTCCGGCAACGAGCAGGCCGACCACACCAAGGGCAGGCACTAGTAATTCAATTACATTCATAATATAGACTTATAAAATTAATAGCGCTCGATTGTCTGGGCGGAATTCCACCAGCGGTTGTGCTCACCTAGGAGCGCATCGTTGTCGGGCATCGGGTAGTACAGAAAATCTTGCTGATCGCCGATGTAGAAACCATTTTGCACCATGTAATAAATAATATCCGGACGCATACCGCGCCGCTCGATCTTAGTCTTCTTACCACCATTACTATCCAGCGATTCTAGGCAGGTACGTAGATGGCTGATCGATGGATACGGCAAATTACTAACACCGCCATTTTCGGGATCGTCCGCCAGGTTGCCCAATTGCATGTCCGCAAAAGCGATCTTGGGCATGTACAGTGGATTGTCTACATGTGTCACATATTGGCAGAATTCACGCGGCTCCAAAGTGCTGACCACGCGTGGGCCGACCGGGCAAATTTCCTGATACATAAAGCGCTCTGGGTCAGCCTGCGGCTGATATTGCCCCTGCTGCAGCGTCAGCACCAGGCCGTCCTTAGTGGCCAAGTGTAAATCACCCAGTGCACTGAGCGGCACCCGCTCTAAGACACGATAGATCGAGACATAAGCCGACCGCCGCGGCGTGCCGTCTCGATGCTCGGTGCAGCGCGCACGGGCCACGTCCATTTGCAACCCCTCAATATCGATACTGGGGTCGACGCTAAGAAAGATGGCGTGCGAGCTAGATTGCTTTTTATCGCCAATGGCTAGGTACTTTCCGAATTGCTCGGGAGGCAGCATCGAAAAAATCAACGCCTCTGGGGTAAACGACAGGTAGAGATACTGTGACATAATTGGGTTATTAAAGTGTGCGTGAAGTCGCTAGAATGAACTGCAGCTCAATTAGTTTGCTAATAGTAACATCTGGCAAGTGATAATTTTCAAAAACGCTAAAAACCTTGCCCTCCCCCGTCCGCCATAAAGTCTCAGGCATTTATTTATGCCCTCTGACCTCCCACCTTCAAGCTTCAGCCCTCCCACCTTCCCACCTCAAGTTTCAACCCTCAAGCCTCAGGTCTCTTAATCTCAAGTCTCAGGTTTTCACCACCATACTCCGAGTCAAACGCGCCCCTATTTTACGCCCAAACCCATATCGGGTTGTGCGTAAGCACTGACTGCATTGGGGTGGATGCAAGAATCTGCTACGGGATAATGGCCTCAACCTTGAAAAAACTGGTGCCTTCCACCATTGGCATCGAGATCGATGTAGTTCCATCACCGTCAGAGGAATACTCTCCGATTATAAGAAACGTCTCAGTTAAGCTACCTGCACTCATAACTCTGTAAGTGATCCCTGCCGCACTAGGCCAACTAATCGTAAACAGATTGGAACCAGCTTCGTAGGTGGTGATCGCTTTAAACGCCGAATTGGCCTGAGTGGGATTGGTTCCAAGATAAAACTCTTCAAGATTCGTCAGTGTGTCGCCATCGCTGTCAATATCGCTATCATGCACACGTTGATTAAAGCCGTACAACTGTTCATAGCTGTCCGACATACCGTCGTTGTCATCATCGCGATCTACCTCGTCTGAATAGCCATCGCCATCATTATCCGACGATCCAGTATCACTATCGAAGGTCGTGTTTGCCGCAATATCCCAACCATAATCGAGCGGATTTTCCGGAGAGCCATTCGGATATAGCTGAATGTAGGTGAGCTCTACCTTGGCAAAATTCAAAGAAATGTTTTCAGTCAAACGGTTTTCATCGACAGATCCGCCAGCGGAAAGACTGGTAACGATCACATTAGTCATTTTTAATGAATAATATTCGACTGGTTTGCTCCCCCCTTTACGTACAATAAGCTGCGCAGAGGCAAACTGACTGCCTGTAGCTATTTTACCCAACAAAATGGGACTTGCTGTGTCGACCCATTTGGTGATCGATAAATCCTCAAAGTTGGATGCGCCAGCCCCACTGCCTGAGCCCTGATGAGTCGATCCCAAGTTCGACGCGCCCCAACTCCAGGCTAAAACTTCGATACAGCCTGCTTGGCTGTAGTCTTGAGATTCCCCATCAACGCCGGGTATATGAAGAAACACATCCTCAGCGACCAGTCGATTCATGCCAATAAATAGCAAGCTCGCGATCAGCCAGCCAAACAATGCCCCATTATGTAGTCTCATCCGCGGTTCGCGTGCCTCAGATATAGTGAGTAGCCTAGGAAGCATACAGATGGTGTAATCAATGAATGATTAAAGCCCTGTGTTGGCAGGAATATCCCAGCCAAACTCAACCGGAGTACTGCCTGGTCCCTCAGCAGCGAGCGGGACATATCTTACCTCAAACTGGGCGAAATTCAAAGAAATGTATTCAGTCAAACGGTTTTCATCGACAGATCCGCCAGTGGAAAGGCTGGTAACTAGCACATTAGTCAAATTTAGTCTAAAATATTCCCCTGGGTTAGTCCCCTCTCTAACCACAATCAGGTCCGCAGAATTAATCAGATTGCCTGTAGCTATTTTAGCCAACAAAATGGGACTTGCTGTGTCGACCCATTTGGTGATCGATAAATCCTCAAAGTTGGGTGCGTCAGCCCCACTGCCTGAGCTCTGATGAGTCGATCCCAAGTTCGACGCGCCCCAACTCCACGCTAGCACTTCGATCGCATTTTGATAGCCTACATCATTAGACTCACCTGTGACGCCATCGATCACTAGATACATTTTCTGCGCTGCCATTGTAGTTGTTGGCGAGCAAACCATTAAGGCGAGACACGTGACTTGTAGAAGAAATTTAACACACATAAAATATACATAAAAAAATATAAAAATTAACACAAGTGCTAACTAATTAAGAATTAACACTAGTTGCATCTCCAGTTCTGATCTAATGAATCACCACTCACTCACACCGCCATTAAGACACAGCAAGCCTAGAAGGCATAGGTAATCGCGTGCCCTCAGCTCTCAACCCTCCCACCTCAGCCCTCAGGTCTCAAGTCTCCCACCTTCCCACTTTCCACTTTCCAACCTCAAGTCTCGAGTCTACCACCTCAAGTCTCCCACCTCCCACCGTCCCACCTTCCCACCTTCGTACCTTTAATACCTTCCCACCTTCGTACCTTTAATACCTTCGTACCTTAAAACCTTCCCACTTCCCCCCATTAAGTCTCAGCTCTCAGGTCTCCGCTTTGAGCTCTCTTAACCTCCGGTCTGTTAACCTCAAGTCTCCCACACCTCAGCCCTCAGGTCTCTCCTACCTCAAGTCTCTTATTAACCCTCTCACTATGCCCCGCATCATTCTAGCCCTCTTAATCAGCCTCCTTAGCCAGCAAGTCCTCAACGCAGATGCATTCGACCGCGCGTGGCAAACTAGCATCGAACCAGTCACCCTCAGTCTGCGTAATAAGCTAGCGGACGCCCCCTACACGGTCCAATTCATCGTCGAAGCGCAGAGCAGCGACGCGCAGTGGTCGTATACCACTGAGTCTGCAGCTAACGCTTGGCAGCGTCCACAGTTTCCGAAAGATTTCAAAGGCCCGAACGTCGACCACTTACGGCCACAGGCCTACACTTGGCACGCCCGAGTCGTGAGCGACGGCAACCAGCGCGTCATGGACGGCAGCTTCACCTACCCCAACGGCGAGTCTGGTCGTCGAGCCAATTCAGCGCAACTACCTCAGGTTCCAGGACAATTAATCGTCGACTTTGATACCTTATTTGCGGAGCGCTATGCGATTAGTATGTTGGTGTACCCCGAACAAATTCAAGGCGGCCCTTTCCTCTCATGCACAGCCTACGTTCGCATCACCGATACACATGACGGCGCTAGCGCAGCCTTCCACAGCCGACAATTCTCACTCCCCGAGGCAGCACTACGCCCTTATATCGAAACCGTGCGCGAGCCTGATTATGCTGAGCGCATTCGCCCTGGGGTCCACAGCGTAGTCCTCAGCACTGGCGACTACCTTCACAAATTATCCGACAGCAGTAATCAAACCCTCAGCTTCGACCGCGGCTTTGCCTTTGCCGATTTCGATCACGATGGCCAGCTTGAGCTACTGGTCGCTCGATTCATGGATGGGCAACGTATGCGCTGCGCCTACTCTGTATATGCACTCGACTTTGCGAGTCGTTTTGAGTGCCCGGTGCTTGAGCCAATCAAGGACGCCGTGCTATCCCAGCTCGACAGCACCTCAACCTTCAACCTCGCAACTCAAATGATTACTAACCATAGTAGTGGCTCCGTCTACGACAGCGTGTACCAAACGTATCAATTACACTCGCTGCAGCCGACCACAGGTCAGACCTCTTTTAGCAAACGTAGTCGCTACCTCCTCACAGTCGAAGAAGGTGCAACCACCAAAAACGTCCCCAGCGGGCATTACCAAGAGATGAAGCACCACTACCGCTACACACTCGCCGCAGACGGCACTTGGCAACAGCAAGTCATTTCTAAGCACAAACAAATCAAGGCCATAAACTGAGCCGCTCAAGTATGTGCCCTAAAGTCTCCCACCTCAACCCTCAGCTCTCAACCCTCGCACCTCAACCACAGCCTCAGTGGCGGTCACGCCGAGGTATACGGGTTCCTCAGCGGGGTTTGACACTAAATTGCCCCTCTCCCTTCAACCCTCACCCCCAATGCCACCCCGGCGGCTAGCGCACCCAAAAAGCAAATTCCTATCAATTGTCTGGCATCTCGGTAAGAAAGGCATTTTCACGTTTCATAGGTAGTTTGCCTGCGTATAAAAGAATGGTTGACGAACTTCGCTGGTGTGGCCTGTATTTAATTTAATCTATATTATATATTTATTAAACATCAATTTATGAAAAACCTAAGATTACTAAGCACACTGCTACTTCTATTGGCATTATGTGGTAATGCAAACGCAGGCATTGTGGTTACGCAAATCAACGGCTTAGTGGAATCAGCTACCATACAGGACCAGTTAGGGACCACGTACCAGATTTATTTTCAATATGGAAGCTACGATTCAGTTCCAGACCTTGACAAAACACCATGGTTCACAGGCGATCGGGCCAATAACACTCTAGCAACGGACTTGGCGAACGCTCTCGCAGCAGAGCTCAATGCTTTCAATGTCGCACAAGTGCAAGACGCGAATCAACATAGGCAATATGAATACCGCTTCGCGTACACATCATTTGGCGCTGGAGAGTTATTTGGAAACCCGAGTACAGATACTGTTGAAATTTCCTACTACAGTTACGCTGACAATTTTGGTGACCCATCCCCACCACCCAGTGAAGCTTGGTATACATACGATCAAAACATGAATTCGACGATTTCGTATGAACAAGTATATGCGTATGGGAACGCTATCATTCCTGAGCCTTCGACCTACGCTGCGATCTTTGGCGGTCTAGCGCTGACAGTTGCAACGATGAGCCGCAAGGGGCGCCCCACCCTTTAAGCTTTAACGCTTTTACCCATTTTTCTTAACGGAATGAAGGGCAAAAAAGGGATCAAACGCACAATATAAAGATCTGACATACAGTTTCTCTTCACTCGAAGGCATAAACGTTTCCGTCGGAGCAGAGGATGAACGCGCGGTCGCCGTGGATGGCGGGGATGGATTCCTGGAAGATGCCGTCGACGCGGGTGCGCCAGAGGATCATGGGTGAGCCGTCGGGGTTCGCTTCGGTGGCGAGGCAGCTGATGAAGACATCGGTGGACGAGCCGCAGATGACGGTGTCCGGCGTGCAGGACGAGCCGGTCCAGCCACCGGCGCTGGTGTGGTGCCAGAGGATCTTGCCGGTGGCGTCATCCAGGCAGAACAGGCGCGCGCCGCAGGGCATGCCGTCGTGGTCGATGGTGGTGGAGATGAAGACCTTGTCGCCCGAGGCCGAGGCGGTGGCGTTCATGCCCTTCTTCGGGCGGGTGGGGTCGCTGAAACGCCACTTTTCCTGACCGGTTTTCTGATCCAGTGCCACCAGGGTATTCGGCACGATGCGGCCAAGGAGCTTGTCCTTCCAAACGATGGCCGCCGCCGAGTCGGGTCCGCCGCCCCTGCTGTAGTCGATACCCTCCTTCGCATAGGCCCATCTCGTCCGCTAGACTCGCCTTTTCAATGAACGCATCAATATCGCCCCAGGTCCCCCTCAAAAAGTGCTAGATCCCAGCCACGATTGCAAAGATAACGACATGATCCCAGTTTCCGCCTGCCCCCTAAATCAAGCATAGATCAAACGATGACACCGGACAACACCATCATTCCTCTGAAATACATCCAAGGCATGATCTTCACGATTCGTGGGGTTCCCGTGATGGTCGACCGAGATCTAGCCGACATTTATCAGGTTGAGAATAAGCGGCTGAATGAACAGGTAAAGCGCAACCTAAGTCGATTCCCGGAAGCCTTCAGGTTCCAGCTGACGGATGCCGAAAAAGAACAACTGGTCGCAAATTGCGACCGGTTCGACTCGATGAAGCATGCGTCCAGCAACCCCTATGTCTTCACCGAGCAAGGCGTCTCGATGCCCTCAGCAGTCCTCCGTAGCGAGACTGCGATCAAAGTCAGCATTCAGATTATCAATGCCTTCGTCGAAATGCGGCATTTCCTCCAAAGCAATGCTGATCTCTTTGCTCGCATCGACTCCGTCGAGAAGCGTCAACTCCAGTTCGAGTCCAAAACCGAGGCTCATTTCGAAAAAGTCTTTGAAGCGCTCGAAGCCGCCGAGCCGCCCAAACAAGGCATTTTTTATGACGGCCAAGTTCACGATGCGCACACCTTCGTCTCCGACCTAATCCGCAAAGCCAGAAAAAGCCTCATCCTGATCGATAACTATGTCGATGACACCGTGCTGACTTTACTCGCCAAACGCAAAAAAACAGTGTCCGTAACGATCTACACCAAGAAGCTTTCCAAACAGCTCGCCCTCGATCTCCAAAAGCACAACCAACAATATTCCCCTATCACAGTCGAGACCTTCGCCGACGCGCACGACCGTTTCCTCATCATTGACGAAAGGGACATTTACCACATCGGCGCCTCACTCAAGGATCTGGGTAAAAAATGGTTCGCCTTCTCCAAATTTGAAACCGGCGCACTCGAAATGCTGCAAAAACTAAGAGGTCAGCAATGAGCCTGTTCATACGAATGAATGCCCGACCTCAGGCCATACAACTCCCTACAGGTTCTCCGAGTGTCACCTTCCCGAGCCAGAAGCAGTCGAATTCCAGCTCAACCACAAAGGTAATGACATGACCCCATTTTCAACCCACTTTCAAGTCTCCCACCTCAGCCCTCAGGTCTCAAGCCTCCCACCTCAAGTCTCAGCCCTCCCACCTCAGGTCTCTTTTACCTCAGGTCTCTCAACCCCCACACCGTAAAAATTCAAACGCATACTTGCCATGTACCAAACGCATACTACAAACAGGTTACATGACTATACCCCACGCCGTCATTTACCTCTGCAGTTACTGGCTATTTAGTAGCCTCACGCTGCATGCCAGTTCAGGCCAGGCGCGCCAGCCACTCGGCTTTTTTGAGCCGCCCTTCGTCCACCCCGCCCTAATTGAAATGTTCGGCGGCGATATCAGCGACCGCCACCCCAACGTCATGGCCTTCGACCTCGATGAGGCGCAAACCAGCAATCAAATCGCCGGCGCCCGAGATTTTGCAGTCATTCCACTGACCAACGACCAAGGCGAGCCCGCCCCCAACCTAGGCGCGCCGACAGTGCGCATG
>Ga0233450_10000157_pt1 | contig 77863 bp, 76 predicted proteins | sample 011ome_30_FD_189956 | JGI IMG/M metagenome (GOLD analysis project Ga0233450, IMG submission 189956) | Coastal salt marsh microbial communities from the Groves Creek Marsh, Skidaway Island, Georgia - 011501CT (spades assembly) | ecosystem: Environmental > Aquatic > Marine > Intertidal zone >... | reverse complement strand
AAGTGGCTTGTGATTATGCTAGTGTGGACGGTAGTGACATTTACCTCAAGTTTGTTGTCGCTGACAGGACCGATATTGATGAAGCTGGCAGAGCTGTTAGTGAATATCGTAGTGCAGGTTTGGAATGTCCTGTGTATCTTATGCCGTTGGGTGGTAGATCAGAAGAATACAACCTCAATGTCCAAGAAGTTGCGAACCTTTGCATGGAAAGAGGTTGGAGGTTCACTCCACGATTACATATCTCGCTCTTTGGCAATGCCTGGGGAACTTAAATTATTTAAGACATCTAAGTATAAATTAGAAGAATTAGATCATATTGATTGTACAAAAGATCCTGTAAGACCCGAACTAGATGTAGCATTTAGAACTAGTGAAGGTAGAAAGATTTACGGACTTAGAGATCCAGAAGGTGACATTTGTGCTATTATGTGTTTTGCATTTACCGATGATGTGCCTACTACCGTTGAAGAAATGGATGTAATGAGTAAATCTGCAAGACTATCATCAGTACACAAAGCAGGACAACAGGGTAGTATTGCTATTGCATATACTGTTTGGGCAGTAAAACGTGGTGGTGGGCGTAAGATTGTTAACGAAGTTTACAAAATGGTTAAGAAATCAAATAACTTAAATAGACTAGTAACACTAAGTCCTCTCACAGATATGGCACGTAAGTTTCATTTAGCAAATGGTGCAAAAGAATTACAAGTAAACGAAACAAGTCAAAACTTCGAGTATGATATAGAATTAGAAGAATGGGAAAAGTACTTGGAAAGAGCAAAACAATTATTTAAGAAAGTACAATAATGTACTGTATTAGTTATTCATCAGGATCATATGGAAACTTTGTAGCATGGGCACTAGAGTGGATGGCTGGAAAATATGACGTAAACTATAGACCTTTTGATAATCAACATACAAGCCATAATTGGAAAAGAACATTTAGGACTGTTGATGAAGCCATTAAAAAACCAATAAACAATACTATATTACACCCTATTACACATAAAGATGATAAATTAGAGCAAGTATTAGTAAAATTGAAATCTAGTTTTGATAAAATCGTGTTATTATACCCTAAAGAAGAAGATTTTCTATGGTCAATGAATAATAAACAACACAAAGTATACAAAAAATTATGGACTGAAGTTGATCAAGAATTCCTACAAAGTATTAATGAAAATTACAAAAACCCTCAAAAATGGCAAATACGTGAGCATTTAAGTTTATGGTTGTATGACCAACATTTATCTGAGACAAAAACAGAAACAATTAGCAAACTAAAAGACACAGAAAATGTAAAGACTATTTCTACATCAGACTTAAAAGACAACTTTATAACAACTATGAAAGACTTATCTAAATATCTAAACACAACTAATACAAGAGAAGATAGTGAGTTGAAAACATTACATACAGATTGGTGTAAAAACGAGATATATATGGGAAAAGATATGTTAGTAAATAATATAGTTGACGCAATACTCAATAATAAAGAAATAGAGATGACTAATTTAACTATTATTGACGAATCTCAAATTCAAAGATTACTTAGGAAAAATGGATATAAAATAAAATGTTATGGGTTAGATGACTGGCCTAGGACAACAACAAAACTAAGAGAGTTATTATATGTTTGATAAAATAAAAAAAGTGCTAAAAGGTAAAGAACCTGAAAAAAAGTCTAAAGCAAAGCCTAAAAAATCTGAAAAAGAAATAGCAACTGAAAAAGGTGAACCTTGGGTAAGTGTACTAAGTATGGAACTAGAAAGTGGTTCGTTAGATAGAGGAGCATTTGAATTAGATTGGAATGATCTATTTGTTGCTAAACTTGTACGTGCTGGTTATCAAGGTAAAACAGATAATGATATTGTTGATAACTGGTTTCAAGATGTGTGTCGTAATATTGTTTTAGAAAGTTTTGAGAAAGAACAAGCACAAAGCAATGTTGAAAATATTGATAATGCAAGGAAAGCATACAAGTGATATACATAAACGGTGATAGCCATAGTGCTGGAGCAGAAATAATAAATGATTATTGTTTTGCAGAGGACGATAGGCGGTTTACTGCACTAGGAAAAAGACCACACCCTGAAAATATTCCTTATACATTCGGCTATAAGTTAGCAAATGCTCTTAACCAACCATTCTGGTTAGATGCTGAAAGTGCAAGTAGCAATGATAGAATCATACGAACCACAAGAAAAGCAATTTCTGAAACTGTTAATAAACAAAAAATGTTTATTATTATAGGGTGGGCTACTTTTGAAAGAGAAGAATGGCAGTACAAAGACGGTTATATACAAGTTACTGCTAGTGGTACTGATAGTGTACCAGAAGAATATGTAAACAAATATAAAACCTGGGTTTCTGAACAAACAGAAAAAGAGTTAGATAAAAAAACAAAATTATGGCATGACAAAATTTATGACTTTCATTTAGAACTTAGAAAAGAAAATATAAAACATTTATTTTTTAATACATATCTTTATTTTGACATAATTGAAAAACAAAAAGATTGGCATAATCAATTTTTAAATCCTTATAGCCAGGATGAAACATATTTTTACTGGTGCAAAAATAAACAATTTAAAACAAGAAATAATGGTTATCATTATGGTGCTGATGCACACAATGAATACTTCTTATATCTTTTAGATAAAGTAAAAGATCAATTTGTTATGAAAACTGGGTTGACAGATATGCCTAAACGTAGTATATTAACTAAAGTTAAAGAGAAAATTATGAGGCAATAATGGCTACATACTTGTTAGTAGATACTATGAATACATTCTTTCGTGCAAAGCATGTTGTACGCGGAGATATAAGTGAAAAAGTTGGCATGGCACTACATGTTACACTAAATGCAATCAACAAATGTTACAAACAATTTGATGCTGATCATGTAGTATTTGCACTAGAAGGACGTAGCTGGCGTAAAGATTTTTACAAACCCTATAAAGCAAATCGTAAGGTTGCACGTGATGCACTAACTCCAAAAGAAGCAGAAGAAGACGTTGCATTTTTTGAAGCATATGATGATTTCCTAAAATTTATAAATGAACGTACAAATTGTAGTACTATAAAATGTGATATTGCAGAAGCAGATGATATTATTGCACGTTGGATAGATAAACATCCTAATGATAATCATATTATTGTAAGCAGTGATACGGACTTTGTACAACTATTATCTGACAACGTACACCAGTATAATGGCATTACAAAAGAAACTATTAAGTTAGATGGTGTCTATGATGACAAAGGTAAGCCTGTAATAGATAAGAAGACTAAAGAACATAAAGTACCTGCTGCACCTAAATATCAATTGTTTAAAAAGTGTATGCGAGGTGATAGCAGTGATAATGTATTCAGTGCTTATCCTGGTGTTAGAGAAAAAGGTACTAAGAACAAAGTAGGTTTATTAGAAGCATATGCTGATAAAGACACAAAGGGGTTCAATTGGAATAACTTAATGTTACAACGTTGGACAGATCACAACGGTAAGGAACACAGAGTATTAGATGACTATGAACGTAACGTTACACTAGTGGATCTTACTGCACAACCTGAAGAAATACGTGATTATGTAGATGAAATAATTGATGCTCACCTGAAAGCAAAAAATAAATCCATGGTAGGTGCACATTTTATGAAATTCTGTGGTAAATGGGATATGCAACGTATAGCAGAAAATGCTACACAGTTTGCAGAACTACTACAAAAGAACTATCCAGAAGGAGCAAATAATGCAGTTTGTGGCTAAGCCTGTTTTAGACAATAAGTTTTGGATACTAGAAGACAATGGACAAAAAGTTGGCACTATTCGTAGTAATGAAAATGGTGTTACACTTACTGTTGGTACAAAAAACCAAACATTCAAAGCATTGTCAGAACTAAAACAAAAAATAAAAGTAGATTTTACAGGCAAAGAAGTAGTTAAAAAAGAAACAAAAGAATATGAAGTACACGGTTATGCATGTAAAACAAAACCTCATAATCCCATCTATGATCTAAAAAGAAAACTTCCTTTATACACAAAAACTAGTGATAGCCAAAGTTTCTTTTGTGCAGGGTATTATGTAATACACTGGGAGGACGGTAACCATAGTCCTGCTTATTGTCCTAAACTAATTACACTAAGTAGATACACGTATGATGGCCCATTTAAAACAAAACTAGAAATGCAAGAAACACTAAGAAGAACAAATGGCTAAACCACAATTTCCAACATTAGATAGATTAGCACATGGTTGTATAAACCTTAAACGAGATAGTATGAACATAAATGCACAGGATGCTCGAGCTATTGCTAATGAATACACAAAGTTACTTGAGTACATAACAGAGTTACAGGATACTATAATATCTATAAAAACTAATGATGTAATTACTGTAGAAGTAGACAACGGCACTTTCTAAAATAATTAAGTACGTATATTTCTTGCTAAATAATAGTAGCATATTATTAGTGAGATTATAATGAGTAGACCTAAACCTACTGTAATACTAGAAAAAGTAGAAAAAGAAACTTACAAATCAGAGCAAGTATTAGCAAGTGCAGGTATATGGGCAGTATATTATGATAAAAAGCCTATTAACCTAAAAACATTCAATATGCTTATAAGTTATCCTGGGCCTAAGTATAAAAAAGTTTCTTTTAGTAATCCAGGCCATGCAATAAATCTTTGTAAAAAACTAAACAAACAATTTGATACAGATAAGTTTACAGTTGTAATTTTAGACAAAGGTAAACAAGTATACCCTTAAAATGCCTACCAAAGACGAGTATACAATTGCATTTAAAGAAAACGACCCAGATAGTAGTGATATAGATTTTCAAAATGCATATGTTATATGGTGGCAAAATCAAAGACGTGATGGTGGTTTTAGATTGACCCAACAGGGTTGTATGCATTGCATAGATAAACTGGAACTTGAGTACTTTGAAATAAAATTAGAAGATATACCAAATACACCTGGATTCCTTTTAGACCTTGACAAATATATAAAAACACCGTATTATATAAAGATAGTTAGAAACATAATAAAAAGTATTGTATTGTTTGATAAGAAGACACACTTTACACTGACTATGTATAATAACGATTTTAAAAAATTTATAAATGCACACAAAATTTAAAAAATGGTATACTAAAGAATTAGAAGATACTCATTGGAAATGGATAGTAACTGCAGAAGTAGATAGTGATACTACTTATGGACGGCGAAAGTTTTTAGAATGGATGACTAAAACATTTGGAGATTCAAGTAATCGCTGGAGTATTAGGTGGAGTACATTGGGTGTAGACATACGTTTTAGCCAACCGAAAGATTACTTTAGATTTACCATGTTTCATAGTATTGATCCAGAAAAGGAATAAATAAAGTATAAGCAGAATTCGCAAGTTGGGATAAGGCGCCAACATGTTCGTCTAGTTAAATTAACTAGGCGGTTTTTTTTGATCAAAATAGGTTGACATATCCTCTATACATGTTATTGTAAAGAATAATTAGAAATAGGAGAGAGTCTAATGTTTATGGTCAAGTGTTTAGTCAAGTTACAAAATTGTACAGTACAACAAGTTTTTTGTAATCCTAATAGTGATATTCCAATGTCTTTTGCAACAATTGAAGATGCACATAAGTTTGCAGATCAAAATGTTATAGGTAAAAAATTTAAAAATATTGGAAACAAAAATTCAGTAATTGCATTTCAAGTAGTTGCTTTTGATCCTAAATTTAATATGAAATTGGTAGGTTAATATGTATTGGTTAGAAATAGCAATGCCAGATAATGAGTTACTTGTATGGGAATACTTAAAACCAAGACAAGTAATTTTTCTACGTAATAATTACATAAATTTAGGTTGTAAAGTTAGAACAGGAAAATATGACAAATAGGTTGACATATGTCAAATATATGTTATGTTTAATTATAGTTAATTAAAGGAGAGTCAAATGGCAGCAATAGATAGCAGAACTATTACAGTAAAACAAGCAGTTAGCAGAATTACTAGAGCACTAAAGAAAGATAGACCAGCATTTATTTGGGGACCTCCTGGTGTTGGTAAAAGTGAATTATGTCAGTATATTGTAGATAGTGGTGAACTTGGTAATGCTAAACTAATTGATATTAGAGCTGCATTATTAGATCCTACAGATGTTAGAGGCTTTCCTGCTCCTGACTTAGCAAATAACAGAATGGTTTGGTTACCTCCTGTGGATTTTCCAACTGAAGCAGAAGCTGCAGAATACGATAATATTGTTATACTATTTGATGAGTTGAATAGTGCTGCACAGAGTGTGCAGGCAGCATTGTATCAGTTGATACTTAACAAAAAAGTTGGTCAGTATGTATTACCTAAAAATGTAAAACTAGTTGCTGCAGGTAATAGAGAGTCTGATAAAGGTGTTACTTACAGAATGCCTACTCCTTTAGCAAACAGATTTGTACACGTTGAAGTTAGAGCAGACTTTGATGCTTGGTTAGACTGGGCAGTACAAAACAAAATACATGAAGATGTAGTAGGTTACATCTCGTTTGCAAAAGCAGACTTATTTGACTTTGATCCTAGAGCAAGTGGTCATGCTTTTGCTACTCCTAGAAGTTGGACTTTTGTAAGTCAATTTTGTGAAGATGATGACATCTCAGATGCAGAACTTACAGACTTAGTTGCTGGTACTGTAGGAGAAGGTATTGCAGTAAAGTTTATGACACACAGAAAGTATGCTAAAGATCTTCCTCTTCCAGCTGATATACTTGCTGGTAAAGTAAAAGAGTGCAAAGTAAAAGAGATATCTGCACAATATGCACTTACAATTGGTATGTGTTATGAGTTGCAGAGTACTTTTGAGACTATGGGCAAAGATAACAGTGATGCTTGGCACAAACTTGCTGATAACTTTTTTAGATTTATGATGGACTTCTTCCCAACGGAGATGACTGTTATGGGTTGTAGGGTTGCAATTAACCAGTACAATCTTCCTTTCCAACCAGATAAACTAAAACACTTTGATGAGTTTTACAGTAGGTTTGGAAAATATGTTGCAGCAAGTAATGAGGACTAATATGTATAGAAAAAAGCAAACATTAGAAGACGATTTTGGCATATGGTGGAATATGCCAAAATATGAGAACCAAGATTTTGAAGCAAGAAAATATGCAAAAAATATGATTACTGAAATTGGACTTGGTAACCGTTCGTGGCCTGGACCAGAAAAAGATGTAAAATATTTTGTTGTTTTAGATAATGGCAAGTGTGTTGGTTTCCGTCACGGTATGAGTGAGAGTGGAAAACGTAGAGCAAAGTATGCAGAGTTTCCTGTATATGATTATATAGGATAAAGGCTTGACATCTGCCTTAAAGATGTTACAATAAGAAAATGGTCATGCTTTTATGCATAAGTGACCATTATTTGAAAAGTAAAACAGACATTACCATAGGAGAATTAAAATGTCACAACCAAACTTAGATCCAAAAAATGTTTTTGGAGAGGACTTAGCACAGGTTTTTGGTCCTAAAATGAACCGTAAACACATTCGTACAATAAAAAGTATAGTACGTCGTGAAATTATTCGTAAAATCCCTAAGTATGTAGATACTACAGTGCTTGGTGATGATCCAACTCTATTTCAAGTTTGTAATTTAGTACTAAGTGTATTGAAACGTAGTCGTGCTTTACAGGGTATTGATCTTGATTGGATTACAACTGAGGAACTTAAAGCAAAAGGGCTTACTCGTAACGAAGAAATGTTTAAACCTGTAAGTAAAATTGTTAAAAATAATCAGGCACAACGTGGAATACAATTACAACACCTAGTAGAAGATATCCTGTTTAAATTTAATCCTGAATGGGTTCTTATGGGACTTGCACGTTATAGTAAAGTTTCAGATAAGTATTTCCTAAATGATGCCCAGCACCGTTTTGTTGCCTGTGTATTATTAGGCATTCGTGATATTCCATTAGAATACAAAGAAAGCGAATTAAGAAGTGATGATGTAGCACAATATACTGCTGTAAATTTAAATAGTCTTGTTGCTAGTGAATTTGACAAATATCGTGCAATGACTCAGACTGTTGAAGCAAAGATGATAGAAGATCCAAATTTTGATATTGAAACGTTAGATCGTTCTTTTAGAACTGCTTACAACATTAAACAAATACTTTCACGATTTGGTGCAAAGTTAATAGAAAAAGGCGGTGAACAAAAAACTCAACCATTAGAATGTACTGGTGCCTACAATCTTACACGGCATTATGACGACTATGGTCATGAAATTTTTGAACGTGCAATAGATATTCATTGTACTGCATTTAATAAAGCACCTATTGCAACTCCTAATATTTGGGGGATATGTGAATTTATAAAAGTACAAGAAGCAGAGGGTGTACTAGACAATAATAACTATGAGGTAGACGATTCCATTATTGATGCACTATCACATAGATATGCTGGTGGACACAGAAATGGGTTTCATCAAGAATCAAAACGTGCAATTAAGGATGATCCTGCTTCAAAAGATCTGAATATTCCAGAACAAAGTAAAATTGCCGCAGGATTGCATAAGATTATTAAGGTAACAAGTCCACATGTTGATTGGGCACCTATTAAGTTCTCTGGTAAGGTAATTGCAAATGAGTACTTAAATTTGTATCGTGTTCCACCAGTGCAGGAAGTTGCATAATGGACATTAATACACAAATTGCTAATCGTAAACTTTTTACAGGCTTTTGTGAACGTACATATTATACCCAGGAGTTATATGACTTCTGGGTTGATAACTATCACGATCCTGATATACTTTTTAAAATAAAAATAAAAGGAAAATATCAGAAAAAATACAAGTGGACTGATGCACAAACTGAACAATGGATTCAGGATAATTTGGAAAAGTCTAAAGGGTATTATGTAGATGATACTTTTTATGCATATGATTGGGGATCAGGCGAAAACAAGATTCTTCCAATAGACAAAATGCATGAACCTAATTTAGATCATTGGACTCCACGTGAACAAGGTGGTAGTGATAATCCTGACAATCTACGTATAAGAAGCAGACGTGTTAATGAAAACAAAGGGAATACGAATAGTGACCAAGAACGATTCGCTACAATTACAGATATGATAGATGATATGAATAATTTAGAATATATTGATAAAATAATAGAGTATGCAAATAGTATAAAAAATAACTAAACGTTCTCTTTTTCTACATCATTAACATTTATAGTAGCAAGGGTCTTGAATAAAGGCCCTGCTTCTACGATGAGCTTATGCCTCTCACCTTTTGGCTTTCCATCAGAGCCTATTCTTGCAGCACCGTAACTATACCTAATCATAAAAAGCCATTGTTTAAGGTTACCTTTTTCATGTACTTTTAAGGTAGGTCTTTTCTCAAGACTTAGAGTAGCATCTAAATCTACTGCTTCTAAATTACGACGCATCTTTTGCATAGTCTGGGCACTATAATCGTCTTTTCCTAAATTAACAATATATACTCTAGGATCATTACGTGTAACATGGTAAGCCATGAAACGTGTAACATTCTGCACAAGTTGCATTTCATTTTCTGTATTATTACCAGTTGTTAATTTTTTAAGATCATTTTCAACCTGCTTCATTATATTAATAACATGTCCAGCAGGATCTTGTTCATAATTTTCTATTGGATTAAGTGTGATTCCTAGTTCAGCAAAAAACACTTCCATGTTTTTAAAAGTTTTTGGGCTTCCTTGGCCAATTAATCCACTACCTGTTTTTAAACTCCAACCTTTAATTACTCTTTCTGAACCATCAGGGTTTACATAAATTAAGAATATATCTGCCTTTGTGCCTTTTTGATCTTCTTCACCAGCCGCTTTAACAAGTACTTTATCTGGTTTTCCATTCTCTGCAAAAACTTTACTCCACTTACGGCTATAGATATCACCGTTAGCAAACTTTACTGCACCTGCAAGTTCATCCTTCATAGCATCAGTTAGTGCATCTACATCACGTGCATCTGCTATATTTTTAGGATTACTAATAACATTCATAAAAAGTATTTCGTCACCAGAAGTACCTTCAAAACTTGCAGATAAATTATCATTTGAACTTGTAGTTCTCATGACTGATACAACATCTTCAACAGATATTATATCCTCACCTTGTATAAGTTTTGCAACAACTGCACTGCCTAATAGATATTCTCCCATGTGTCCACGAGTAGATCCATGCTTTAGAGGAGTTGTTTTTGCTTCTTTTACAAATAGTTCATTTAATAACATAGTACTGTATTTATTAGGTTGACAAATTCCATAATAATGTTAATATAAATTATAGTTAAAGTTTAGGAGATATACATGGATAAAGGTACTGCAAATACTAAAAATATAGATCTTCCAGTAGGATTTGAAACTGTTAAAGAAGAAGATTTGCAGGCACGTGAAGCACTAACAACTGCTCGTGTAAAAATGTTACTTAAAACTAGTTGGTTTGGTACAATGGCTACTAGGCTTCCACTAGTAAATGCAGATGCTTGGTTACCAACTGCCGCTACAGATGGCAAGTATTTCTATTATAATAGTAAATTTATCAACATGCTTAGACCAGGTGAACTTATATTTTTGTTTGGACATGAAGTTTTACACAATGTATATGAGCATCTAGGTAGAAGTAAACAAAACAAACATAATCCTACTCTTGCAAATATTGCCGCAGATTATTGTGTGAATAGAGATCTTAAAGAAAACAGAATCGGTACTTTTATTACTACAGTTCCTGCACTATATGATTACAAATATGATGGCATGAGCATGGAAGAAGTTTATGACAGTCTTTATGAAAATGCAGATAAAATAGACATAGAAGATCTAGTAAACAAACTATTAGACGAACACCTAGATGGTGAAGAAGGTGAAGGCGGTGGAAAACCAGAAGAAGATGCGAATGGTAACCTTGTTAGCAAAAGTAGACCAAAGTATACTAAAGAACAAAAACAAGAAATACGTGATCAGATAAAAGAAAGTTTACTACAAAGTGCCGCAGGTGCTGGTGCTGGTGAAATACCTGCAGGTGTAAAACGTATTATTAAAGATTTAACTGAACCTAAAATGCCCTGGCAAGAACTTTTAAACATGAGTATACAGAGTACACAAAAAGGTGACTATAGTTTTATGGCAAGAAGTAAGAAAGGTTACTTTAGTGATGTAGCATTACCTGGACAAACACCTGAAGATACAATAGATATTGCTCTTGCATTGGATATGAGTGGTAGTATTAGTGATACAATGGGTAAGGAAATGCTTAGTGAAGTACGTGGTATAATGGAGCAGTTTACAGACTTTAGAGTAAAAGTTTGGTGCTTTGATACACAATGCTACAACTATCAAGAATTTACTCAACAGAATATTGATGAGTTTGAAAACTATGCTATTACTGGTGGCGGTGGCACAGACTTTGATGCTAACTGGAAGTTTATGAAAGAGAATGAAATACAACCAGAACGTTTTATAATGTTTACAGATGGTTATCCTTGGGATAGTTGGGGCGATCCAGACTACTGTGATACAGTTTTTATTATACACGGTAATCAAGATATTAAGCCTCCTTTTGGAAATTATGCTTACTATGATGAGGCTAAATAGTATTATGAAATGGTTATACGGAATAGGTGCAGTTGTAGCAGTAATAATCCTAATGGGATTATTTGAGAAAGTACATGCACAACAACTTCCTAAAGGTTGGTCGCCAGATTACAAAAGCAAACCTATAATTTGTGCTCCTATAAATCAAATAATTGAAATTGCTGATACCAAAAAATTAATTGTTATCTGGAGTGGTGTAGGTATAGGAATAAGTGAAAATATAGGTACACAACGAGTAGATTTATTTTTAGCAGTGAATGCTATATCGAAAGAATGGATGATTACTGAAATAGGACCTGATAAAGATGTAGGTTGTATGATTGGATTTGGTACTGGGTTTGGTATAGATGCTGATAATATGAAATTATTCACTGAACAAAATTCATAATAAATAGTTATAATAGCATATAATAAATTTTTTATTGACATCACCAATACAATATAATATAATATAATAATAACAATGATATATCAATTAACTTAGGAGATTCGAATGTCTGAAGAACATACACACGAAGACGGCACTACTCATAATCATGAAGGTGGTAATGAGCCTCATACACATGATGCACCTGCTGCCGCATCTACTGAAGCACCTGCAGCACCTGCAGCACCTCAACTAGGTGTAAATGACTTAAAACTTATGGCTAACATTATTGAAGTTGTAAGCAATCGTGGTGCAATTAAAGCAAACGAAATGGCAGCAGTTGGTAGTTTATATAACAACTTAATGAATTTTTTAATTGCTAACGGAGCAGTACAAGCACCTGAAGCACAGGTTGCAGAAGATGCACCTGTAGGCGAAGACACTGAAGAAGAAATAGCAGAAGAAGGAAACGATGATGCTTAAACACGTTGGAAAACAAGGCGAAAAAAGAGTCGCTGTAATATTTCGTGAAGTGCCAGATGAATCACATATGGCACTAGTTGTATATCCTGATCAACTACAACAAAATTTACATGACGATTTAATGAATGCTATTCAAAGTCCAAAAGGACAAGAAGCTCGTAATTTAGGAGAAGCATTACATAGTATTAAAGGTTCTAATGGTGATACTATTCTGAATACAATTCATAAAAATGCATTTATGAAAAAAGTAAGAACACAGGACATTATTATGTTACCTCGTCCTAATCAGCCAGGTGTACGTTTAGATGAAATTAATAAAATTATTAATGACTTAGACACTGGCAGTAAAGCCGCACAAGATATGGCTAAGTTAGATGCACAAGCAGGACTTGCTGATCCTGATAAAAATGCTGCCGCAGTTCAAGCCGCAGCACAAATTGCAGGAAAGCCAAGTGACACAGGTGTCTTATCTGATAGTGTACTAGCTGAACAACTTGTAGAACAAGCGAATCAAATGAAAGTACAGATGCAATCATTAGAAAGTGAAATAAACAGACTAATGACTGAGGCAGCTGAACTGAACCCTGAACTTGCTCCTAAAAAGAGACGTGGAAGACCAGCAAAGACTACTGCATAAATGAAAGTTCTTTACTCTGGTTGTAGTTATAGTTCAGGTGTAGGATTTGGAGAATCCATAGAAGTACCAGATAATAAACCTATGTATACTGATTGTAGAGACTCTAAATACATATGGACAAATCTAGTACATAATAAATTTTTTCCAAAATTCCAATACACAAATATTGCAACTGGAGGTAATACAAATTTAAGAATTTTTCAAATGACTGCTAAAGAGTTACTTGAAAAAGATTATAATTTTGTATTTGTACAATGGACTCAATTAATACGCCATGAATATGAAATAGGATTCGAGTTATATAGCACAAAGCAAATGGCTAAACCTGGTCTAAGTGCATTAACTCATAATTTAATAACTGGCACATATTATGCTGAAGATATTCAAGAAAGACAGGATAGATTCTTTACTTTAGAACATGAACAATATAGAATAGTAGAACTAATAAGGTATATCAACATACTTTATGGAATATCAAAATTGAAAAATACTAAAATATACTTTGTGAATGGCATGTGTCCATGGGATAATAACTTTTTTGAAAAACAAGAAAACATTATACCTGAATCTTTTACAGACTATACAAAAGATTTAATAGATGAAAATCTTAGAAATGAAGAACAATCCATAAACCTATATAATAAACTGCACAACCAATATAAAGATGCTGGCGGAATACAAAACAAAAAATGGCTTAATCTTTATACTTCTATGAGAAACAATAGAATAGACACAAACAATGATGGCAAACATCCTGGTATATTAAGTCATAAAAATTACTTTGAAGAATTTGCAACAAAGTTAGAAAGTGTATTATAATGAAAGTAAAATTAGTAAGTTATAGCAAACCTGCTTCAGAATATGAAGCAGAAGGTATAGATGACGTACAGGAATTAATTGCATTCTGTGCTAGAGTAAGTAATCCTACTGCACAAATCAATACAGAAACAAGTGAAAAACTTATTAGGTACTTAATAAAACATCAACATTGGTCACCATTAGAAATGGTTAGTGCATGTTTGGAAATAAAAACAACTCGTGATATTGCACATCAGATTGTAAGACACAGAAGTTTTAGTTTTCAAGAATTCAGTCAACGTTATGCTGATCCAGATTTACAAGGTGAACTATTTGAATATAGTGAAGCAAGACTACAAGATACTAAAAATAGACAAAATAGTATAGAAGTAGATGATGCGGTTTTACAGGCTAATTGGAATAAACGACAAAAAGCAGTAGCAGATATTGCCAAAGAAACCTATGACTGGGCAATAGGTAATGGCATTGCTAAAGAACAGGCTCGTAAAGTATTACCAGAAGGTATTACAACTACAACACTATACATGAATGGTACACTAAGAAGTTGGTTCCATTATATAGAACTACGTGGTGCAAACGGTACACAAAAAGAGCATATGGAAATTGCTCATGAATGTGCTAAAGTAATAGCAGAAATATTTCCTTTAGCAAAAACTCTTTAAGGAGTAAAATATGGGAGCAAAACATCCTGCAGATTTAATCAATAAGTTAAATTGTAGCAAAAACGATTTTATAATTGCTTGTTCATACTTAGTAAGAATGGGGGTTGTAAAACGAGCAGGTGATGCAATACGTTACATGGAAAGTAAAGAACTTCAGCCAGAACAAGTTTTTGAGAAATATTTAGAGTACAAAGACAAGCAAAGAGATTTAGTCGGAGATGAATAATGACCGAATTTACACAAGGTGCTTATAATTTTCTTAAACATGTAATCAAAGGCAGCAGTCTTACTCTTGCACTTATCTATACACTGGGTCATGTATTAATTGCTATGACTGTTGTAAGTGTTATGACTGGAGCAAGTTTGTGGGAGGCTGGTGCAGTAGCACTTGTAGAACCTGCTATAAATGGTGTTTGGTTTTATATTTTACATTCAATCTACAAAAAAATACAGGAGAACAAATGACTGACATTATGGAAAATCGTGATACTAAAATTAAACGTGTTGGTGACAAAGTATACGTAGAATTTTATCAAGACGGAAAAATGTTAGGTTTGGTTGACTACAGTGACAAAAGTATGTATTATGTAGAAGATGCTATAGAAAACTTTCGTACAGGCATAATGACTGAGGATACTATAAAAACTTACAATATAAACGAGGCTAATTAAATGTTTAAATTAAATGACAATGATCCAAACTTTTGGCATAAGTGGATAGCAAACATTGGTATTGTAATAATAGGTTGGGCAGTCGCAATGTCTTTATTAGGATTCTTTTAGAGTGAACTGCTGGCATTGTCAAGACGAACTTATCTGGGGTGGTGACCAAGACTTAGATGACGATCCTGAGTTTGTAATAGAAAGTAATTTTAGTTGTGCAACATGTGGTAGTGTGGCAGTAGTATATTTCCCAAGAGATAAAAATGAAACCTAGTGATTATATAGCACTACACTTATTGAACTGTGTAATATGTGCAGTAGTAATTGGTGTATTATATGAGGTATACTTTGGATAAAATATTACTAATAGGCGGAGAAGGATTTATAGGCAGTCGCTTTATAGAACTATCCAATGAAAAATACGATTGTTCAACATTTGATTTATTAAGTGATCAAAATATAAATTTAGATATTCCAAGAGGCAAAATATATCGTATTGCAAATACACCCTTAGAATTTGATACAGTTATTTTTTTAGCAGCTAGACCAAATCTAGCAAGTGTTATACAAAATCCCAAAGAAGCATATCGTACTGGAACTCAAGGATTAAGCAGAGCCATAAGACAGTATCAAGACAGTCACTTTATTTACATAAGCAGTAGTATGGTATACGGTAACTGGACAAAAGAATCCATGTCTGAGAAAGACTTAGCATCTCCTAACAATATATATGGACAACTAAAATTACTAGGAGAAGGCATAGTAAAGCAGTTCCATAACAATTATACAATAGTAAGACCAAGTGCAGTATATGGTTATGGTGATAATCGTAAACGTGTTACGCAACTTTTTATAAACAAAATTATGAACAATCAACCTATAGTACTAAAAGGTGCAGATAACCTATTTGATTTTACTCATGTGGATGATGTTATCCAAGGCTTACAACTAATATGTGAAAACGGTGCTAATAATCAAATTTATAATATTACTAGAAGCGAAGCACATACACTTGAAAATTTTACAAATATGTTGTATAAAAAACTAAACAAGAAACCTAATTATACTGCTGAACCAGTACCTGATAATTATCCCACAAGAGGCACATTAGATATTACTAAAGCAAAAACAGAATTAGGTTACAGTCCTAAATTTTCTCTGACACAAGGATTAGATGAAGTTCTAAGTAGACTATGATAACATTTACAGATTTACAATCTGAATATCAAGAATGTAAAACAGAAATTGACCAAGCAATAAAACATTGTTTGGAAAATAATAGTTTTATTACAGGTCCTGATGTTACAGAGTTTGAAAAAATATTTGCTGAATATACAGGTGCAGAAGGTTGTAGTGCATGTGGTTCTGGCACTACTGCATTACAAATAAGTTTAAAAGCATGTGGAATAGGCCCAGGCGATGAAGTAATTACTGTAAGTCATACTTTTGTAAGTACTCCTGAAGCAGTATGCACAGTAGGTGCTACTCCAGTTTTTTGTGATGTAGATGAAACCACAGGACTTATAGATATTGCACAAGCAGAAAGTTTAATTACAGATAAAACTAAAGCAATATTATGGGTAGATTTATATGGTCAAACTCCTGATTGTGATGCATTAGTATCTCTATGTAGAAAACACAATATTTTTGCTATTGCGGATGCTGCTCAATCTTTTGGATACAAATATAAAAATAGACGAGTAGGCAGTTTAGCAGATTTGACGTGTATTAGTTTTAATCCTGTAAAAAATTTAGGAGCAATAGGTGATGCAGGATGTGTTACTGGTCGCAAGGATTTAGTAGACTTAGCAAGGTACTATAGCAACCACGGTAGAGATACAAAATACGTATACGAATACTTAGGTTATAATGCTCGTATTGATAATATTCAAGCAAAGGTAGTACAAGCCAAACTTCCTTACTTACAAGGATGGCTAGATCGAAAATACCAAATTGCACAATACTACAATGAGCAATTTAAAAATTATTATACTAGAATGCAAGAATTAGGTTGGGGACAACATAGTTATTATGTTTATGTGTTACAACATGAAAATAGAGATAGAATAAGAAATGAATTATTAGAACACGGTATACAAACAAATATTCATTATGCAAACCCTGCACACTCTACACCAGCATTTGCTCCCTGGCATAAAAACTTGCCTAATACAGAAAAACTTAGTAATGAAATTTTTAGTATACCTGTTTATCCAAGTCTTACAGACTCACAAGTAGAATATATAGCACAAAAGGTTATAAAAGTACGATGAAAGTAAATTTAGTTGGTGCAGGTTATTGGGGAAGTAAAGTTGACCAAAGTTTGCAAAAACTTGGTGTAAGCACAAACATAATTGATATTAAAAATGGACAAACAATTGACGATATCAAAAACACTGACCCAGTAATACTTGCAACTCCATTATGGCAACACTATGAACAGACTGTAGAACTTTTAAGCAGAGGTCATGATGTTTATGTTGAAAAACCAATGGCAGAAACAGAAGAACAATTAGAACATATAGCAAGAATAGTTGACAATCATATACTGATGGTTGGACATATCTTTATACATCATCCACAGATGGAAAAGATAACAAATATTGACATTGGTGAAATCATACATGTTAGTAGTGAAAGATCAAATTGGGGGATATATCAAACAAAAACAGATCCACTGTTAAGTTTAGCAGTGCATGATATTTCAATAGTGCAAGAATTGATAGGCACTATTAAACCTACAGTGGCAAGGCAGTTTAATTTTACTAGCCAAACAAATCCTGATAGAGTATGGTTTTCAGGAGAACGATTTGACATTGATGTAAGTTGGTATTCGCCTACAAGAATACGTAGGACAACTATACTAGGAACAAAGGGACAAATAGTTTGGGACCAAGATCAAAATACTGTTACACACTATCTCAACCGTGTTACAGACAACAGAGCCATAGCCGTATCACCAACAGTTTACATTTATGACTATGATAAATCACCTTTAGAATACGAATTAGAACATTTTATAAATTGTGTTAAAAGCAGAAAACAACCAACTACAAATATCAATAGTGCATTAGCAGTAGCAGACACTGTTGATCAAGTTAAAAACTTGTTATCAAAATAAGATTGCAACCAATCCCATCTAAAAGTTTTCTTTAATTCTTGCATATCATTTTTATATTGGTTATAAAACTCAACTCCATGATTAGCACCTGCAGTGCAATATTCTGCAAAGTCACCTTGTGCTTTTGTACACCAAACTTTTAATCTATATCTGGTTTCTATTGTAGGTTTTTCATCTAGTTGTTGTGCAAGTTTTATTGTTTCTCTAAATGCACTTCGCCATGTTTCAAAAGCACTTGTGTTGAAAACTCCATAACAACTTACCTCAGGCACGACATCATGCCTATGACTCATAGTATAATCTAAGCCTAACTTTTCATAGTCATGACTTTCTATAATCATTTGTTTATTATAGAGAATTATCCCCATATGTCCATATTCTAAATCGTTTACTGTATTTTTACAATTAAAGATATAATGCTTATTGCCTTGTAGTCTATCAGGCAAGTAACTAAAATCAAAATTTTCATGTATAAGTGTTTTTGCAAATACTGCAAAAAACCAATCTGTATCACTTAGCATAGCTGCTTCATACAAAGCATTTTCCATACCTTTTATACCATGTAATCTTTTAGTTCTCGAATGCTGTTTTTTAAGTATATTATAGTTTAAATCGGCGTTTTTTTCGTCATAACTAATGAACACTATATCTTGTGGTTTTTCGTTTACATTCCAGTCAGTATGACGCAATATATAGGGATAGTCATAATATTGTGTCCTAAAATACTGTTTACAGTCTCTAGGCACTAGTAGTACGCTACCATTCTTTCCAAAACTATGTAGAATGCGTTTTTCCCATAAATTAGGAGTAAATTCAAAACGTGCATCACTATAATGAATCCAGTCATACATGTTGCCTAATGTAGTCCGTTTTACACCATCACTATGCCAATTTATATGTTTGTACCAGCCTAATACTTTTAGGGTGTCTGCTTGACGCTTAAACGCACTTACAGGTATCAAAAAAGTATCACCATACTGTTGATTGTTACTTGCCCAACAATGTATTTGATCTGCTTCCCAAGGAACAGGTTGCCATGTGAAATCAAAATCTGTATAGTCACATAAATCACTTACAACCCATACGTATTCAGTCTGAGCTTTTTCAACTATACGTTTTATAGTTGCTAAATGAGTATTATTATATCTGGTATATTGTGTATGTTTTGGCAGACTTGTTTTACCACCCATTTGCATACAATAAATATCGAACATTAATTAATACAAAAGTCCATATGCATAGCACCAAAGCTCTAAACCAACATAGTATCCAATATATGCAAGTAACGGTAATGCAAGTAAGCCAAATAGCATTCTAGTATCCATTAGTACCATCCCATAATTAGTTTAGTTTCTTCAGGAACCATTTCCATTGTAAATGTAGGTTCAAATACCAACTGTCTATCAATAGCACGAACACCAGGTGTGGTCATTACTGCATTTTCTATGTCTGCACAAATTTGATCAGCAAAAGGACAAGCCATACTGGTAAGTGTGTGTTCTATGCCAACCCAGTCATCTTTTATTTCTATTTTATATATAAGTCCTAAATCATATACACTTACACTGGGCATTTCAGGATCGTACACTGTTTGTAGTGATTCAATTACTCTTTGTCTTAATTCGTTTTCATCTACCATTTAACTATATACCTTTACATTATACTTTTTTTGAAATCTATCTGCATCAGCACGATTGTTTACCATAGGTTCACCTTTTATATTTAAACTTGTGTTTAACAACATAGGACAACCTGTCATAAAATACCACTTTTCTAACAATGCTCGTACATCTGGATGATCATTTTTTCCTACAGTTTGTACTCTACTTGTTCCATCTTTGTGTACTATTGCTGGATATAACTCCGGATGTTTACATTTGTAAACACTTTGCATATAAGGTTCTTTGTCTTTTTTGTAAACTACAAATTCATCTTTAAAATGTTCTTCAAGAATCATAGGAGCAAATGGTCTAAATTTTTGTCTTTTCTTTATACTATTTACTTTGTCTTTTATGTCTTCACCACGTGGATCTGCTAGTAAACTTCTTGTGCCTAATGCACGTGGTCCAAACTCTGCTCTACCACTTGCTACTCCTACAATTTTATTACTAATCAAACCACCAATAATAGCATCTACTGGATACTCACCTGGTATGTTGTGTCCTAAGTATGGTCCTCGCCAATGCAACTTTTTACCCCATTGCAAAGCTGCCGCACCTAAACTACTTCCACAATCTCCAGGATTAGGCATAATCCATAAGTCTTTACAATGACTTTCTAGCATAGAATTTGCAACACAATTAAGTGCTACTCCGCCCATGAATACGACGTTCGTTTGCCTTGTAGCAAAACGTTCAAACAATCCTCTTAATAATTGCTCAACTACTTTCTGAGCACCAGAAGCAATATCAAATTTATCGCAACCAGTACCTACAAAATAGTCGTCCTCTAAACCTATGTGCATATTTTGTGTGAACAGTATTTCTTTTTCATCATGTACAAGTTTTAAATTATCTTCATATGCTTTTAAATATGCCTTTCCATATGCTGCCATACCCATTGTAATATATTCATCTTCCATAGGTTTAAGTCCTATGTACTTTGTAATTGCACTATAATAAAGTCCTATACTGTGTGGATATACTTGATGCCATATTTTTTTATACTGTGCAATTGGTCTTCCTAAGTATACAGGTTTGTAACTACATTTCCAAACACTAATTGTATCCCATTCACCAATAGCATCTACTACTATGGCTATTGCTTCTTTAAATGGACTTGTCTGAAAACCTGCGGCAGCATGACATTTGTGATGTGAATAACTTTTTATAGATAACTTTTGTGTTTTTGGAAGAAGTCCTGTTTGCTTAAAATATGGCATTACTAGTTTTTTAGGACTTGTATTAAAGTCAATTGCTTTTCGCCATTCACCACTGTAAAGTTGACGTGTTCTTTTTAGCCATGTATTTTCGTACCAAGCAATACTTGTAGGCTTACCATAACTTAGTGCATCATCAACAAGCTGTTGGTTTAAATTTGCATCATTCTTTACACCGCTATAACGTTCTGCATGTCCTGCAAACCTTATATTTCCACTTTTATCAATTAACGTGGCTCCAGCATCATGAAAGCCTGCACTTAGTCCTAATATCATTTGTATATAAATGGATCCCTTTTTCTTAATTCTTTCAAACGCTTTCTATAGCGTATTTCAAGTTTAATTTTATTAATAATACTTTTGACCCAATTTATCATTTTCTTATTTCCTAATGTAATTTCATATATTCTGTATAATACACCGAAACCAACTCCTCGTTGAAATCATCTAGATTTAAATACTCATATAATTTTTTCATTTGACTCATAAAATCCGACATATTAAAAATTTTATCTTTATCATACAAAAACATTTTATTTTCTATGGTACCAAATTGATAATATTTATGAATATCTTCTAATATATTTTGATCTGTAATCTCTAAAAATTTTGTATTAAAGCCTGAACTTTGTAATTTTTGAAATGAAGGCCAGTCATCACCTGCTACTATTTTATACTTGCTTTCACATTCGTCAGTTTCTTTTAAATTTGCATGTTTTAGTTTACTAGCAATATCTCTAAATTTTTCGTAATTTATAAGTTTAATTATAACTGCATCTTTGCAAAGATTTAAAAGATCTTTACTAAAACTATGCATAGTTCTTGCAAATCTAAATCCTTTTTTCTTAGCAAGCAAAAAAATTGTACTATTCCTATCTATTTCTCCAAATTCGTATGTCCTCCAATGTTTCATATTTTCTTTTTTTGGCAAAGTACTTAAAATACATTTGAGTTTATATTGATAATCTTCGGGATTATTAATAAGGTATTCTAAATCTTTATCTTTAGAATTGAATAAAAAATATTTACTTAAACAAATACAATTTTTTACAAATTTTCCGCCAGAATATTCTACAAAGGACATTAGAATATCGTTTCCGTAATACATACCTTATTTAATATTTCTAATCCAATTCACCATTTTCTCTCATTTCTTTTCTTATTTTAGTTGCACTAATATTATGAACACGTTCTCCTAAGTCATGTTCTGTAAATGTATAACCTACACCTCTTCCGTAACTAATATCTACAATATTAGGAACTAGCATTACTTCAAATTCTTCACCTATTATATATCCTCTGGTAAATAATTTTCCTGCAATATCTTCAGAAACTTTATCAAAATCAAAAGGATTATCATCTTGTTTTATTGTTCTTCCTGCACCTGCATCTTCGCCAATTATTCCACCTACATCACGAACCATAATACAAACTTGTCCTGTTATCTCTATTGCACGTTCAAACAATTGTGTATGTCCTTCATGCCAGGGTTGCCATCTACCAAGCATTTGTACTGTGGGTTTTTTCCAATCAAAACTCATTTTTTTACTCCTATAGGTAGGGTTGGTAATCCTTCTTTCATACGCATGTAATTTTGTACTACTTCAAGTAATTGTGCATGTGTATCATCAAACCAATCTGCTACGTGATAATTTACGTCTGTTGGCTTTTCAAACATTTTATTAGTGTCTTCAAACCGACCTTCTTTAATAGTATCCATCCAAACTACATAATCTGCATCAAACTCTTTACGTGCCTTTTCAGTTGGACAAACAAAATCAGCAACTGCAATACCTCCTGCTCTTAAAACACCATCACTTAAATATCTCATGCGTTGTGCTTGGCGTATTCTGCCTTCAGGCGAGAAGTCCCAATCGTCATATTGTTCTCTTACTTGATCTGCGTTTATCCATACACCGCCTAGCAATTCTGCAAAAGGTTTTGCAAGTGTACTCTTGCCACTACCAGGCAAACCACATATTAATATTTTCATCTAACAAATTCCATTCCAAAAGTCTTTTGCTTGTTGCGTCTTAAGTGTATCTTCAAACTTCATACGACCACGTAAATTATCCATTGCTTGCATACGCCATTTGCCTTTGATTCTTGCTTTTGCATATTCATCAGGAAATTCTTCTTCAAATGTAGGTCGCTCTAATAAACTTACAAGCATATTTCTAATTGTAATATTATCCACTTCACTTGTCAATAACAATTCATTTATATATGAATGTAATATATCTTTAGGTAGGAAAAGTGGACTCATTGCAATATCTGGTGTAAATGCAAAAGTTACTTTAGCAAGTATATCAACATCTAGTTCACGTGCTAATCTACATATATTTACTATATCAAATAAACCCGGTAATGTTAAAGTGAAATCTATACGCATCATGCGTCTGTTTCTACTGTGTGCTAATCCTTGTTTAAAATTTTCTAACCATACATTATAATCTAAACCTGTTCTAATGTACTCTCCAATTTTGCCTGTTCCATCTAAACTTGCACATATTTGCCAATCACGAATATTATCCAATATATCCTGATAAAGATTAATACCTTTATAATTTACCCTATGCAAATTAGTATTGTAACGTGCATATAAACCTGGGCCATCTCCTAATTCAATTATACGTTGCATATAACGCCAGTGTTGTTCGTACATAAGTGGTTCTCCACCTACCCAGTAAATTTCTTCTACTCTATGTTCTTCAACTGCATCTGAGAATTCTTGTTCAACTGTGTTTTTTTGGAATTCTTCTATTTTACGTTTTACAGGTTTTTCCATCCAAGGTTCTATTTTGCCTTGCTTACGTGCTTCTGTTTCCCAAGCACTGCTCAACATAGGACCACACATTCTACATTTAAAATTACATAAGTTGCTAAAACGGTAATCCCAACTTACAGGCTTCATAGTAGTATGGCCTGTCTCATCTGTGCTAGGAATTATTTCGTGCCATTTGTGTGCAAACAAATGACTAAAATAATCTCTATATACATCTTGGTTTAATAATTTTTTATCACATACTACACATTCAGGAGGAACTTCGTTGTTTAGCATCTGTATACGAATACGCCTAATATTTTCACTGTTCCAATATTCTTCTAATGGCTGTGGTTTATATTCGTTTGTGCCTTCTGCAGTATCGATATACTGTTTAAAATTTTGTGCAGGTTCACGACTAGCACAACACAGTCTGCGTTCTGTTTGTGGACTAAGATATGTATGAGTCCAAGGAGCCATACATAAATTTTCAGGTTTAGAGTTCATAGTTTATAGCCTTTGCAATTTTACTATGACTTATTGCAAAATTTTGATTACGATATAAGTCTGTACGTCTTAATCTTTTTGTTATATCATCACTAGATTCGTGAGTACTATCAACAATAATTTGTTTAAGAGCATGAATATCTGTTGCATATTTCTTATGTTTTATCTGTTGTTTTTGCAAATAAAGCATTAGAGGAGCTCTTGCAGTTTTTGGGGTACAATTTAAACTAAATTCCCAAGGATCATGCATAAGATTAAAATGTATATTATCAAAGTCCATTGTGTATGCCCAAGTTAATATTTCATCTAAATAAAAAATATTTTGTATGTTCCATGTACAACACAATTGTGTAGTAATTGGATATCCTTGTTCACGCAACCTATGAACTTTTTTTATATTAGAATTTGATGTTTTCCATTTTGCGCCATAACGCTCATACTCAAAACGTTCTTTTGTGTTGTCTACACTAAACGCAATCTGTACATGTTTAAAATATTTCCATATAGTTGGATCTTTTGGGTACTGTGTAGTGTTTGTATTGTAATGAATGTCAATATCTTTTGCAAAACCTTGTTCAACTGCACGTTGTAATAATTCAAAATGTTGTTTTATCATCCAAGGCTCACCACCAGTAAATTCAAAGTATTTTATTTGTGGTAATAATTCATCTAAGTTTTTCCAAAAGTTAGGCGATTTTCTTACCCACTGCCCGTCCTTTAGCCACTTTTTTGCTATATGATCTTTATGTTTTCCTGTGTAATCCCATTCTTCTTGTGCCCATTTACTACTACTCCAGCTTCCACAAATACGACATTTTAAGTTACAAATGTTTCCTAATTTTAAGTCTAAAAATAGAAGTTTCTCACCCTTGTTGTCTTTATATTCAACATTTAAATGTTTAAACTTATCTAACATATATTGCCGCTTGCTTTTTTTCCCTGCATCTTCTTCACGCCAACAATTCCTACATCCTTCAGGCTTTTCACCTCTTCTAAAACTACGTCTTAAATCACGCATAGTTCTACTATTAAAAGCATCGTCTAGTGTACTATTTTTAAGATTGATATTTGGTATTTCGTCTGTATATAAACAACAGGGTCTTGTTGTTCCCATAGGTGTTGCTTCTATACTAATCCATGGTAATATACATTTATGCATACTGTTTTAGACTTTCTAACTCTGGAAAGACTTTATAAAAATTTTCTATCCTTACTTTGTCTAATTGAGTTGTTACTTGATTGAACTTTTCTAAATGAGTTGTATTATCTTGTGCATTCATAAAACTTATAAGACTTTTGAATCCGTTTGTTGCTCTTTGCAAATTATCTTTAGGACTTAACCAGTTTATATGTTCATTTAATTTATGTGTTAAATCCTTTTTAATATTATCTGGTAAACAATCTACACGATACCAATCTGGACTCTGTAAAATGTTTATATTTAAATCTTGTGGTTTCAACAAACCACGCTCTACCCAATCCTTATGAAAGTCTGGTATATGATCTACATTCATTAAACTTAGTGTAGGACTAATATAAAAATCTACTTTTGGACATTTTTTTAACATACGTTCTCTGTTAGCAGTAATTTTATTCCAGTCACAACCTTTACGCATTAGTTCTGCACGATTGCCACTAGCATCTAAACTTGCACCTACACTAACGCTATCAAACATTCCCCAATAATCTAGTACATCTAAATCTTTATACAATGTTTCATTAAAGTTTGTATTATATATTAACTTTACATCAAACTTTTCTCTTTTTACTAATTCTTTAAGTATATTGTAATGCTCTTGCATTATAAGTGGTTCACCACCTGCAAAATATATTTGCTCTATATGGTCTATATGTGGGATCATTTGTTCCCAAATATCATTCTTGTTACGCCCGGCCCATTCTATACGTTTATGATTAGGAGGTTGTCCATGCATTTTTACATGATCATCATACCATAAACTACTAAACATAGGACCACAACTACGACATTTTAAATTACATTGATTACTAAAACGTATATCCCAATAGACTAATTCAAAATTTGGATTAATTCCTTGATCTACTTTATGTATATGATGTCCGAAATGTTTATTACTGCTATTACGCATACTAAAAAATCCTTGTTCTTCTTGTTCGTAACAACGTGTACACTCTTTACAAGGCCTGTCTGCAAGCATATTAGTACGCATTTGTGTATATTGCTCACCATTCCATATTTCCTCTAGAGTATTTTCTCTCATGTTTCCAATAGGGTGTTTCATCTCACCTAAACAACAAGGGTATGCTTCTCCTGTTGGAAATCCGTGTATATGTGTCCAAGGAATCATACAAAAATACTTACTTTCAATTAATTTTTTTTGTTGATCATCACGTAAGGATTCTAATTCTACAAAGACTGGCCTCCTACTATTGTAGTCGTAAGTTTCGTAATATTTTTCTGTTTTAGAGCGACTCATACCATTCTTCTAATTCTGGAAAAGTTTTTGTAAAATTTTTGTTGCGTCTAATATCATATTGTGTGTAAAATTGTTTGAAGTCATTGTGTAATCTAGGCATATCAAAACCTTCACTGTGTGGCTTATCTACTACTTGTAAATATTCTATAAGTCTATCCAACTGTCCTAGTTCAAACTCATGAAAACAATCACTCCTATTAAGATACTTAGGTGCCCACTTTTTTCTAAGTTCAGTAAGTTTCTCTACATGATATTTTTTTATTTCATTGCTCAGCACTAAAGGACTTTGAAAACTTGGAAATCTTAGTATATTGAAACTCATTATTGCAAATCTATTACCATTATACTCTTTTCGCTTTTGCATTATACGATCCACAAGTTCAGGCAACGTTTCTAAACAAAGTGCATTTATTGTCATCATACAATGTGTGTCAATATCTGCTTCATGTAATTTTTGCATGTTTTGCCACCACTGATCAAATACCATACCATCACGAATATATTCTGCACTAGAATCTACTGCTTCGCAACTACTGTAAACACCTAAACTTGGCAAGTGAGATTTAACATCAACAAGTCTTTGTATTAATTCTGGTTTTGCTACTAAATTACTATTAATTGCTAAACTTGTTTGACTTTTATCGCCATTCTTTTCAAACCATTCTATAAGTTTCCATAAGTCTGCACTCATTAGTGGTTCGCCACCTGTTACTCTTAATTGCCTTAGTGTTTTATGTAAATCACTTTCCCACCATTTAAAGAATGCTTCTACATATGGATTATACTCTCCGTATCCATACAACTGGTTACTATCATGTGGATGTATGAAATGTCCTCTACCATCACTTTGCAGATTTTGGTATGGTCCTTTATTGTTTATATCTTTTACCCATGTGCTTGAAAACGCAGGATTACAATAACTGCAAGCAAAATTGCATGTTCTATCAAAGGCGATTTCAAGACTTCTAAGTTCAAAATCTTCTTTATAGTCTGTTGTAAATGCATCAGTAAGTTCCTCATCTGTATATATCCAACTTTTATAAATTCTATCACTTATATGGTCAGGACCCATGTCCTCAATTTTCCAGCAGTATTCACATCCTGCAGGTCTTTCGCCACACTGCATTTGTCTGCGTTGTTCTTTTTTCTCAGGAGTATTGTGTAACAGTTTAGGATTTGTTTTGACTGCTTCTGCATCTATTTTATGTGGTAATGGATGATGACAACTAGTTGTCATGCCACTACCAAGCCATACTGTAGCATTATACCATTTTGCACCACAAAAACTTGCACTTCTTGTATCCAAATGCTCACGTTTGAAATCATGTGGCGGTAATGTGTTTTGTAAAATACGTTCTAAATTATTTTCTGGATTACCTTCAGTCATGTAAGTTTCTTCTTTAGTATATTTTTAATATCTTGTTCTGTAAATTTTAATTCCCATATACCATTAAATGAAATATAATTTACATTAGTTAAGTTAGCATAATCTTTATTGTCTGTTGTCATTTTTGTGTATCCAAAAAGTTCTGGTAAAATTAAATCTTTATAAATTATATTCTTTATTATAACATGATCTTCTGTATTTGTACTATAATTTTTTCCAAAGAATCTTATCTTAGCACCATTGTTTGTGAGTGTAACTTCATATTCTAAACTACCGTTGTTTTCGAATTCGAATTCTATCATTTATATCTCGTAACAATTAATACACTTGCTCTTGTGTCCTTGTTTATAAAGTTTGCACTAACATGAAAGTTTTGTCTGGGCCAAGTCATAGCACTGCCTAGTGTCCATGCATGAATGTGTGCAACTGTCAAACCTTTTAGTGCATCATAATTTAAATGAGTAAGATACTTATTATAAACATCTTTATCAAAAGGTTCGTTACTTAATCCAAATTCTTCCCTAGACACTTGCCTATAAGTTGTTATACCTTTATCTCCTAGTCCAAGTTCACCATTGAACGTAATTGCTTCCATACTAGTTTGTTCGAAAATTACTGTGTAATACTTGTCTGTAGGATGGACTTGAATAGGTATTAGATAACTATTTGCAATTTTATCATTTTTATCATGCTCGAGATATCCATCGCTATGTATTCCGCCTGCACCATAATCAAAATTTATATTCAATGTAGTAACTTCTTCATTATCTGGAAGTAAACTTTGTATTTGTTTTAACTTTCTAGCAAAAAATGGTTGTGCAAAATGTGTCATAGTTTGTATACGTAGTCCGTTATCTCTAGACTCTGGCAAAACGTTATGATACCATTGAAACCACTTACAATCGTTTTCTGTAAAAAAATTATCTATCTTTTTCATTTCTAAAATATTCTTTTATTTCTTGTAAAACTTTCTTAGTGCTTTCCTGCCCTTCTTGTGGTTTCTTCTTAACACCTAATCTATTTTGTATGTCTAGTAAAACTGGATTACTAAAGTGCCACACTATATGGCCATTATGACCTAGATATAAGTTTCCTTCTTCTTGCCAAGGTTCGTCCCATGGTGCAGTAATAGGATACTGTGTAGATTCCCATAGTATATTCTTTAAAGGAATATTGTTTATTCTCATACCTATTATTTCTATAAATTTATCGTGTTCTTCATATACATTTTTTCCATAATGTTCTACAATTAGTGTGCTTGTACCTTTAGGTTTAGGCATCACAGTAAATTCAATCTCTTGTCCATCTGCTTTAAAGTTTGCTACTTGTTTGTTATCCCATAGGACTCTACATAGTGGCCAGCCATTTTCATGTCCACTATGAGTGTAGTATATCTTTAAAGTGATAGGTATTTTGTTTAATACGCTCATAACTTGCTTTAAGTCTTTTTAATTGGTGATCACCGTTCCATACAGTATATCCTAAATCCATAAGTAATTCCTGTAGGTCAATTCGTCGATTTATTCTTTCCAGTAGTGTAAGTTTTGGATTTTCTTTGCTTGTCCAATCTAATCCAAATAATTCTTCATTTTCTGTAGTAGGTTCTAGTCCAAAGTGTATACTATCTTGATGTAGAGGACTTCCTTCGTCAATACTAAGTGTTCCTCCCAAGTTTACTCCAAATATTGTACCATCTATAGCATATCCTTGATATTTTACAAAGTTCTGCATTGTTTCTAAGTGATGTTCTTCAGTTTCTGTTGGATATCCTACAATCATTAGAAAATAACAGTTAATACTATGTAATCTAAACTGTTCAAGTGTATAATCTATGTCTTCGTTCTTAAATCCTTTATTCATATCCTTACGAACTTGCTCACTTAGGCTTTCAACACCCATTGCAAGTCCATTCATACCACTACGTGCAGCATTTTTATAGTCATCTGGACTCAAATGTTTTTCTGTTCTTACAATCCATTGTCCTCCCCAACTAAAAAATCTGTCTGGCAAATTGTTTTCTTCATAATACGTCACCAAGCAATCACATAATTGTCTAAAACTTTTAAGATTGCCATTAATTAAACTATCTGTAAAGAAAAAGTCACGTACACCATATTTTTCATAATGACTAACCATTTCCTTTGCAATATTTTCGCCAGATCTATATGTATACTTTTTCCAAAATGCATGTATATCACAAAAACTGCAACGTCTTACACAACCTCTGCTAGTTGTTATTGGAAGTTGTATATTCTCTATTGCATAATGGTATTTGTACTTGATAACATCATCATAATTTGGATATGCTAAACTATTAAGGTCTTCAATTTGAATATAATTGTCATTGTTTATGCCTGCACCTTTATTTTCTTTTAATATATCAACAAGTGCAAGTTCTCCTTCACCTCTAACGTAATAATCTACTAGATTATTTTCTAAAAGGTTATTTCCAAAGTCATTTACTTGTGTTGCAATACCTGTAGTACTTAATCCAGCACCTCCTATTATAATTTTACCATTATAAACTTGCCTTAAAAGTTTACAAAGTTCACGAGTAGCAACCTGACATTCAAATGTAAAAACACTTATACCAACATGTTTAGGATTAAGTTTAAGTATATAATTTACAAGGTCAGTATACCATTCGTCTATAATATTTTGACAATTTGTAGTAATTTCTGCATTAGGGATAGTAAAATAATTTGTAATTGTTTCAAAATCATCTGGATCTTTAATGCTATCTAATAATTCAAAGTTTGCATCCTTTACAGTACAGGTAAATCCTTGTTGTTCTACAACCCCTTTCAGTAAACTTGTGCCTGCAGGAGGATATACCAAACTTATCCTTGGAACATTTATTAACAAGATATCACAATTCATCTAATACATTCTTAATTTTATTACTTATATCAGTATATATTTTAACTAAGCATTTTACATTGTAATCAAACCTATTACTATTTTTAATCCACAGGTTTTTGGTTTTTTCTGTATCAATAAACAACATTTTATTATCTTGTATCATTTTTACCATTCGCAAAATTGGATCTGTCTCTTTATCATAAGAGTGGTCTATAATATCATCAAAACAATCAAAACCATTATCACGTAAGTATTTTACATACCCAGTATTGCACATATATAGTGGAAAATTTTTTCCTAATTGGTTTTGCATTGTTTTTTCAGTGATACAGGAAAAATTGTAATCGTAGTTCGTTTCACACACAACCTCAACAAAACTGTTTTTAAACATTGGTGTTAGTCTAAGATTATAATTTTCTAAAGGATTTACTGTCTCATCAGACTTTACTTTTTCCTTTACATTAATAGGCTCCCACGCATCAGTTGTATCTGTTATTCCATCATTTTGTTTGGCTTTTTCCCAACCCTTTAGTATAGTATCTGTGTAGTCATAAAAATCATAATTACATATATTTAGAATATTTTTCTCTTCTTTAATTCTTGTCTGTAGTAATGGTGCAGTAATCCTACAATGTTGATTAAAATTTATGCCTAGTAAATAAGAGATAAGCATTAACCTAAAATTTCTAGGTTGTCTATTTAAAGAAATACCAATACAGTCACTATCAAAATTCTTATCCTCAACTGCGGTAGCATGTGTGCCTAATTGTAGAACACTTTGATCACCTAATCCTATTTGAAAATGTTTACAATTTGGTGCATACATATCAGACTGTAAATTGAACTTATCTGAAAAAACATAAAATTGTTTATCTTTATGTAAATTAAAAACTTCAACATAATCTTCAATTTGTCTATGATCAAAAAAAGTATCTATATAAAATATAATAACCTTATTTTGGGTAAAAGCATAACTTTTTATATCATCGAACATACAAACAAAGATACTATCACAAGGACTTAGTTTACTATGTGCTTTTTCAAAATATTCTTTATATTCTTCCAAAAGCATACGAGGGAAAAAAATATTAGGGCTTATAATTTTCAAAAATGTTCTCCATTTTATATTCTTGCTCGCTACTAAACTCATAAAATCGTTCTTTATTGTAGCGTAAGTCTGCTAACATGTCAATGTACATTTTTGATAGATCTTGTGTTTTTAGAAATTCTATAACTCTATAAACAGTATCATGAGCACCAAGATTTTCCACATCAATATGTTTCCAGTAATTATTAAATGTTTTGAAACCATTTTTTCTCATCCAAGAATATGTTTTAGGGTTTCCATGCACTATGAAAGGTCTTAGCCCAATAATAGGTTTCCACATCTTTTCTGTGACTAATAACGGTTCCCATTCATCAAACACTGTTTCGCTAGATATATTTAAAAAATGGGATTGCCATAAATCTAGTCTGCCAACTGTTACTAAATCATCAGGCACTCCGCCAAATGCATCTTTTGGACCTCCTGTACCTAAATAATTCTCTGGATAATCTTCGATTTTTAAAACTTCCCAATCTTTATGATGACCTTCCCACTTTGTTTCAGAATCTGGTCCTCCTAATGTAACTATTCCATCTTGTAATAAATTACGTTGTCTAAGTATCTCCGTTATTTCTATTCTATGATATCTTGGTTTACGTTGATAAAGCATATAGATATATGTAGGATCTTGCATTAGCACTTGTTCTTCAGTATAATTGGGCATCAGATCCTTGCCGATTAACGCATGAAAGTTCCATTCGTGCTCACTGCCTTCAAACATTCCTATCCTATAAACATTTTTTATGTTATATTTCTTTATTAGCAAATCTAAGTCTTCATTTTGCAAGTGTAAAGGATCTATTACACTAAGCAAGAATAGATTATCAAAATCTTGATCAAAACTGTTAGCCTTTTTCCATTCGCCATTAGAAAATTGAGGACCAAACCAAGTAGTGTTTATAACTAGATTACGATCATTAGGAAACTGTTTGTCTACTTGTTTTGCAGTGCTATCAAATATATGTATTTCTTCAGGTCCATATTGCCAATCTTTAGGAAAGTGAATTCCAACTTTTTCAAGCATCAATCATTCCCTTAATACCTTCTTGTAAACTAATAAGGGGAAGCAATCCAAAACTTTCTAATCGTGTGATATCTGCTTGCCTATATAATGGGCCTTCGGGTTGAGAAGGATCTGTTATTACTGGTATAGTATGCCCGTGTATAATACGATACACAGTTTCAGCAAGTTCTATAAAAGTTATTGCCGTCCCACAACCGGCGTTAACTATAATATTTTCATTGCTAGTAGCACAGTATTCAAATATACGCATTACATCATCAATGTGTATCCAATCTCGTGCTTGTTTTCCGCTACCCCATACACTGCATTCTCCACGTTTTGTACGTTCAATAATACTAGGCATTGGATAGTGTAAACTTTGTCCAGGTCCGTATACATTAACTGGTCTAACAATGCTAGAAGGAATGCTACAATGGGCAAGCATTCGTTCACTAAAATAATTGTAAAGTCCATATATATCGTCCGACGGAATGTCGCTTCCTACCCTATGCTCTAAGAATATTGAATCTTCACGTGGATAAGCACTACTACTGCCTGGATATACTATCCTGCCACAGTGCTTTTCTGCCCACAAAAATTGGCATCTGTCTATTTCAACATTTCCCGCTATCATCAAGGCCTTGTTATCCATACCTTTACGACCGCCTATCTTACAAGCAAATGGCATCAAAACGTCATAGTTTTCATCAGGCATACTTATTCTAACATCTTCTGTCCAAGCAGTAACACTATGCCCACGCTGTGTAAAATACTTTACACAATTTTGTCCGAAGAAACCCCTACTTCCTGTTACTAATATTTTCATAATATCTCACCAATTTGGGTATATGTAATTCAAAATTTTCATCATACTCTGACCATAAAGATTTAAGTTTTCCATAATCAATGTTATAATCTCTACTATCCAAATCCTGGCCAAGCACTATTCTAATATCCGTGTTAGTATATTTTGAAATAATTTCACATAACTGTCTTTTAGTAAGGTTTCCGGTTTCACATCCTACGTTCACTACTTCACCTTCAAATTTACTGTAATTTTCACATATATATTTTAAAAGACTAGCCATTTTACGGACGCTATAAAAACTTCTACGAGCATAAGGCTGATATAAATCTATATAGTTAGTTCTAACTGCGTCTTGTATCAGTGTGTGTACCAGTAAGTCGTCTCTGATCTTATAACTACAGCCAAACAATGTCGCAGGTCTAAGTATAACATTGGAAACGCGACTTACCGCCTTCTCGCCGAGAACTTTATGTTCGGCATATAGACTTTTAGGATTAATTTGTGTTTCCTCATTGCACACGTCTCCGATTTCACCGTATATACTTCCACTGCTTAGATATATAACAGGAGTATTTAAATTAGCAATATTTTCTGTACCTATTACGTTTGTGTCATGTGCTAGTCCAGGAGTAATATTACAACTAATATATCCTACCACACTGGCTAAATGTACAATTAAATCAACTTTGGGCAATGCGTTTAATCGCTGTGTATCGGTTACATTTACATTGTAAAAAGAAAATTTAGTGTTGTATAAAAAACTTCCTAATCGACTTGATATTGCTTCAGTGCTATTGTCAATGGCTATTATTTCTACATCAGTATCAACAAGTTGTGATAGAAGTTGAGTGCCTAAATAACCTAATGCACCTGTAATCATTATTTTCATATCTGTACCTTTGTTATAGGTTCTTGGCATTTATCCCATCTTTTAGTAATCAGTGCAATCATTTTGCAGTCAGCAGTAGGATAGAATGTATGTGGTACATGCATGGGTAAGTATACACAATCACCAGATGCTACTGGAGTTACTAGCTCTTTGCCATCTGTTAGTTCAGTGTATACACCCTCACCATCAACAAACATAATATATTCATCAAATTCTTTATGATAATGATGTCCTCTTACAGCACCTTTAAGTGTAACAATATAGTTCCATTCTTTTATTGTATCTGTTTCTGGCAGGTAAGTCTGTATAATGCCTCTTCCGTCCTTAAACGTAATAGGATTTATAGAAGGATTAAGTTTTTTTATTCTATTCATTTACTACTCCAATACTCGCACTGTTGCCAAAAAGTTGCCATCTCAGGAAATGTTTCTAAAAAGTTTGTTCCTCTGCGACGATCATGTTCGCTAAAAAACTTAAAAAAGTCACCTCTTTTACGTTCTACATTTTCTGTACCTGCTAACATCCAATCTCTATCTCTCTTCATCTTAAGAACTTCGTAATCTTTAAATCCATGCATTTCATCTAAGTTATCTTCCATATACTTCACTATATCATCCATTAAAATACTAAATTCTTTAGGAAGTATTTGTAAACTTTGCCATTCTGGTGTATACAAAAGCGGTGTATCGAACCAAATACGTTGATACGTATCTGTATATGTTTTACGCAAGTATACTATATACTCTAAAAGTTTTTTTAATGAAAGAATACTAAGGTTGTTCATTGTGATGATGAATGTTAGACTGCTTCTATATGGTACATCTCTAACAAACTCTTCACATCTATTTATCGCAAGGTCAAAGTTTAAACCATGTCTAATGTATTCTGCTTGAGAACCCCAAGTATCGAGACTGACAAATTGCATAAAATGCTCTATTTGTTGACCTTGACATAGTCGCTGAACATACGACTTGTACTTTTGCCATATCTTTTCTTCAACGCTAAAATTACTTGTAGTATTTAGATGAAGATCTGTTTTGGGATTCTCAAGCACATAGTCAAACACACGGTAAGTGTTTGGATCCATAGTAGGTTCGCCTCCTGTCATACGAAAATGTTTTAAATCTTTATATAGGTCAGGCCACCAACGCCAAAATGCTTCTCTGTATGGATTTTCTTCTCTGTTAGGTATTGCTCTGCGTTCACCTGTAAAGTGTTCTGGAGCATTATGAGGTGTAGTAGTGGGCCATGCACCTAGTGAATTAGTTTCTTTTGTCCATGTACTACTAAATTGTGGTGAACAATAACTACATGCAAGATTACAAACATTATTAAAATTAACTTCTACATAACTAGGATTTATATCTGCATCTGGATTAGCAACTATTTCATCAAAACTATCCATTGCCCAAGGCTCACCACTACGATAATGCCTATCACTTATGTTACCTTGTGCTTCTATATTCCAACAATAATTACAATCTGTACATTTTACGCCTTGCATCATTTCACGGCGACTTTGTTTTTTGTGTTCTGTATTATGTAATGCACTAGGATTATCCCAGAGTGGTGCAATTGGAATTTTATGTAAAGGAGGATGATAACAACTATTAGTATGTCCAGTAGTAAGATGCAGACTTACTTGTTTCCATTTAGCCAAACAGAAACTATCACTTATATTTGCTAATTTATCTTTTGCAACAAGTGCATCTTGATAGTAATCACTCATTATCAAGTCCTAATAGTTTTGCTATCTTGTTTCCAGCCATTGTCACTGGTAATTTATTTAAAACTTTTTTGTTTGCTTCTAGTCGTGGCAGTAATGCTTCTATATCTATTGGATTACTTAAAAACTTTTCTAAACTTTGAAAAACATTATCTACTCTCATGTAACTACTTTCTTTATCATAATTTTTGTCAATAATATCATCAAAAATGTCAAAGCCAATATGTTTTAAATTTAATTCAAAGTTAGGACTGCCTATTACTAAAAAAAGTTTTCCATATGCAATAGGACGTATAATTTTTTCAGTCATGAAAAAAGTATCTGGAGTTGTATTTGTTTCACAAACAATTTCTATTGCTATGTCTTTATAAATGTTATTCCATAGATTTTTGTCTTCAGATTGTCTACGCAATGGAGGTTTCATGTAATGAGATACATCGCTATATGGTAGTATTTTACATAGTTCTTTCCATTTTTTGTTATACTCAATGATAAATTCTGCATAATCACTAGTAACTTCCGGCACATCATTAACATCTAAATGCATACTTGCTTTGCCTTTATTCGAATACTTCCAATTTTTGTGATGATAAAAGGCATATAACCTTTCATTGCTTGCACGACCACAGAATAATCCATATTGAAACTTATTAGGCAAAACTATTTGAATATCTTGTTGAAAAAGTCTTGCAAAAAAGTTTAAAAGTTCGATAGTATTTTTATGTTTGAATGTTTTTGCTTTGCATAGTCTATCACTACTTCTAAATTCTATTTGTGTGTAAGGTATTTTTAATTCATCACAAATAATCTTTACCTTTTGTTCTATACCATTTTCAACTATATCCCAACCCTCATGTTTGAGGTCTAATATAATTTTTTCATTAGAGTTTTGAGCAATCTTACAGGCTAATATTTCAGTATTCCAATTCCTAGATGCTCCACAGTAAGGCGTAATATCTATTGTTACCATCCTTCAGACTTTCTTAGCATATCTATTTCTAATGTCATAGGATCTGATTTTGTATAGGTATTGTAGTAGTGTTTTTTAAAAAATTTACTCTGTTCACTTGTAAACTCACTTATGTGTAATCCTAAACGTGTTTGTAATAACTTGTTTATGTTTGTTTGATCAACAGTCTTCCATTCACTGTATATTTCGCCTAAATGGTAAAAGTCTTGTACTTCTGTGTAATCCCATTCAGTAAGCATTGTCCTGTAAGTACCATATCTAGCACCTGCTATACAACTATCACCATATTCTGCGTCAGCACCTATGTTGTGCCATATGCTTAGTCTATCAAAGTTACTGCGATGAACCATTTCGTTAAATTCTAACAGACTAGGCTTTGTGCCTTTCTTCAAACACATCTTTACACCTTCTCTAAATCCTGCTCTCCATGCGTGGAACTCATCACCATTAGGATGCGTGGTGCTATAAACATTATTCATAGCCAAATATTTTGGATCATAACAAAACTCTACTTCGTTTTCATCTGCTCCATTGCTATTTTCATGTGTCTGCATGTTGTTTACAAACTCACGTGTCCAACAACTTATACCTCCGTTACCATACATAAGTCCGTTGACTGCGTTCACTGCTTTCCAACGAAATACACAGTCTTCATGTTCAGGTTTTATATCTAAAGTTATATCGAAAAATTCTGGATAAGGCATATTGTCGCCATCTATTAGTACAAAACGCTCAGTATCACTAGCACTGGCTGCTGCTTTGTGTGCAGCATCAGATCCTTTAACGCCGTCAACACGTTTTGCCCAGGGTACCATGTTTTGTATCTTAGCCCAGAACTCTTCTTTTTTAGGTTCATCATAACTTAGATATATACAATCTAAATCTGCTACATCAATCTTTGACATAAGGATTCCTTGCTAATTCTTCCTGTTTTAAAAACCAGTTTGTTTTTTTAGGCGTTATCCAAACTAATTCTTTATCTATTACACGATGTCTTTCAAAATTGATTGCATCATACTGTTCTTGTGTAATTACAATGTAAGTTTTGTTTTCGGATAAATCCTTTTTTACATATTTTTTATCAAGTATAACACCTTCTTGATTATAATACAAACGTATTTCTGGAGGTGGTGCAGACTCGAATACATGTTGTGCTTCAAAGAACGAACTGCTCATATCTTTTGGTTAACTCCTCTGTGCAAAAGTCTTTGTGATAATAATGGAAAGGGCGTGTTTGGGCATATCCATTTACTAAAAATATTTTATCATCTGTTAATGCCCAACTACACGCATCACGCCAATCATCTGTACCAAATCGATTTATATAACGTTTCATATGTGTGAATGTCGGATAGTCTAGTGTCGGCACATAAAAATCTTCGCTACCAGTTTCAGTAGCAACTATGCTCATAAACACATCTGTATCTGCGTACTCGTGTCTGCAATTTTTCAAAATACTCGATTTGTATATATTAAATGTATTTAATACAGTTTTGCAATCGTCAAAAAACTTCTTTGTTTCTACACAATGCCTAAAATACATAAAGCCATTATAAACATTGAGCATATTGTTTTCTTGCCACATTTTTCTATAGTTACTATCATCTGCAAACTCACCTCTATAGTTACAAACTTGTGTAGTAAAACAAATATTTTTGAGTCTAACCCCTGACCACCAGTGATCTATACTACTTGTAATAAGCATATCACTCTCAACCTTAAATGTTTCTTTAAATGGTGTAAGTTCCCATGCTAGGCACTCATTTGCAAAAGGTTCCATAGTAGGTATTGTAATAACTTCATCAAAAACTCTAGTCATATGTTCTGGCACAGGAGTATTTTCGTCTACAACAACTGCAAACTTATTAATTTTACAATAAGTTTTAACACTAAGAGCAAGCAAGTAGGCACAATTTAGATATTGTTTGCCTTGAGCAAAAGTTAAATATCCTTGGTTGTATTTCTTTTCTCTCATATACTATTCCATAGTTTATCGTATACGTCAGTTTGTAAAATACATTTTTTATTCATAACATGTAAATCACCCTTATAACGCATTATGTTTTTACTATTTCTAATATTATATTTGATTAACCAATTATTATTTCCATAGTCTATTACACTGTCTGTTGTGCTTATTGCAGGCAAGTTGTGTACAAATGTGTTTGTATTTGCATATCCATTACAAATATTGTGAGCAATACTTAATGCAAAATCATTTCGAAAAGGCGTACGTCTAAATCCTAACAATTTACCATAATATTCATAATTTTCGTAAACAGTCCTCCAAGTATCAAAGATCTGTTTTGCATGTTTGCTCTTCTTAAAATATACTACTGTGGCCCAACGCATTTCAAATCCATTACCACCACTTTCTAAAAAACGGTTGTGTCTAAATATCTCATTTCCTGTTACATCATAACTACTATTATGACATAAAAAGTCTTGATCGGTTTCAAAATAGTTTGCTAGGTTATCATTTTGAATGAAATAGTCGGTATCAATAAGAATGGTTTCATCATATGGACTTAAATTAAAAGCATCATAACGTCCTATGTTATTCCATGCTATAGTTTCAACGCCATCTTCATATCTAAATGTACGAATATTTTCTTGGACAACATCTAGTTTTACAATAGTACTAGGAACACCTAAATAATGCTCTGCTAGTCGTGCTGCAAGTTCAGCCAGACGTTCATAATCTAACTTACTATTCTCACTGTATAATAACAGTACACCTTTAGACTTCAACGTCACCTGCTTTGCGTTTTGTTTTAAGTTCTTGGTATTGATTGTACCAATCATTATGAACTTCTTTCCAACGTTGGTCTGCTAGTACTAATAATTCTTGCACATCTATTTTTATAGGTGTATCGTAACTGTCAGTTAGTATATCCTCTCTGCTGGATTGAAATAATCCTGCATTTGCACACTTCATGTACAAATAGTTTAGCAGTGTCATATCAACTTTGAACAGTCCTCCATTATAAGGCACAGTCAATCTTTGTTGTTGTTGTTCTTTTAGTGTTTGTTTTTGTCTATTGAGCTCGAATCTTTCACGAGCATATTCTTCTTGATTTGTCATGCTGATATTATAACAGGCGCCGTAGCGCCTGTCAAGTATAAAAATTTTGTTTTACAATTAACCGTTAGCGTTAACAGTTTGTGAAGGACCATTGCCCCATGTATCTGAAATGTAAGTTGTTGTTGGCTCTTCGTGTCCAAAATAGGTGAGTTTTGTGCCATCAACTTGGTCTAGTACGTTATAAATGTTTTTGTTATAACTAGTTTGGTCTGCAGCGGCATCGTTCCATTTACTTCTAAATAGTACACTACCGCCTGTTTTATAATATTCTAGTTGAATGTTACTTGCAGTGTATGGTCCTGTATCTTCATATTGTTGAAAATAAGTTACATAAGAACCTGTCATATCGTGCCAACCTGCATTTCCATTATTTGTACTAGCACTTCCACTACCACCTGACTTACCTGAACTTTGTGCATAGATATAAAAGTTACCACAAGCTGCTGCTAAGTTATTCCATTCATTTGCTTTACTGTCACTAGTGTGTCCAGTTAAATCCCAACGTACACGTAGTCTTCCGCCAGCATTAAAAAAGTATCTTGCTTGTGCTTCACTTCCCCAAGCCCATGTACCACGTTGTTCAATTGTACCAGTAAGTGTAGTTGTTGTACTACAACTTGATTCTGAAATTGAATCTCTTGCATGTACATTTAATCTGTTAGTTGTAATTGTACTAATATTTCCTGATAAAGCAGCATATGCACTAATTGTATCACCTGCACTAGGATTACTAATACTAGTAATACTTGAGCTTTGATGGTTTGCAGCACTAGTAATTCTTGCTAGTAATGTTGTCCATTGCGAAGCTGTTACAGTTGTACCTGCACTAACACTACTTACTGTATTAGTTTGTCCATATCCTTTATCGCCTGATCCTGAACCCCATATTGCATTTACTGAAGTTGCAAAATCATTATAATGATTGTCTAGTATTGTATCACCTGAGGTGTAAGCCATTTAAATTTCTCCGTTAATTAATGGTAACAAAGGCTTCCACTGTGCCTTCTTCTAGTGTATTTTTAGTTTGAATTGCTCTACCAATTACATTAAAAGCATTTATTGATTCTTCTGTATTTGCTGCTCTTGCAAGTCCGTTACCAGCACTAACAAGTCTATCACCTTTATTTATTCTTCCTGTAACTCTTACAGGCACTCTTCCGGCTACCGCAACTGGTGCACCGCCTTGTTGAGCACTATTCATTAAATATGCTGGTTGACTACTTACAACACCAAACACTTTATCTGATAATTCTTCATTTACTGCAGTAATTTCTTCTACACCACCTAGTGCAACTACTGTGCCTGGTGCATAATTGTTGTCTGGTACAAAATTTTCTGCCAAGTCAGCATATTCAGCTGCAGTAGCAGTTCCATTAAATGTTGTTGCAAATACTGTACTAACTCTATTTCCGCTACTACCAAAGTTTACTGTGCCACTTACAAGTATATCACCTGTCATTGTACCACCTGTGGTTGCTAGTGCTCCTGCACCTGATACTGTAGCATCAACATATGCTTTTGTTGCAATATGTAAACTATCGGTTGGTGCTCCTGCAACACTTACACGGTTTGTAGCACCGTCAAATGTCATAGCAGTTGAAACAACGCCGCCATCATTCACTTTAATTAGTATATCACCATCACTTGTTGCATTACTTAAACTAATGTCACTTCCGCTAACACCTACCGTAAAGTCACTGTCAACACCAACAACAATTCCTGTATCATTAAGTACACTAAGTACGCCACTTGTACTATCACTTGCATCACTACGTAAAAAGTTTGCTGCAGCAATACCACCTAGTTGGTCTGAATCTGTTGCAGTACCTTGGAATTTTGCATTTGAAACTGCAGTTGAAAGTTGAACACCTGGTTTAATTGTTGCAAATCCTGAAAGAGCTGATTGCGGAGTAAATGTAGCATCTTTTGATACTGTTGCTACCACTGTATTGTTTGTGTATATTTTTACTACTACGTGATCTGTTGCACCACTGTCAGTTACTGTTTCAACAATAGCACCTGAAGTTCCTGTGCCACTTGTAAAACTTGGGCCAATAGTTGTAAAACTTGTTCCGTTGTAAACCTTTAACTGTCCGTTAGTTGTGTCCCACCATAAATCACCAGTAACATTTGTAGTAGGTGTACTTGCACTTGAAGTACTACTACTTACTGTTTTAAAAGCAGTACCTGTGTAAACTTTTAATAAACTGTTTGTACTATCCCACCACATTTGACCAGCAATTGGACTACTAGGTGCACTAGTATTTGCAAAATTTTCTAATAATTTTACCAAATTTTCATTAAAAAATTCACCGTATCCTGCATAGTTCTTACCTATTAGTGTAAGATCAGTTGTTGTATCAATTGTACCATCTGCTACTGTAGCAAGGATTGTGCCATTGGTTTTATTAACTGTATAAGCCATCTTTAAGTTGCTCCGCTATTCGTTAGTAATATTTATCAACTAAATTAACATAGTATATTATATACTACTAAGATTAGTCAATGTTTGTATTCTAACTGTATAATCTATTTGTATAAGTCTATTCAAACTTTTTTGTACAGGATGAAAAACAACATGGGTTAACAGTTTACCTGTGTTCACTGTACCTGTCCAACTTCTTAAACCAAGCTCATCAAATGTATATGTATCATTAAAATTACTTGTGTTATCAAACGCCGCTTGACTATTAGGTTCACCGTAATCAAGCAAACAACTTACAACTATATCAGTGTAAATTTGTCCTGTTGTATGACTAATTGTAAGTTTATTTCTAGCAGTATCTGTATTCAAACTACTATTATCATCTACTACTTTGTAATATGTTTGGTTGTATAAGTTTGCATTACTACCACTGCTATTTGCTGGTAGATACGTAATAACACCTGTAGGATCTACACTAGTGCCACCATTACCAAAACTCATTTCATGTATAAAACCTGTTGTTTTGTTTGCTATACTTAATGCAAGTGCTTCGCTCATATTTTCATAGTGTATAGCATTTCTTTTATTAACGTAATCTTCACCTGTTTCAGGATCAAAAATACGAATGTGTCCTTCCATCATTACACCGCTAGTATCTTTAATTGCACTTTCTGGTGCTTGAGGTTGTTCAATATCCGTTTTTTCCATATCGTTATCTTTCATTATTACACCTTAAGCATACATTCTACACTCTTTTCGTCTGAATTGCTATTTGTTTCTAATGCAATTCCAACGATTGGGCCTGTACCATCTGTACTTGCTACACCATTATCTGTTGCAAATACTGCTTGTCCTTTTGTTACACTACCAACTACTCTAACCGGTACACGACCAACTAGTGCAATTGCTTGTCCATCTGAGCCACTATTCATTAAATACGCAGGATCTGTTGATATAACACCTGCTATGTATTGTGAACTTGCACTTGCTGCAGTTGTTTCTGCATCACCACCTACTGCCATTACTGTTCCTGGTAAATATGTTTCATCAGTTGTGTATTTTTCTGCCAAGTCAGCGTATTGTGCTGCAGTTGCTTCTCCACTAAAAACACTTGTTGTTAATGTGTTTGTACTTGGATTGTATGTTAATCCTGTACTATCAACTTCGATACCTTGTCCGCCACTTGTTCCATCTACAAATGTAATGTATACTGTTTCATTGTTTGCAGTATTATCTGTTGTTGTAACATTAGTAGCAGTAGTTGCAGTAGTTGCACTTGTTGCAGACGTTGCACTTGTTGCAGATGTAGCAGTTGTAGCAGTATCAGCATTGCCAGTAAGATCACCTGTTACGTCTCCTGTAACGTTACCTGTTAAATTAGCAGTAATAGTACCTGCACTAAAATTTCCACTACCGTCACGGAATACAATAGTTGAACCGGTATTTGCATTAGTTGCGTTTGATGTAACTGTAAATGTTCCACCTTCACTACTTACACTACCGCTAATACCACTACCGCTTGTAGCACCTGCGGCAACATAGTTTCCGGTTGTATCAGTCCCTAATGCAATTTGATTTGCAGTTGTAAATTCACCAATTGATATTTCTGAAATAAGTTTACGTTTTTGACTTCCATTATCCAGATAAACTAATTCGTCTTGTGACCCTATGATATCTTCTGTACCGTCTGTAAGTTCCGACAAGTCAACATCAATAGTAGGAGTAGCTCCCTCACCAGTGTTATTTTGTAAATCAATTAATGCACCAGCAACTAATGATTCTACATAGCTACCAGTTGTATCTGTACCCAATGCAACACTATTAGCCTGGATTGTAGTAGAAATACTTATTCCTGCACTACCATCAAAGTTTGCAGTTCCTACAACATCACCACTTAGTGCAATTGCTCTGGCTGTAGTAAGAGTTGCTGCACTTGTAGCAGTATCAGCATTTCCAGTTACATCACCAGTTACGTCACCAGTGACATTGCCTTCAACGTTTGCTACTAGTGTTCCTGTTGTAATTGCAAGAGTACCTGTACTTGCACCTGTAGCAGTAGTTGTACCTACTATAAATTTATCAGATGATTCATCCCAACCTATAAATGCATTATCGCCTGTACTTCCTCTTTCAATAACAATACCACTATCGTTTGCGTTACTTGATGCACCATTATTAAGTTCAATTAAGTTATCACTTACTACCATATTAGTAGTACTGACAGTTGTTGTGTCTCCATTTACAGTTAAATCACCAGTCACAGTTACATCTTGACTGAATGTCACATTTCCATCAGATGCAATTGCTATAGCATCTGTATCACTTGCACTACCAATATTGCCTGCATCTGGTATAATTATGTTACCACCAAATGTTGCACTTGCACTTACTATTGTTAATTCTGCAGTACCATCAATAGTAGTAACTACCTGTCCAGTTCCACTGTCTGTTACAGTAACATCACTGTTACCTTGACTAATTGCAGTTGTACTGACTGAACTTACTTGACTATCTACATATGCTTTAGTTGCAGCATCTTGAGCACTTGTTGGATCTGTGACGTTTCTTAATTTATTTGAATTAATATCAAGATCTGCTGCAGGATCCCAAGTTAAAGTTACATCGTTTGTATTTGATGTTGCAACAATTGGATCTGTACCAATTATACTTTTGAATTGTAAATCAGAACCTACTTTAGTTTTGAATAATCCACTTCCTGTACCTACATTACTACCAGTGTTTGCTTCACCACCTGCCGCACCAGGTGCTGCAGCTGGCTGAAATTCACCATCCACTGCGTTCCATGTTAATACATCATTTGCACTTGGTGCTGAAGTTGTTATATCAACGTCACTTAAATCCCCAACACTTGCAGAAGAAATACGTGAATCGGCACGTGCATTTGTATAATATAAATTAGTTTCTTCAGGAATATCTGCAGTACTAACTTGATTTGTGCCTGTACCAAAGTCTATATGAGTATCATCAATACTGTCTGCTTTAATTGTAACTGCACCTGATGATACGTCAAAATGATCACTACTAAATGAAGCAATACCTTTAGCAGAGGTTGTTGCGTCATTAATTGCAACATCACCTGATGTCACTGTAAATTCCGATCCAGAGAAGGATGCTATGCCTTTATTTGATGAGGATGCATCTTCACCAGATATTGTACCGGAGGATATATCAATGCCTTCACCTGCACTAAAGTGAGCTCTTACTTCAGAAGCACTTGGTCCAGTATAAGTTATTGCCCCTGTACTGCTGTTGTAACCTATGCTACCATCACCTCCACTATCAACAACACTTATACTAGCTCTGGCTCTTGCATCAGTATAATATAAGTTTGTATTTTCAGTAATGTTTGCAGTGGTTATTGTTATTGCATTACTTGTAGGACTTAATCCATTAACTGTTTGTACAGTACTACCTTCAAGCGTTGTAGCTCTTCCATCCAAGTCAGTAAAGTTACCGTCCATTTCATTAAATGTCAGTGCTTGACTTTTATTTCCTCTAAGTGTTATTGCCATTTTATCCTCATCCTTAGTATATCAATGCGTATAAGAGTATTTATCAACACATTATTGTCTTACTTCTACGTAGTCATCAACTACATAGTCGTCAACCATATATTCACCGGCATTCAATTCTGCTCTAAAATTAGGAATTTCTGCCTGGCAAGCATTTAAAAAGTTTGCATTTGTAGTAGTAGATTGTTGTAATCCTAAACCGTCTGCTGCAGTACCTGAACCTGCATTATACCAAGTATTTGTATGCGTATTTGTAGCAGGCAATAGTTGATCTTTTCCTCCATCAACTACTAAAAAGCCTTCTGTCATACGTTGTACCATAGCAGTACCGTTTGTTGCTCTACGTAATCCTGTAATATAATTTTCCTCTAAATTTACTTCCCAATAAGTTATTCTTTCGCCGCCAATAAACACTACACCTGGGTATTCACTTGTTGGTTCTATATACGGAAGGACACTTGCATCGTTCACATATATCTTCGTATCTGTAGGTAGAGCAGGCAAAACTGTAGTAGTAGTGTTATCTTTACACAATCTTAAATATTCTATGTTTCCGTTCATGTCTTGGAATATTCTAAAACCTGTACTAGGACCCATTGTATTTTCAGTTATATGAGTAGCAACTATTAAACTACTAGCAGTCAAAGTATCACTAATGACTTCACTCATTACTATTTCATTATTTTCAACACTAAATTCTCCTGGATGAATTCTAAGTCCATCTAAAGTTACCCAAAGATAAGCAGTATCAGTAATAGTTCTATCAAATTGATATCTACCTCCACCAGGGTCTCCTTCGTATACCTTAGTTTGTATACGTAAAGGATCGTGATTTGCAAAAGTATTGACACGCATTACACTACTACTTGTAAAACTTACTGAGCTATTAATTACAATTTCTTCACCGGACGCACTAATTATATACTCTGCATCTGCATTGTTATACACAATTATTGTATCACCGTCAGCAGGTGCAGTAGTAAGTGTTATGAAATTTACTCCTGTGGCTACAGTAAAATCTATATCTCTTACACCATTTAGTGCTTGTCCTGTAGACTTTGAAATAACTGTAACACCTATATCATTTATATTTCCAATTGTAGATTCACCTGCAGTGCCCGCAATATTATATTGTGTTGTTGCTCCATCACCTGTATAGTATGCAGAGTTTGCAGGACGCAGCCTTACATTATCTATTTCTACTACTGTATTTGCACTAAAAGGTTGTGCATAATTTACTGTATTATCTAATGCATATATGAATGTACCTGAAGTTAGTGTTGTAGTTTGTAATGCTATTCTTGTTGGTGCATCTCTATCTGTTTCTTGGCTATACACAAACGCATGTATATGAGCTCCGTTTCTTGGAGGAGAACTAAAAACAATAAGCGTCCTATCATCCTGTTCACTTACTGTTACACTAGTCTCTACGCCATCTACAAATACCAGTGTTTGTTTTGTTTGTGCTGGTGTATTTCCTAAAAGGAAATTTACACTACTTCCGTCGCCTATTTCTGTATACTCACCAATTAATTTTTCACCAACTTGACTATATGCATAGATATGAATAGAATCTGTAGCTAATATAGGATCAGTTAAAGTAACAGTTTTATCTGTGTAATTTGTAGTAAAATTGTATATTCTCAAGTCATTTTGGTATACAATTAAGTACTCATAATCCTCAGAACTTTTCGTAGGATCTCCATATTGAAAATCACGTTGACTAATTGTAGTGCCGGTAAGTGAGACATAATCACCTTCAACATATCCAGGTTCAACGAATCCTTCAGAAAAACTATCAAGCAAGTTACTATAAGAAGTATGTTGTATCTGTGGAGACCCTCCATCTACTTCATAATCATGACTTGGATGCGTATAAACTTCCATATCTAGTGTATCATATACTCTACCTGGTATCAGTTCTTCAGGTGCATGACTGTTATAAGTATCAACAAACCCTGCTCCGTCTACAATTATACTTTCAGGGTCTAAACCTAAACTTACTCGACTTGTGTATCCATCAGCAACATATCCCCTTACTATGTATTCACTACCAATTGCGTCATCTGCAAACTCAGTTCCTCTAAAAACTGTATCAACACCAGCAAGAACTGCCAGTCCTTCTTCATCAATCTCAAAGTTATCAAAACCTATCACATCAAAATTACTACTATCAAAGCCAGGGTTTTGGTCAAATCCTGGGCCTGTTACTTTAGTTCCTAAATAGCCTGTGCCTTTTTGCAGTAATTCTAAATCATCTCCTATCATACCTGATGAAGGATAATAGTAAGCGTGTATTCTGTCTGCAGTATTTGTGAAATCTTCGTCTGCTTTTACTGTAAGTACAGTTGTGCCACTAGCGTCTTCAACACTAAAAGTTGTACCACTTGTAAAATCTGCAGTAACAGTATAAACTTCTTGTGTTTGTGTTGTAGTGTTCTGATATGCTACAATATCACCTGTTGTATAAGCAGTATTTGCTGTCCAGTCTTTAATATCACTAGAATAAGTTATTCTATCAAACTTAATTGTAGTATCAAAACTTCTTACAGTATTATTAACAAGTCTAGGACTTACTAGTATACCTGTACCACTGCCTGTTATTGTAACAGTTGGTTCAGAAGTATACCCACTTCCTTTATTTGCCATTGTAATACTTGTGATTATATCACCATTTGTTGTAGCAGTGGCAGTTGCTTGTACACCTCCTGCTAGTTGAGGGGCACTAATGGTTACTGTAGGATCTGTAAGATAACCTGATCCTGCATTTACAATACTAATACTATCTAATCTATAGCCGTAATTCTCGCTCCAAGGTTTGTTAAGTCCTTGAGTCTGAAGTACTTCGTCTCCGCTATAATCTCCACTTGGACTACGGAAAAAACTTAGTTCACTATCGTAAAATGGATGTAAATCAAAGTCTGTTGTATCTCCGTCAAATTGATCTACTTTATCATATTTGCTTATATACTCTCTTATTTTAGTTTTATAAGGTTTTACTTCTTCTATAAAATTTTCAATAAAAGTAGTGTTATCATACTTAAATGTATTGTATTGATCTAAACTGCGTAATTTATGTGCCACACTAATAAAACTACTTTTAAAAATCCAGTCATTAGTAAATGATGTTTCATTTAATGCATATTCCATTAACCTAAAAAACAATTCATTCATGTTAATTTTATAAGTGTCTACAAATATATCATTTGTAAGTGCATCAAAAATTTGTCTAATTTCTTGTGTAGGTACTTTATCAAAACTTCCAAAATCAAATCCATCATTATCAAAACCAGTTGCTTGAAAGTTTGAATTTAATGTGGCAAATGAATAAAGACTAGCATTAAACTGTATTGTTCCTTTTTCTGTAATAACTTCATTCCATGTTCCGTTGTTATCTAACGCAAACATACTCATATCACCAGAGTCATTACTTACCACTTTTGCTACATCACCTTCTACTGCAGTAGTCAAAGTTTGTAAGTCTGCTTCTGTTGGTACTTGAAAATTAGGAACTGTAGTACTATCGTAACCTGTTGCATAGTAAGTAGCATAAGACCAATAGTCAGCAGTGTTATATCCTTGTATGTTCACTAACAACCAAGTTTTATCAGCATTTAGTGAATATATTGTCCAATAATCGCTTTTACTTTCGTCTTCTAATACTAAAACTTTATAACCTGTACTAAGAATTGCAGTGTTTAAATAGTCTCTTTCTGCTAGTGTATCTACACTTTTATTGTATTCACCACTGTTTACTGTAGGAATATTTTCGCTACTCAATAACTTTGTCATTGTTGAATTCTTTGCAAATGGAGCAGTTTTAAATATTTTGTTACAATATTCTACTAAAACTTTTAATGCACTAGCTCTATTAACAAACATACTCTGCCTTGGTTGTGTCAATACACCATATTTTTCTACTTCACTTAAAAAAGGATCTGGAACAATATTACCAACACTATCACTTCCTGCTAAACTATCAACTAACTTATTGTAAATTCTAGTTGGAATATCCTGATCTGTGTTTCCTTTACCAAATAATTCAAACTCGCTGTGTAGTACACCTTCGTTTTTAACCACATCATAGTTTACACTAAACACAGTATCTTGATCGGCAAAATAATCTTTACAGTTGTAAAGTGCAACTGCATCTCTGTCTAAAAATGTAACATAAGGCAAACCTTGAGCTTTTGGATCTTCTATGAGACTGCGTACACTATCTGCACTAATTGTTCTAAATTCTGCTTCTGTTGGGATATCTGTTCTGCCACTTACCCAAAAATAATATCTAAGTTGTGTGCTATCAGATGAACTATTGTAAACATTAGCACTAGTAAATAAGTTTACATCTTTTACTGTGCCTTCGCCTGTATACTCACTTGGCGGTACATTACTTTCAATCCATTCATATACATCTATTGTACTACCTGGAAAAGTTGTTCCCCAATAATTTTTACGATAATCTAAATCGCTTTGTTCAGCATTTAAGTAGTGAACTGTGCTAGTATCCCACCATAGTCTATGCTTGTATTTGTAACTCCATAAACTGTTTGCGTACATTGCAGGATCTGTTTTACTAACATAACTTAATTCTGCATTTGCAACACCTGCAATTTTACCTTTTACTGGATCAATGTAATCCAAAAATACACTTATTTCTTTTGTATTTTTATTATAAAGTGCAACACGATTAATTTGTGTTACATCTATTCTAGTGTCTTCATTTCGTATAGCAGTCCAACTACTTAATCTGTTATCATTGTTAAATTCGTATACACTTCCGCTGTTAGTTAAAGTTACAGAACCTCTAACTATTGTGTCTTGGGGACTACCTACATAAATTCTATTATCATTAAAGGCTACACTGAATCCAAATTGATCAGCAGTTGCAACGTTTGTTGTTGTCAACTGTTGGCCAAATACTAACTTATCTGGATTATCAATAGTAGCACTGTGAGCATCTAGCAATTCATATAGATATGCAGCTCCACTTTCTGTTCTCTTGTCTGTAAATGTTGTACCTTCAGCATCAAATGTGGTAGTAGCATCTAAATAATTTTCTTTATTTGAATTCGATTCAACATCAAATCTGACACTTAGTCGTGTACTTGCCTTATCACTACTAGCAACTAAGTTTCTTGTCCCGCCTAATAGTGTTACATTATTGATGTACTTGTCAAATGCTACTGCTCTACCAAAGTTTTCGTTTGATGCTCCTTGAGGATGATTTATTTTTTGTGTAAATTTAAATATTTCAAATACATCATCTCTTGCAAACATCTGTCCTGTACCAGGATTAATTGTAAGTTTATTATATTCCTCTGTATTAGTAGATGTTATGACTATTGCACCATTTGAGTTGACACTTGCTGTAACACCTGGAATACTAGCAAGATTGATATCGCTTGCTAAATTACTTGGATTATCTGCACTACTTGTAACAGTAATCAATCTGTTATCTATATAAAATGTATCGCCTGAAGTTTGATTATGAGGTGTATTTGTTGTGACAGTTCCGTAGTTTTTACCACTATCTTGAAAAACAAACACACTACCTGTATCTATATCTATTTCATCTTCACCAGGACTACCAATAGCGATCATTGTCCCTCTGCTATCAATAGCAACACTATAACCAAATTGCTCTCCAGTAGACGGCGTCTGTCCTGTTACGTTTTGATCTATTTTTTGTTTTTCAAAATATGTACCAGTGTATACAACAATTTTAGCACCTGAAGCTGGTGAATACTTGAATGTAATTGTATTGCTAGATCTTAGATAAAATCCTTCACTACTTCCATCATTGTCTGTAGGAACGTCTGCATTATCTGTTTCTGTTTGTAGTATTCCATCTACTTCTACAAAGATTTTTGTTTGTAATGTCTCTTGAGTAGTAAATATTTTTGTACTTCCATCACCAGCAAACTGTTGGACAACTTGTGAAATAACGCTAACTTCACCAGCATCTGCAATAACTGCACTGTCTGTTCCTGCAACACTAGCATTAGGAGCACCTACTACAATATTTCTACCACTGTAATCACAATCAATAGAATAACCATAGTTGTCCCCAGACATACTATCAAAAGGAGTTATTGTATCACTTAGTGCAAAGTAGTCTTGTTGTCTTACAACAATTTGTAATAAATTCGCAGGATTTGCAGTAAACGTAATCTGGCTTGGACCACTTAGTGTAAAATCTTTGTTTGGAAGATAGACTTTACCGTTTTGATCAACTACATTTAATGTTTCTTGACTTATAGGCGTAAAATTAATAGAGTATATTGCACTTGTATCACTTGTAATTGTATCAACAGCAACACTAGATTCAGGAATTGTTACTAAGGTGTATGCGTAAATTGTGTTATCACCAGGAGCACCAACAAATAAGTATCTACCATTGCCACTCATTACAACACTTTTACCAAAATTAGCAGAACTACTCAAACCACTTGGTCTAATAGTAGGACGTCTATTTAAGTCTCCTGCCACATCTACAAAATAAATGAATACTGCTCCTGTGCCAGTTTCTGTTTCTGGTGCTCCGACTGCAATATAATCTATGCCTGCCGCTACTGCTTCTCCAAATCTATCTAAACTATCACCTATTGTAGCATCTGTTCTAATATTGCCTTCTACTAGTGCACCACTTTCTGCACGTCTAAATGGAATAATTGCACCTGCATCTTGTTCCGGTGCTCCTGCAATTGCTAGTGTCCCTTGTGCATTAATTGTTATACTTGTTCCTAGATTATCACTTGCAGTAACACTTGCAGTAGATTTAATACCAGTAGTTGTCCATGGTCTAGTATTTTGTAATACACTCCACTTATTTTCTTTATCCTTATCTACCCATACGACTTCTTTATTATTCCAACCATTTATAGGAGTATATGAACTTAAATCACTTGCTTGTGTAAATCTTACATTACTAAGTTTGAACATTGGGATACTAACGTTTTGTATATCAGCTTCTGTTGTTGTATCAGCAATTGTAAAACTATTTGGACTAGATACTTCAAATATCTTAGCAACTTTTCCTATTGGTTGTTGAGCTCTAATAATTACAAAGTCATCTTTTACTAATCCGTGATTAGTATCTGTTGTATAAATTAAATATCCATTGCCTGTGCTTTGTACACTAGTAATTGTACTTAAAGTTTCATCAACTCTACGTATACTCCATGTATTATTTGTATCAGTTGCAGTCCATATTTTGTCGCCTTTTCCTATGACTGCTAAATTATTTGATAAATCAACTAATTCATCTGCAGTAAATGCAGTGTAATCCACATCATCTAGTCTTGCATATCCTGCAGTATCTAAATCATTTTTAGTATCAGTATTTGAATCTCTGATTGGGAAAACATCACTGGTATAATTGTTAGGTGTTTTATATAAATCTTTTTGTTGAATATGGTAATGATCATCATCTGTAAGAGTACTTAATTCTCCGTTATTATGATAATGTATCACTACAGGATTATTCGTTGCATTTTCTTCCGGAATAATTGCTTCTATTACTTGGTTGCTGTCAATACTTCCATATTCACCAACTCTAAACGCCCATTCTTCAAAATAATCTATAGATTGATCTAAATTTGTAAGTTTAGCATCTATAAGTTTGTTAATTGCAGATCCGGTACCTTTTTGTTTTATCATGCCTTGATAAAACTTTACCTGACTCACATCATCTAAACCTAATCCTGCAAGATAATCCTTTTGATTGAACCCTATTGTGCCTTTACCTAGTTTATCAACGCCATCTTCTAAATTAAGTCCGTCTATCTCAAAAAATTCTTTAAATTGACTTGCTTTATTAGTTAAGTTTTTAATTAGGCCAGTCTGCATATTGTTAACAACATTCCAGTCATCAAAGTTAAAAATGTTGCTCCCAGTTATCTCATACTTGGCAGAATATGTTTTATTTTGAAAACTTACTAAATCACCTTTTTTATAATCTACGTATGATTGCCAAATGTTGATTTTATCTTCATTTAAAAAGAAGCCAGGAGCGTGTAGTGTTCCATTCCAGTCTCCACTTTTAGAACCAATAAGTTTTAATCTATCATGTCTATTTCCTAGTTCTGGTTGGAAAATAACATCGTTGAAAATAGTTTGATTATCTAAAACTATGGCATGTTCATATTGAATTGGATCAAGTTGTACACTATAAAGTTGTGTATTTTCTTTGTCTAAAATTATTTCTACAAAATTATCAATACGTGTAACATCATAAAATTTTGGATTTATAATACTTCCATTAGCATCTTTAGGACTTCCATTTACTGTAATATCATCTACCGTAGCAAGAGCTCTATTTAATTTAAGACCTTCACTAAATGGACTCAAAACTATAACACTATTTGTTTCCCAATTTTGATCTGTCCAAAAAGCAAATTCTTTACCACCTGTAACAAAATCATTTTTATCACCTCTAGATGTGATTCCATCAAAAACAAATCCTTTACTTAAAAGATATCTCTGATAACTTACTAAAAAGTCAAATACTTGTTGTTTTGTTGTGATTACTGTGCCATATGGAATATTAGCAATCACGTTTTCATACTGTTGAAACTCAAAATATGTATTTTGTCCTACAGTATGTTCGTAAGGATTTGTAGTCCGTTCACTAGGGATAATTTTGAAAAATGGATTTTCTGTATCATAACCTTGTAATTCATAACCATTTGTTCTTTTAATAATCTGAACGCCACTATACAAAATACGTTCTAATGGTAAACTCTTCTTAAGAAAGATGTTTAAATTTTCATCTGGAATAAAAATATTTTCACTTTCGCTACTTGGTGTAACACTTTCTGCTACTACTTTTAAATATTTTTTATCAGTGAATCCTGCTATACCATAACAAAGATTTAGTTCTAAGTTTTTAAAATTTGTAATAGTATCATTTATACTAAACCCTGTACTTGTGATATATTCACTTATGAATTGGTTATAACCTTCTGCTTTTTGTACAGTACCATCAGTAAGTAGTGTACCGTGCATTTGTAAATCATTTAGTGCAGGTCTATAACTTTTTCCTGTTTGTAGTATTTGATCATATACTGCATTATATTCTAATAAGTTTGTATCAAACATTAATGCACCGTACTTTGCAGGTCTTAAATTGGCAGCTAGTATTTGCATTACAAAAGGATACTCACTACTTCTAACCCAAGCAGTTTCTGCAGGACTGCCATCACTAAATGCCCAAGGCTCATTGTTGTTTGTAACTACTGTGCCTTCAGTTAAGAACTCGCCAGGTGCTCTTAAATTTCCTTGTGGATCAACTGGAATAATAGTTAATAAGTCAGGACGTTTTCTGTTTGTTACAGTCGTAAACGTAGTTCCTGTAGCATCACTGTAAAGTTTTCCATCACGCAAGTCTTCCCATAATACTGTGTTACCACTAGTATAAGGTGCTTCGCCATATCTATCGTCCCACCACATAGGTTTAACACTAAGTCCTAGCATTTCCCAAGGTGTAGTATGCGGTGTATCAGTGTCATAGAACCATCTATATATACCTCTCCAATATCCAGGTATACGTTCTCTGTTTAGTGTGTTTACACTAGTCGTATAGTTCCATGTAAATAAATTTGTGTTATCTGTTATTGTATTTTCTTGTAGCCTTACTTTATTTTTTAAAGCCCATTCGCCAAAGTAACTTCTAATTATGTTATTAGATTCATTAAGATTTGTTAATGAGCTTCTAAAATATCCTGGTTTTACTTCTGAAAAATCAAACAGATTTGTCTTGTATTGTGTTTTTATATTATTGTAGACACGCTTTTCAAACTCTAAAACAATATCGTCTCTTATATCATTATATCCTATCCAGGTACTACCATCATGTCCTTGTACTACTGTTTTTGCAGTTGTATAAGTATTGTCTGTATACTTGTAAGGCTCAAATTTATAATATAATCCAAGTTTACTAGGAGTAGGAGGACAAAAACTTCCTTCATTGTTTGAATATTCTACAATAGTAATTGTATCATTTACTGCTAAACCAATGTTGCTTGTACCTAGATTATTAGTTGTAAGTAAAACTTTTGCTTCTACTGTGTCAAATGTATAATCTTTGCCTTCTACTAAGAGTGTGGTATTTTTATAAACAAGAACACCTCTGTTAGATATACTTGTCAAATCAAACTGTGTTGTAAACTCAAATTCAACCTCAGTAGAATCATCAATTGTGTATACTACTTGACTTTTTTGCGAACCCCATGGAAGCATGTCACTGTAATAGAATGGAAATGCACTAGTTTTCTTGCCTACCATATGTGTTATAATGTCATCAACACACTTACTAGGATTTGTCAAATCTAAATCTAGTTTGTTTATATTGTCTATAAAACTATTTTTAAATTTTGTGTATTCGTTCTTGACATAGTTTATACTTTTTATTACATTTGCTTCGTTGTTTGTAAGTGCATATATTGGTGTTATTAGTCCTGCACTATGTTGTAATATATCTCCAGGGTAACCTCTAAAGTTTTTATCTCTTATATTACTATTACCCGGAGCAACACCCGATAAATCTTGGATAAATGTACTAAAAGTTGTGACATGGTTACGCATCTGTCCTAGTGTAAGTGTAGGAAAAGTTGCATTACTGGAGTTGTTTTCTAAATTACTAGGAACTTCATAAAAGCTATTTGATGCTTTTGTATTACTAAAAAATTTAATAGTAACTACATCATCAACTGCAAGTTTATTTGTAAAAACAACATATTCTCTTTCGCTTTGTACTAAGTGTGTATATTTGCTTGGTGCAATAAATTTTCCATTTACAAATACACGTAAAGGTTGAATAGTTTTAGTTGTATCTACACTTGCACCTATTTCAAAACTATATAATTCATTGGCTGTAACATCATATGATACTACCTGATATTGTACACTTTGTTCAAGAACTTTTGTCCAACCATTATATAAAGATCTGGCACCTTGAGCGTCAAACTGATGAACGTGACCACTTCTTAAAATTACATTTACGTTGCCTGTGTTTTTTGTGTATTGAAACTTATCAGTATCAAAATTATTATCAAAAACAATATCACCTAGTGTGCTAAAATTTTTATAGGTTAAACCAAAATTTAAAATTGCATCAGGTGCAGCATTGCCATTTCTTTTGTAACTAAAAAGTTTGTTGCCAACAAAATTACTACTAGGATACTTTGTTTGGTCACTAAAACTAACATGATCTGGATCAAAAATATCAAATAATGGATCTTGATTAATAGTAGTCTTTTGTTGTGCAGTACGCCAAGTAGTACCATCTAACCAATACTGTTTACCTTGGTTGGTAGCACCCAGTGTACTTAAAACACAATCTCCGTCTGCAACTGTATCTATTTGCACAAGATTAATAATTGGATCTGTTGAAATATTTGCATCTTGATCTACAATATCTACACGATAAACTTTATTACTGACATCTGAATCTGTATCTGCACTAAAAATTACAGTATTATCCTGTTGTAAATCTATACCATCAGCAAAATAACCAGTTGAACCATTAACATTACTAAACGCATCTGTTTGTGTAGTATCTACTACTGTGACCGGTGCTTTACTAGTCGTACCCATATTGTAAAGTTCAAGTCCACCATAGAATTCAATTATAGGTCTTTTTGCTCTAGCACTGTCATCTATTACTGCAGTATATTCATTATAACCTGCAGTAGCTTCTATCACTGCTCTATGAAACCAGCGATTTCCTCTACTCCACGCATTTCTATCTGGACTACTACGATTTATTACTATATAGTCTTGAGTAGTAGGCGCATTAAGTGTACCGTCCCATCCGCCAGCATCATACGCAACAGTATCAAACCCATCACTACTACTGACACTGTAAGTTTCGGGAGTAAGCAATTCGTCAACAGGAGTCAGTGTTATACCTTGAGGTTGTCCTACTCCTTCTACAAAATATTCTCTACTTGCATATGTACTAGGTGTAACATCACTGTTAAATTCAACCTTCAAACCATTAGTAAAAGTTACATCATTATCACTTGTATAAACTGTTTTTCCAACAATATCATTTTCTATATCAATTGGACTAATCTCATCTATCTCAACTAGTGTAATTTTTCCAAACTTATTTTCAACACTACCATCTTGATAATATAATGTAGTAGCACCAGCAGTATAGGGTGCAATTAATTTTGGTAATGAATCACCACCTTTAAAAAATTCTCTGCTTCCGTAAGAATCACCTTGTTTAATTTTTACTTTTTGTCCTTGTGGCCAATCTGTGACTCTTGTTAGTATTATTGTATCAACACTATCTATAGTTTGTATTTCTATGTTGTATACATCATATCTATTTTCTATATCAATTACTGTAGTTTCATCAAAAGAACTGCCAAATCCACCTTCTGTTATGGGAGCTGAAGACCAATCACTAGAAATTGTTGATGTATTTACAAATACAAGAGTTTTTCCATCTATAATTGTTTGTTTGTCTATACCACCATGTGTATCAATAAAAGTACTATAGGGCTGATTATGTATCTGTCTATAAGTTAAATCTGTTGCAAAGTCAGGATTTGCTGCTTGTACTGCATTTATTTCTTCATTTTGTGTATCAACGTCTGGAACAGTAAATGTTACAGTGCCAGTTGTAGCACCATTATTAGAAACGCCTAGTACTTCTCTAGTACTAGTTGCAGTACTGTAAGAACTTATTCCGCTAGTTCCAGTTTCAGTTTGGATCCAAAAAGGATTTCCTGTTTCACTTAATTCAAAGTTATAAGTTCCGCCTCTTGCAAGTATAATAGTTCTATTAGGATCTGCAGTAGTACTGTCAAATCTTATATCATCACCACTTCTATATACTGTGTATGTTTTTTCAGTATCAACTATACTATTGAAAACTTGTACACTGTCTGGGCCTGCAGGCAACCAAAAGTATTCGCCATAATTTACTAGTTTATCAAAATCTACAAAACCACTATAATTATAATACTGTTGTGAAAACAGGTCGTTATGACGTGTAGTATCAACATTGTTATAACCTAGTTTGTTTACAAAATCTATATATCCAGTTAAGTGTTCTATCTGGTTTGCATCATTACGAGAAACTACTGCTGGTTCTAATTGATAGTTTTGTCTATCAACACTTGCTTCCTGAATATATCCATCACCAACTGTAAAGTTAGGAGCAAATTTACGACCTATAAAACTATTGAACCTTTTTAAATTAGGTTCACTAATTAATTGGTCAACTGTAGCATTTAAAAACTTTTCATTTTTAATCGTTTGAAAGACACTAGGTAATAATACAGAACTTTTTTTAAGAGCCATTAGTAACTATAACCTCCACTAGAACTAGAACTTACAGTAGTTGTAGATGAACTTACACTAGTGCTTGTTGTGCTTACACTAGTGCTCGTACTGTTTGCACTAACACTTTCAGTTACTAGATTTGTTGAAGTAGTATTAACAATATTTCCTGATGCTTGTAAGCTATTAGCAGTAATAACGTCTATAACTTCTACATCATTGACTGTAGCTGCACTTATTAGTATTTCGTCTCTTTGACTTTGAATCTGAAATAAACTTCCGAAGTTGCTAGTAGATAACTTAGGAACAATTAAAATACTAAGGACGTCAGGAGATAATGCATTATAAAGATATGCAGACAATTCACTAAAGTAAAAGACATCTCCAAAATCCCAATTTTCAATTGCAAAGTAGTTGTTAATTGCAACAATAACTTTTTCTTTAATTTCGGAATCACTAATTAGTGTACTATTATTTTTCACAACTTTAAAAGTTGCTTGTAATTCTTCGTCTGCTTTGTCGCCAAAAAGTGGTCTATAAGTAATACCATTAAAAATTATAGTATCACTAACACTTTTATAAGATTCAAGTGATCCATATTGATCACGCAATTCATTAGTAGTAGGATTAGCAGGTTTTGGTACTGAGCCTGTAATATCAGTTATATAGTTTCTATAGTCGGTGTCATATTGTCTAGTTAGTAAAAACAAGTCAGTTATATTACTTGGACTTGGATCAATACGTCTATTATTAGGACTGTTGTGTGTATATTGAAATAATAGTTGATCTCGTCCAGTTCTTTTTACATAATCAGTAGTTTGTGCAATACTCTTTACGTTTGCTCCACTAACACTTAGTATGTAAAATTTATCATCAGCACTTGCATAAAATACTTGTCCGTTAGAAAACTGTGCAATTACTTCATTTATTGCAGACTGGGTAGTATATCTTTGCTCTATACTAGTTGCGTCTACTGCAGAATAAGTGAGATAACCTCCACTACTTGTATCTGTCTCATAAAAAACAACTTTTGTTGTTGCGTTTACATCCGGTGCAACAATTATATCAAACACATCTGGATTGTCAACTACACCATCACTATCTATATCAGGAAATGTAACTTTTATTCTGTTTGTTAAAATGTAACCATCTGTTTCTGTAATTACATCATCAACTTGCATGGCATAATCTACTGCAAGACTGCCTGTTGTATCTGGCAAAGAATTTACTTTAAGAATATTAATCTTGTCCTTGATTGTTTTACCAGTTCTAGGGTCAAATATACTTAAATCTTTATCAAAATAAAAGCGTGTTTCAAGTTTACTTTCAAAAATATAACTAGTTGATCTATAATTTACAGTGTATGTGCTTCCATCATTTGTAAATTTAAAAAACCAGCTGTTATCTAATCCTGTGCTACTAGTATTTCCTGCATTGTCTAAACTAAAAGTATTTGCTTGATTTAAATTAGCATTTGTAATAATAACCCAAGCCTGTGTATCCAAATCATAACGTAATCCAAATGTTTTATAATCACCAATCGCCTGTATTATTTCATTTCTAACTGCAGAAGTAATAGTTGTATTCCAAACTGCAATTACTTTATCTAAAACTGCATCACTTGGTATTACTTCTGTAAGTGTGACAGGTCCTTGTCCTGTATCTAAATTTCCAACACCTTGATTTGTTCCATCAGTTACTACTGCTGAAATACTGGCCCATATAAAATCTTTTGTATTAATTGTACCACTTGTTCCAGTAATAAGATTGTTGTTTACATCAAAAACTTTTCCTGCAGGAGCAGTAAATTTTAACAATGCACCAACTTTAGCAAATTTCAAATTACTACTTGTAAAATCTCCTATTTTGAGAGGAGCATCTGCATCATTCTTAAAATAGCCTGTGCAAGTTCCACTTGAACTAGTAGTAAGATTCCATTCTGCATTTAAACTTGTGACATCTGTGCCACCATAATTTTTGAGATAATAGTGTAAACTATCTTTTTTAAGAATATTTCTTTCTACTTGTGTTGATATAACATTACTAATATCACTATCTGTTACAAAAGTAAATTGAAAATTTTGTAAATCTTCTGTACGATAAAATATACCGTCCTCTGCCACTATGTTAGTACTACTATATTTTCCTGTAGTATCACGAACATCTAAATAACGACTTATTCCACTGGCAGTTCTATTAATTGCTTTAGATTTGATAATGTTACTAAACTTTGTGTACGGCAAGATCTGATAATCTTCTCCAGTTATCATACGATCTTGTGTATAATATTGTTGTTGTGCTTTCTCTTTTACATCACGTAAGTTTTCTCTACCACTTGCATTTGCAACGGTTGTTGTTAAACTTAAACTTACTGTTAAATTTTCAATTTGATTTACTTGACTTACATATGGAATAACAATCTGAAGATTTTGCATATCGTCCGGTGATATTTTATATGTTGTTCCAACACCTGTTCTAAAATATACACGAAAATCACCTACTGGTACATTTGCAAATACGTCATCACCAAAAACCAAACTTATTTGATCATTTGCACGACTACGCACAGTAAATAAATTTTTATTCTGCTGACTAAGGCTGTTATAAATTACGTTGTTACCTGAAATAGCAGGCACTTTTTCCCAACGTGTAGTTTCGTTGCCTTGATCATCTAGTGAATATAACCAAACATCATTGTTATCAATGTTGTTTACATCAATTTCTACTGTTCTATTAGGTAATTTTTCCTCTATTGTAAAGTCTGCACTCTGTAAACTACCTTGTTTAAAGTAGAAAAAGAAACCATTGTTAGCACTATTAAAACCTCTATTATCATTTCTATATAATATATTAGTAGTGCTGGTAGGCTGTGGAGGTAGTTCATACAAGAAATCTTTACCACTGTATGTTCCATTTACTAATTCAAATTCTAAGTTTTGTGATCCAACAACTGTTTTGAAATCATAAACAGGTATTGTGCCTGCATTAAGACTTAATTGATATTCTTCTATATTAATACCACCAATAGTATTTTTTAGTGCAGGGTTTCCAAATTTTTGTGTGCTTACAAATGCACTGTTTAGAATAGTTGTGAATTGTTCTAAGAAATCACTGTTTGTAGGATCTCCCCATACTATTTCTGTATCTCGTAAACTATTGCCATTACTGTCTGTAACTTCTTCTGTAGTTCTTACGCTAGTAACTTTTATAAAACCTCTTGCAATCTGCTGACGTTTAGGATAGTAGTTTAGCATACGTGCTAATCTAAGGATGCTATCTCTACGCTGAGCAGTTTCTAAAAAGTTTTCTCTAGCATTTAAGTCTGCACGGAAACTTAATGATTGTCCTAAGAACGCAATCATATCTATAAGTGCAATATATTCACTTGATTCTATAAAATCGTTGAAATCTTCAGGATAGTATGTGCGGATATAATCCACCATACTTTTACGAATTGTTTCGTAATCATAACTTTGAAAATCTGCTTCTCTAAAAGTCTCGTAGACTTTTTTCCAGTCTTCAGCAGCGAATAAATTTACTTGTCTTGTACTTGCAGCCATTATTAAATATTCCTATCTATTGCAGTATTTATTCACTGTATTATATAGGTATATTATTCTGCAGTAGGCCTATCAAACTTAACCATTAGGTTTTCTACTTGATTGTTAATGACATATCTCACTGCCATTTCAATACGCAATCCACCTTCATATTCATCAATAGTAACTCCCTCTGATCTGACTCTTGGATCATTTTTTATTACATCATCAACTTCCTGAACTATCAATGCTTTAGTTTCTTCTGTTAATGGATCCATAATAAGATCTCTTAGGCTTGTACCAAATTCAGCATTCATTAGTTTTTCACCTTTGCGTATTGCAAAGTGGTTTAGCAAATCTCTCTTTATTAGATCAGTATCGGTTAATTTAATACTTCCAAAATTGTTATTTACTGTGCTAATACCTTTGTATACTGCTACTGCCATCTCTCTTCCTTATAAATTGTTTCTCTGTGCATATAAATCACTAAGAGTATCGCTTATTCGTTCTATTATATTTTTGTCATCATTGCCATCTTTTACTAATTGAGATCTATCTTTCTCAAGTTTAGCAATTCTTTGATCTAAATCTCTCTTCTTTCCACCATTAGGTCCAGAATAAGGATCATTAGCAGGAGCAGGAACAACATAACTTACACCGTTAATATTTCTTAGTGTTTCTCCTGTTTTAAGAGTGCCTTGAAATACTTTAAGTGTTGACAAATCTTGTATACCTGTATCATTTTTATTCTTTAAATTTGTGACTAAGTCACTTGCGGCTCCGCCTTTTTGCATAGCATCTTTTACAAAACTTAAAACATCACCGTTTTGTGGAATTCCTGTAGTATTACGAATTGGTCCATCAATAGTTGCATTACCAAATCTAACTTGTTTTACAATATCAGCATTACTAATTGATGATCCGGCAAGCATTGCCATAATTTCCTTAGGTTTATCATTAGGTGTGATTGCACCACTATTAACTAGTGTTTGGTATGTACTTGCAATAACTTGTTGGTATGTTTGCTCCTGTATACCAGCGTTTGCTAAAAATTTGGTATGGCTATTAATATTATCTTTTCCTGTCCACACACTACTTTGTAACAATTGATCATTAAATTTTGCTTCCGGTCTAACATAACCAGCTGCTTTTAATTGGTCAACAGTAAATCCATATTTTCCCATTGCTTTAGTTGTACTGTTTATAAAACTATTTGAGTTATTACTGCCTGATACTTTTACAACTGCAGCCGCCAAGCCTTGCATATCTGTACTGTCTAAGTCACCTATGCTAAATCCTGTATCTAATTGTTTTACAACATCAGTAATCTCAAATCCTGCAATCTTGGGTTCAAGTAAAAATCCTGACAACTTATCTACACCAGATACATTTACACCAGCAGCACTAGCAATACTACTGACTGCACTTAACTTTTGTAAACCTTTTTGTATTTGTGGCAAATCAGCCTGATATTGATCAGCTACTTCTTTTGCAATGTCTACAATTTTACCTGAGCCATCAACTACTAATTTGCCCAAATTTGAATTTGCTAAATCATCTATAAAACCTATACCTGTACCACCACTTGCAACACTATCAATAGATGGAGAAATAGCTGAAAAATCACTAAAGTCACCCTGAAGTCCACCTATACTAGTGCCAGCACCTCCGAAAGCATCTATTCCAGGAAAATCTTGACTAGTAATATCTGTACCTGTAATACTATTTCCGTATTTTCCGATTGTATCACCAACTGCATCTGTGAAAGTCTGTATTTTGTTTCCTATTGTATCAGAAATTTGCGTAAATGTATCTGTAACATCTGTAAAGAAACCAGGTGAAAAGGTACTAGAACCGCCAGTAGCAAAATCACTGAAGTCTATTACTGCATCTCCTGCACCGCCAAAGGCATCTAAACCAATATTATCAAAAAGATTATTTCCTGCAAAATCACTAACATCTGTGCCAAATAAATTTGTTCCTGCAAAGTCACTGAAATCGGCGCCAGGAATATTACCAAATGTACCCGGTGGTAAAGAACTTGCTATCTGAAAACCTGTACTTATAATACTAAAAGCTGCACCAAGACCACCACCGCCTGCTAATCCTCCAGAGTAACCAGTGCTTGTGTTTTTCTCGCCATGAGAAACAAAAGGTTCGTGTGTTGCTAATCTGTCTACAGTTGTAGTAGTAACACTATCTCTATTAAGAACATACTTTCCTTGAGCAGCATCATACTTTGCATCTAATTTCTGCTGTGGTCTTACTGGTTTTGCACTTTGTGATCCTAAACTAGGACCTTGCAACATTACTAGTGCCCCACTTACTGCCATAATACCACTTGCTTTTATACTAGCAGTAGCACCTCCACTTAAATTCATTTGTCCACTTGCAGTTACACTAAACTTTTTAGTTGTGATACCTGTATCGCCTTCACTGCTTACTACAAAATCGTCACCTGATTGTAAATGCATCTGTTGTTCACTTACAAGTTGTGTATACCCTTTACTGTGAAATTTTATGTTTTCATCTGCGTGAAAATTTATATTTTTACTACGAAAGTTTATACTGTCATTAGCAAAAACATCCATTGTGCCTTGATTTCCAAGTTCTATCCAAACACTACCAGTAGAATTACCTACATATATAATTCCTTCACTGTCATTGAGTAAAATTTGATGTCCTGTACTTGTACGTAGACGTATTTGATTACTATTTCCTTCTATATCGCCATCATCTAGAGCAATACTATGTCCTTTTCGTCTAGCAATAGGCCCTAATAGTCCTTCTAATATTTTTTCATCTGTAGTATTAGGGTTTTTTAGTGCAGCAGCATTTTCTTTTAAAAAATCCTTGCCACTTTCAGTAATTCTTCGTCCTTTACTGCTTATGCCTATAATCTCACTTGGAGATTCTCTCATATAACTACTATTATTAAGGCCTCTTACTCTATCGTTTAATAAACCTTGTTCCTTAACAATCTTTTGTGTAATAAAATCTTCAGGTCTTAGTTGTTGTTTCCAATTTACAATATCATTAGGGTTATTTTTCTTATCGTTTAATTCACCACCTACATATGGTCCATTTTCAAAGTCCTCTACTACAGTAGGTTCAGGTAAAGTTTGCATCATATAGGTATCTGGTACACACGCAAAGTAATAACCTTCATTATTTTTGCCGTGTGGGAAGAAACAAAGCACAGTAGTGCCTAGATCAGGTGGAGGAGTTACAATACCCGACGGCATTTTGGTATCAATATAACGATTTTTGTTATTTGCGCCTTCTGTACTGTCTACTCTACTATAAAAAGGCGTACAATATCTAACTGTTCTCCACTGACTTTTATCCTCTTCGTCAGTTGACATTTCTGGTATATAAACTTGTATAATACCCATATGGGAACCATGCACATTTGCTTTGACTATACCAACTACAATACCACGTTCTTCGCTTACGCCTCGAAGTTCTGGATTGTATTGAGGATCGCCTCCTTTTGAGCCTTGTCTTGTTGTATCTACTGCCATTAAATATCTCTATGTATTGTCTATGTAAAAGTATCAGTTTCGTCATAATCATTTAACCCCAATGGTATACTATCATTAGGATGAGGAATTTTGACTCTAACATCTTTCATTTTATAATCTTTTGCTTGTTTTTGCAAGTAACTTAAAGCATTATCACTAAACTCATCTATTACTGCATTTCTTTCTGCAGTTTCATTTTGTTTTGGATCACGAGCAACTCCTCCTGCTACTGATTGCATAGGTGCTCTTAGTCCTGTTAACCTTTGTTGAAATGCTCCTCCTGAGAATGTACTATCAACTTGTGTTATACGATATATACCACTAAAACTACTGTTTATTGCTTTGCTAGGATCTTGTAATCCTGTAGTTTCATTATAATCTGTTGGTGTTTTTAAATTTACTTGTATGAAAGGCGGTGAAAGATTGTAATTTATCGTACCATCTTCCATAAAAGCCTGTGTATATTGTTCACCTTTGCGTACTTTGTCCTGCCAATACGCATCACTTGTTGGAATCCATGCAGGATCTCCTACAATTTGCATGTCTAAATTTACCATATCAACACCATCGCTCATTACACTACTAAAAAGATCTTTTGCTCGTTTACGTGTGATGTTATCTGCAACATTAGTAGTATTTCCCTCAATACTATCAACTACTTCTTTTTGCACAGGAGTAAAAGGTGCAGTAGCAGACTTGTTTGCAAAAGGACTTCCTGTGCCAGCAGTCATAACCTGTAAAAATGCAGTGTTAAACTTTAGTTGAAAATCTAAAACTTGGGTATTTTGTCCGCTAAAAATATAATCATAGGTTTTATGATATCCTTGTCCTATTGGTTTACTCTTCTTAGCCCAGGGAAAATCATGATAATATATAGTAGCTTTTTCTACTGCAAACATTATATCATATTTGTATCTGCCCTCTTTTCTATCGTATCCTCCGCCTTTACCAGTAGCACTTTGTATTACAGGTCTAATTGAAAACCAATTTATTGGATCACCTGACTTTGCATATTGATCTGGATTTTCTTCTATATTTTTATCCATGTAATCACTATGCATTATTACTAAATTTATTAACTTAGAAATATCTGTACCAGCGTTTATTTTAAAAATACCTGTATCTTTATCTAACTTTACACCCCTTGTTAAACCTTGAACATATGTTTCAAACTGACTACGATCTGTTTTTTTCTTATTCTTCTTTTCACCATCAGTAGGAACAGGAGTGTTTAGCACATCATACAAGTCACCTAAATTTAACTTTGCGTTTGCAATCTCATCTGCAATTAAAAAATTATAAGTATCATATTTTTCTGCAGGAGGAGGTACTTGATATGGTTTACCATTTTTTGAGATAATAGTTTTAGCATTACCTGATAGAGGGGGTGTTCCTGTGCGTGTTTTTTGACTATCAGTTAAAATTTCTCCAAGATTTTTAACTTTTGTTCTTTTTACTAATGATGGAGAAACTGCAGGTCCGTCTATACCTTGGTTTGTATTATTAATTTTAGTTGATTCGTCAACAACTTTTGTTACTTCACTATTAAAAATATCGCCAACAGTTTTTGCAGTTAATTCAATATTATGTGGTATTGTACTAACAATCGATTTTAATGCTTGATTAGAAAAAGGCACTGCAGTGACACGATATTGAGTGCCACTTGCTGTTACTTCAAATGTCATATCTGTAATTCTTATAGGTATATATTTAGGTTTACTAAGTGTCGGCACAGGCTTACCAGTTTGATTATATCCTTTAAACTTTATTTCTAAAAGATATGGAGCATGAATATACTTTTCTCTAGTAGTCACTAACACAGTACCAGCCAACCTTTGTAACCTTTCCAATAGTGTTACTCCTCGAGGTTCAGTTATAGTAAATCTTATATCTGTAGCATTTGTATTATGTCTAAACTTATTAGGCCCAACTGCAACATTACTTATTTCTAGATCATCTATGAAAAAGTCATTGGAAAAGTCATTGACAATATTACCTTGTCCATCTGTTTGATCTAATCCAACTCCACCACTACGCATTAAGAGTTGGCTATTTGGATATTTTAATGCATCACTTGGATTGCTTGGAGACTTTGTTATATCAACATAACTTCTACTGTTCATCATATAAAGTGCAATATTATAAGAAACACTTGCATACTGGTTAAGTTCGTTTGCTCTTGGTTCTATAGGCACAGATGCTAAATTTTCAGTAAAAGGTTTTGTGATTGCCTTTGTGTTAGTGCCTGCATCTTTACTTGTTGAAACTTTTACAGGCTTTTTATTAGAATTTAATCCTGGAATTGCTCCGGTTGCACTATCTCTGGATCCCATAAGTCCATTGAAATCATTATTAGTGAATCCACCGTACTCTATATCTTCAGGTGTGCCTTTTTTATTTGGATTTGGTCCAGCAAAATCAGAAAAATCTTGATTATTAGGGTATATAGTAATTCTAGGTATTCCATCTGTATTCACTGGATTTTCAGATTTACTGTAATCTACATTTCTATCTATTGCATCATTAGCATATGCTATAGTTGTACCTGCAGGTATTTTAATACGATCAACAGGTTCTGTGAATAAACTTAAATCCTGTGGTGATGGATTTTGAAATTTTTTATTTGGAGGTACTGCCATACTAAATTCCTAACGCAGTATCAATTGTTTCTTTCTTAGGTAGATAAAATTTTACACCTGTTTGAAAATCCCAAATAGGATCCTCAAAAGCATTTGGATTTCTTGCTTGAAATACCCACCATAAATTGTTGTTTCCATACAAATCATATGCTAAAAGATCTGGTCTATATTGATGCACTTGTGTAAGTGTATGTAGAACATCATCTTTATAGGGCAAAATAATTCTTGGTGTAAGTACATCTAAATAATAACTATATTGACTAGTATCAGAATATGGGCTATCGCTACTGTATTCAACTGCCATTATAAAAATCCTCCACCTTGACTTCCACCACCTGGTCTTCCTATTAGATCACCACGTGCAAAACTATCTAAACCAAAATTAGATATTTGTTGTTTAGTGTATATTGGACTTAGTGTCATAGTCATATTCATATAAGTTGGAATCATTGTTTTTGTTGCTGCATCAGGTGCTGATGCAAGTGGTACTTCTATATAATCTCTATCAGCTGACATTATTTCTGTAAAATTTGTTAGGACTACCGGCACACTATGGTAATTGAAAGGCCCATAACCACTTAATCTTAACACAGGAGGAGGTGTGCCTCTGTTAGCATCTGTACCAAAAAACATTTTGTAAGCACTTCGTAAAAAATGTAATACTGCAAAAACATATCTTGCTTCGTCTGCATTATTCGCAGTAAAATATCCGTCTATACTAATTGCATCTACTGAACTTGCATTGTAACTGTGCTGAACATAGTTACTATGTGTAGGATGCATACCAGTATATTGTGCAGTATGGCTTACACTTATTGTAGGGGTATATGGAAATAATACACCATTTGTGTCTGAAAGTGGTTCTAACAATCTATTACTTAAACTTTTATATAATATTGGACCACTGTCCGGACTAAGTGATAATCTAACTCGTGTATCATTGTCTCGAAAAGTAGTAGTAATGATATCATTTATAAATTTATTATCTTTAAGAAAATTTAACCCAGATGATATTAATCTATTCGCACTAGCATCTAATACATTACGACCAACTTTACTTAGAGGATCATTGCCCGGAAGTGCTCTTCCGACTGCATCTTCTGTAAATTGTTTCGCTTTACGGGTAAATTTTTGTCCTAAATCAAATGACACTTAAAAAAATCCTTATTTTTATATTGCATAAGTATATTTATAGGCTGTATAATATACGTATATAAAAGGAATCCCATATATGATAAAACGTAAAAATTACCTTAACAATCGTGACTTGTTAAAGGAAATACACAAAAGTAAAAATACATATAGCAGTTTTGTTGCTGAAGGTGATGATGTGTATGACATCATTTTACCAAATATTGAAAAAATAAACATAAGAACAGTTGCTCAAGCAAAACGAAACCAAGCAGATCGTATACAAAAACAAAATTACGAAGCAGCTAGAGCAGAAGGACTTAAGGTAAAGCAAGCAGACTTTGCAGTAGATTGGAAAAAGATCAATAAAAAAGATGTAGTGTTTAGAATTATGACACACGATCATATTCCTCTACACCCAGGACGTAAAAAGAATCCAAAAACAGTTGCAGACCATCATGTACAGTGTAACTTTCCTCCTTTTCAACACTATAGAATAGATGATGACGATAATACAATATTAGTTGGAAAAAGTCATTGGGAAGGTGGACTAGAAAACGGACAATTTAGCAAAACACATGGCAAAACTACAAGTAAACTTGCTAGAATGTATATGAAACTGTGTGAACGCTACGGAACACGTTCAAACTGGCGTGGTTATACCTACAATGATGAGATGCGTAGTCAAGCATTATTACAATTAACGCAAATCGGACTACAATTTGACGAAAGCAAGAGTGAAAATCCATTTGCTTACTATACTGCCGCTATTACAAATAGTTTTACTCGTGTACTAAACTTAGAAAAGAAAAACCAAGCAATTAGAGATGATATACTAGAAAGTGCTGGGTTAAATCCAAGTTATACTAGACAAAACGAAAATGAAATGGCGAAAAGTGCAGAACCTATCACTTGACAATAATCTATAAGATGCTATAATACGTACATGAGTTTATTCAAACGGGCCGCCGTCTTTACGGATATTCACTTTGGAAATAAAAGCAACAGTCAAACATTCAATAAAGATTGTCTTGATTTTGTTACTTGGTTTTGTGCTGAAGCAAAAGCACAGAATGCAGATACCTGTATTTTTATGGGTGACTGGCACCATCAACGTGCAAGTATCAATGTTGCTACACTGAATTACAGTTTACAAGCACTGGAGTTACTGAATACAAACTTTGATGTCGTACACTTCATACCGGGCAATCATGATGAATACTACAGAGATAAACGTGACTATAATAGTATTGCATTTATTAAAAAATTTGAAAATATTCAATTCTATAACGATATTACTACAGTTGATGGCGTTGCATTTATACCTTGGTTAGTAGGCGACGAACACAAACAAATGCAAAAGATAAAGGCTGATTATGTAATTGGACATTTTGAACTTCCTCACTTTTATATGAACGCAATGGTACAAATGCCTGACCATGGAGAACTAAATCATACAGACTTTGGACGGTGTGGTACAGTTTTTACAGGACATTTTCACAAAAGACAGGAACGTGATAATGTAATTTACACAGGAAATGCTTTTCCACACAACTACAGTGATGCATGGGACGATGAAAGAGGTATGATGATACTAGACTGGGATGGCACAAAACAATTTATTGCATGGCCTGATCAACCTAAATATCGCACACTAAAAATTAGTCAATTATTAGAAGGTCCTGAAAAATATTTGAGCCCAAAAACATATGCTCGTGTAAATTTAGATGTAGACATAAGTTATGAAGAAGCGAATTTTATAAAAGAAACGTTCATGACTGAATACTCTTTGCGAGAAATGAGTCTTATACCAGTAAAGAATGAAGACATGGATATGCAGATACAAGGTGAAATAAACTTCGAAAGTGTAGATAGTATAGTTACAAGTCAATTACAACAAATCGATAGTAAACAATATGATAGTAAATTAATGTTGGATATATATCGGAACTTATAAATGAAAAAATTTACCCAAACTAAATTCTGGAAAAATTATAATAAATTTGACATTATGATGAGATGCACTACCGATGCAGTAGTATTGTGGGACTTTTTTAAGCAATTTCAATTTAAAGATTATTTAGAAATAGGAATATATCAAGGCAGTACTAGTGGTCTAATATTAGAATGTAACCCAGACATAAACATTACTGGTATAGATATAAAACTGAATACTGATCTTTTTTACAAAATATACGGTAAACAAAAACGTACTGATTTCGAACATGATAGTACAACTTTTGACTTTACTAAAATTAACAAATTTGATCTTATTTTAATAGACGGCAGTCATAAAGAACCTGATGTCAAAAAAGATTTCATTAATATAATGCCTCACTTATTGCCTAATGGTGTGTTAATAGTAGATGATGTAGACTGGGCTGGAGTATCAATTAATAGGCCTTTGTTGAATGAAATGGGACTAGAGCCTTTTTTAAAAATTGAACAATGTGAATTGTGGCACTATAGTAATTGCGATAAAAGCATGTATCTAGATAGTTTGTTCACTAGTACTATTAGTAAATTTTTATACATAAACACATTCGAAGAATTTAATACAACAATTGTAAAAATAAAATCAAATAAATTTTTTACAGACGAACTTAATTTGACAACTACTATACTAAATCACTATAATATATAAAATTCATCAGGAGTTAACCATTTTTAAAATCGATACTCTTACAGTAAAAAACTTTATGAGTGTAGGAAATACTACACAAGCGATCGACTTTAATCGTAATGATCTTACACTGGTACTGGGTGAAAACTTAGATACAGGTGGCGGTGATGCTGGTGCTAGAAATGGTACAGGCAAAACTACAATTATCAATGCACTAAGTTATGCATTATATGGTGATGCACTAACTAACATTCGTAAAGACAATCTAATAAACAAAACTAACGGCAAAAATATGTTAGTTACTGTTGAGTTTGAAAAAGACGGAGTTCAATATAGAATTGAACGTGGCCGGAAAAGTAATGTTCTTAAGTTTTATATAAACAACAATGAGCAAGAAGCAGATGATTATGCACAGGGCGATAGTAGAGAGACACAAAAAGCAATAGAAAACTTGTTGGGTATGAGTCATGCTATGTTCAAACATGTACTGGCTCTAAATACCTACAGTGAACCTTTCTTAAGTATGCGACAAAACGATCAACGTGCTATAATAGAACAGTTATTAGGAATAACTATACTATCTGAAAAAGCAGAAAACTTAAAAGAACAATTACGTGCTACTAAAAACAAAATCCAACAGGAAGAGTTTCGTATCAAAGCAGTTGAAGATGCAAATAGTAAAATTACAGAACAGGTTGATGCTCTTAAACGCAGACAATCACTTTGGCAAAAGAAAAAAGATGAAGATATATCCAAACTAAAAACTGCAATAGATGATCTAGCACACGTAGATATCGATAAAGAACTAAGAATACACACTGAACTAAACGATTGGCATATCTTAAACAATGCACAAATACAACTAACAAAAGATATATCAGCACTACAAGCACAAATTAGTAGAGCAGAACGTGATAGTAATCGTACTAAAAAAGCATTAGATAATGTAAATGAAGGTATATGTGGTAGTTGTAAACAGAGTGTTACACACTTGGAAACACATAAAGAACAAATACAAAAAGCACAAAAAGAATTTGATGACGCAACTAATTTTTTGCAAGAATTAGAAAAAGGTATAGCCGAACTAGAAACACAAAAACAAACTGTACCTGATAAACCTAAAACATTTTATGACAGTGTAAATGATGCACATAATCACAGATCAAGTTTATCTACATTAGAGTCTCAACTTAACACTAAACAAGATGAAATTGATCCTTATGTTGATCAAATTGCAGATATGGAAACTACTGCCGTACAGGAAATAAGTTGGGACAGTATAAATGAACTTACAAGAGTACAACAACATCAAGAGTTTTTACTAAAACTACTAACAAACAAAGATAGTTTTATACGTAAAAGAATCATAGAACAAAACTTGTCATACTTAAATACAAGACTAGATCAATACTTAAATGCAATTGGACTACCACATACTGTAGTATTCCAAAACGACTTGACTGTAGAAATACAAGAACTAGGTAGAGATTTAGACTTTGATAATTTAAGTAGAGGTGAACGTAACAGACTAATATTAAGTTTAAGTTGGGCATTCCGTGATGTGTGGGAAAGTTTATATCAACCAATTAACTTATTATTCATAGACGAACTAGTTGACAGTGGTATGGATAGCTCTGGTGTTGAAAACAGTATGGGTGTACTAAAACGTATGAGTAGAGAACGTAATAAGAGTGTGTGGTTAGTTTCACATAAAGATGAACTAATTGGCCGTGTAAATAATGTACTTAAAGTTATAAAAGAAAATGGTTTTACTAGTTACGATACGGATGTTGAAATTGCATGAACATAGCACTAGATCATTGGCATATAGAAGTAAGCAGTATATGTACACTAAAATGCCCTAGATGCACTAGAGCAGAAATACCAGAAACACTACTTAATCGTCAACTTACATTGGACTTCTTCCGTAATCAGATAGGCGAATCACAAATAAAAAAGATACGCAAAATAAGTTTTTGTGGAGATGATGGCGACCCAATATATGCAAAACAGTTTTTAGAAATTGTAGAATGGATTAAAAATATAAATCCTAGCATTCAATTATTAATAATAACAAATGGAAGTTACAAAACTTTAGACTGGTGGCAAAAACTTGCTTCATACTGCAACGAGTATGATGAAATACACTGGAGTTTAGATGGATGGGACCAAGATAGTAACAGTAAATATAGGATAAACTGTGACTGGAACAGTATTATTGATGGTATAGTAACTTTTAGAAAATACAATAAAACTACATATACAGTAATTGCAACAATTGCTTTTAGATTTAACGAAACAGATTTAAAAAAAATAGTAAAACTTGCATATGACTATAATTTTGATTGTTGGCAACTTACTAAAAGTACAAAATTTGGTAGTACATATCCAGATGCATATGGCAATGATGATTTATTACAACCATTAGACAAAAAACTTATTGCTAGTGGGCATAGATTTGAACGAGAACAAAATTATATTACTGCAAAACAACGTCCTGGTGCAGACTTAAAAGAAACATTCTGGCAACGTGCAAAAGAATTGCAAAATAGTACAGAATATCCAGCACTTTGCTATATAGGCAATAAAGGTGTATTCCTGAAAGCAACTGGCGAATTTTATCCTTGTTGCTGGACTGCTCTACGTTATCCACACAATGAAAAATGGAATAAACTTGCTGAAACAAAATTTAATTTATATAACAATACACTAGATGAAATACTAGCAGATGACTGGTGGCAAGGTGAATTTAAAAAGTTTGATAATTTAGAATGTAAAACTAAATGCATAAAAGCAAAACTTTTTGATCGGGAACATGTTACAGAATGGTAAAAATATTACATTTTGAACCTACTAGTAAATGTAATGCCGCCTGTCCTATGTGTGCAAGAAATACAAATGGCGAAGGTTGTATAGTTAGTCTTGCTGATCTTGACATATATGATTTTAAATTACATGTAACTAAAAATATAAAAACATTAGAAAAAATATTCTTTTGTGGCACTGTAGGCGACCCTTGTGCAGATATAAAATTACTAGACAAAATAAAATGGGTAAAAGAAATACGGCCAGATACAGTAATTGGTATAAACACTAATGGTAGTATAAGAAATCCAAAATGGTGGCGTGAATGTGCAAACTTACTTACAGGTGTTTATGACTATGTTGTGTTTAGTATAGATGGATTAGAAGATACAAATCATATCTATAGAGTAGGTGTACAATTTAAAAAGATTATGGAAAATGCAAAAGCATACATAGATGCAGGAGCAAGTGCTCATTGGGATATGTTAGTATTTGACCATAACAAACACCAAGTAGAAGAATGTAAACAACTTGCTAATGACATGGGATTTACATGGTTTCGTAGTAAAGAAACAGATAGATGGGATATTTTTCAATTTGACCATATAAAACCAGTAAATAATTATAATTATATTGACTATGATAATATAACAAGTATACAATGTGAACGTAATAATGAAAAATCTACCTATGTAGATTACAAAGGTCAGGAATTTCCTTGTTGTCATATTGCTGAAGTATATTATACAAATAAAGAACGTAATAAGGATATACTTCAACATTTACCAGAACAACTGATGAACGAATATCAAGTCAGATTGGACAATAACAATCCATTCTATGTTTGTAAAAGAAGTTGTGGTAAAACTTTAAATAAACGGTCTCAATGGAAACAAGAGATACAATTAAAATAGGAGACAAAAAATGTCACACGAAAAAATTATAGAAGCATATGAAGCATACCTAAAGGAATCAGAATCATTTGAAACTAAGGGTGTGAAAGCAGCTGCGGCTCGTGCAAGAAAAGCATTAGGCGAATTAGGCAAACTTGCAAAAGCAAGGCGTGCAGAAATCCAAGATAAAAAGAATAATATGTAAAGAAAGATATATACAAGATAACATGCAAAACTGGTATTACAAAAACAAAATCGTTAAAGAAATACCAGAAGGCATGATTGGTTTTGTATATTTGATAACAAATACTACAAACGACAAAAAATATATTGGTAAAAAACTGGCTCAATTTAAGAAGACTAAACCTCCCCTCAAAGGCAGAAAAAACAAACGTCGTACACTAGTAGAAAGTGATTGGCGTGATTATTATGGCTCATCAGACGAACTTACACAAGACGTCGAAACATTAGGCAAAGATAAATTCAAACGTAAGATATTATATTTCTGTTCAAGTAAAGCAGAACTATCTTATATAGAAGCAAGAGAACAATTCAGATATAAAGTACTGGAATCAGATGACTGGTACAATGGGCACATTAGAGTAAGAGTACATCAAAAAGGCATTCTTA